>Ga0208814_1000725_pt1 | contig 17959 bp, 9 predicted proteins | sample MalvirAntarct_55_FD_184253 | JGI IMG/M metagenome (GOLD analysis project Ga0208814, IMG submission 184253) | Marine viral communities from the Global Malaspina Expedition - Malaspina viral metaG Antarct_55 (SPAdes) (version 2) | ecosystem: Environmental > Aquatic > Marine > Oceanic | place: South...
AATGATAATAATTCATATACAGGCATATTAGTTTGGGATGGAGGAGTATTAAAATATAGAACTAAATCTCAAATACTTAGTGATATTGGTGCTACAGGTAATACTGGTACAGTAACATCTGTTACAGTTCTTGGTGGTTCTGGACTGAGTGGTGGTGGTACAGTAACTACTTCTGGCACTATTACTTTAGCAAATGCTGATAGAGGTTCAAGTCAAAGTATTTATAAAAACTTTACTGCTGATTCAGGTGGTACTGCTACAGCTAATATTAATAATGATACAATGGATATTGCTGGTGGTACTAATGTCAGTACTGCTAGATCTGGTGATTCAATTATTATAAATGCAACAGATACTACTACTAATTATTATTTAACAAGTTTAAGTTTTAATACAAGTAATGGTGTTCTTACTGCAACACGAAATGGTCTTTCATCTATTACAGTAGATCTTGATGGAAGATATGTTACATCTTCAGGTGTAACAAGCGTTGCAACCACTAACGGAATAACTGGTGGTACAATAACAGGTACTGGAACTATACAATTAGATTCTACAGTTATAAGAACAACTAGTAACCAAACTAAATCAGGTAATCTTACATTATCTGACAACTTTTTTGTTAATGGAAACTCTGTTCTAGGTAATGCAAGTACAGATTATGTGCATGTTAATGACGTGTTACATGTTGGAGCTATTGATAGTGGAAATTCAGACCTTTTCTTTGGAGAAGGAAGTACAGGTGCTATTGCTTACGGTGTTCATTGGAACTGGGATAGTGGATATACTTTTACTTGGAATACAAGAAATTCTAACACAGATACAGCAATGATGCGTTATGCTACTAACGTAACTAGTAAAGTAGAGTGGCTACGTGATTTTGATATGAACAATAATCAAATCAAAGAATTAGCTTCCCCGTCCGCAAGTACAGACGCTGCAAACAAAGCTTATGTAGATGCAAGAGCAGATACAGGTATTCCAGCTATACTAAGCAATGGCTCTACGCCAAGTTTAAATAGTGGTATTACAGCTCTTGAGGTAAGAAATCTTATTGGAGCTGGTACAAGTTCAAGTTCAGGTGTAACAAGTATAGCTACTGGTAATGGTATTACTGGAGGTACAATAACCACATCAGGTACTTTGCAAGTAGACAGTACAGTTGTAAGAACTACAGGTGGTCAAACTATAAGTGGCAATAAAGAATTTGCACCCACATCCACTAGTACAAGTTATAGCACTGCATCTATAGAACTAAGAGAATCTAATTATAGTGGGTCAGGCGGAACGCCTCCAAGAATAGGCTGGCATTGGGGTGGAGTTGTTGCTTCAAGTATGACAATTGAATCAAATGGTACAATAGCTGTTATGAATAATCCAGGTAGTAATTATGAGCAATTTGCAGCAAGTAATTTAACATTACATTCTGGTAGTATTATTTTAAACGGAGTAGGTAGAATACAAGGTATTGATACAGTGTCCGCTAGCAATGATGCAGCTAATAAAGGCTATGTTGATAGTGCTATTAGTGGTGTACCGCAAGGTACTGTAACTAAAAGTGGTACTCCAGTTAATAATCAATTAGCTGTATGGACATCTTCTACTAATATAGAAGGTGAAGGTGAATTGACATATGATGGTAGTACATTTAGAGTTGGAGGAACAGGTAATACAACAACTTATTTAGATGTAATAGGGACTAACACAGCAGGAGCACCAGCTACAGCTGCTGCAGTAAGAATATATGGATATGAAGGAAGAGGTGAAGGAATCTTTTATTATGATAGTTCATACTCTACGCATGAATGGTATAGTGGATTACCTTATTCTGGAGGAAGTACTTACCAAATTGGATTTCATGTGGGCAGTCAAGCAAATTATGTAGCTAATGGAGTTTTAAGGATTACTTCTTCTGGACAAGTACAATTTAATAAATATGGTCAGAGTACTTTTAGTGGAACTGTTACTACTTTTCCTGCATTTACAGGTGATGGTCAGATAATAGATAGAACTCCAGCTCAAGTGAGAGGTGATATAGGAGCAGGAACAAGCTCAACAACAGGTACAGTTACTTCTGTAGCAACTGGGACAGGTTTATCTGGTGGTACAATAACAACCACTGGAACTATTACTAATACTGACAGGGGCTCATCACAAGCTATATTTAAGAATTTTGCAGCAAGTTCAGGCGGTACAGCCACTGCAAATAGTAACAATGATACGTTAACTATTGCTGCTGGTAGTAATATTACTACAGTTAGGTCTGGTGATACAATAACCATTAATGCTACCAATGATGGACAAGGTGTAACATCTGTAGCTACCGGTGGTGGGTTAACAGGTGGAACAATAACTTCAACTGGAACATTGTCCCATGCTGATACATCAAGTCAGGGTAATGTAAATAACTCAGGTAATACATATATTCAAGATGTAACATTAGATACGTATGGTCACGTTACAAGTCTAACATCTGCAACAACTACATTACTTACACTTGGGTACACAGGTGCAACAGATGCAAATAGAATTACCAACAACAATCAGATTACCAATGGTGCTGGATATGTAACTTCATCAGGAGGTTCTATGTCTTCTTGGACTTTAAAAGAAGGTAATGGCACAGAAACTAGTAGTGTAACTAATGGAGAAACTGTTACTTTTGCACAGGGCAATGGTATAGAATCTGAACTTACTTCTACTTCAAGCGGAGGAACATTAACTATAACTAACACAAAACCTAATATTGTTCAAACAACAATAACTGGTAATGCTGGTACAGCAAGTAAATTGCAAACAGCAAGAACTATAGCTGGAGTATCATTTAATGGATCAGCAAATATATCATTAAATAATGCTTCTATTACTAATGGGGCAGGGTACGTTACATCTTCAGGAGGCTCAATGAGCAATTGGAATTTAACCGCAGACAGTGGTGGTTCTCAATCAATTACTCAAGGTACAACTGTAGATATAGCAGGTGGCACTAACATAACAACAACACGCACTGGTGCTACTGTTCAAATTAATAATGGTATTAATAACAATAATCAATTAACTAATGGTTCTGGTTATACAACTAATACAGGTACGGTAACTACTTCAGGAATAGTTAACTTTTTGGAATTTCCGCAATTTAGCGGGCCAACAGCAATACAGGCATTGACTGCTGCTGAGATGAGATCCGCATTAGGCGGTGTTGTAACTAGTTCAGGTGTTACAAGTATTAAAGCTACAACAAATGGTAATTCATTAGGTTTATCAGGAGCAGTAACTTCAACTGGAGCTTTAACTTTACCTTGGCAAGGTAATACTAGTCAATTTGTAAGAGGAGATGGATCACTGGCTACTTTCCCATCTATACCAGGAGCCGGAGTAACTTCAGTTGCTACAGGATCTGGATTAACTGGTGGAACAATAACGGGAACTGGTACTTTAAGTGTAGACTATGGTTCATCTGGATTAATTTCTGATGCACCAGGTGGTGGAGGTACTCCTGATGCAGATGATTTGGTATTGCTTGGTTTAGATTCTTCAAGTAGTGGTGAAACAAGAAGCTATGCTTTAAGTGATTTACCTTTCTTATTTAATAATAATGCATCAACGCAAAACTTTACTGTTACTAGTACATTAAATGTTAGAGGAGTTATTGATTTAGCTGACAATGACATATTACGTTTTGGAACAGGTGATGATGTAGAAATGTTCTTTAGTGGTTCTGATATGTTTATGGATATAAACAATGGAGAAGACTTTAAGATAAGAGATGGAAATAGTGGTAATGCTACAAGATTTACTTTTGATGCTGATGGTGGAAACTTTACAGCTAGTGGAAATGTTACTGCATTCTCTGATGAAAGATTAAAAGATAATATAGAAACTTTAGATGGTTCTAAGGTTTTAGATATGAGAGGAGTCTCATACACTAAAGATGGTAAAGCAGGTTCTGGTGTTATTGCACAGGAACTAGAAAAGGTTGCACCTGAATTAGTAATGACTAATGTCAAAGAAGATGGTATGAAATCTGTAGCATATGGAAACCTTGTTGGTTATCTTATAGAAGCAGTAAAAGACCAACAGAAACAAATAGATGAACTTAAATTACAACTAGATGGCTTTAGCAAGTAGCGGTTTAATGTCTATAGGTGGTATTGCTACAAATAGATCTATTAACTTAGAACTAGGAGAAGCACAAAATGCAACCAGTGGTATGGGTAATTCAAATCTTAGAACTTTAGCAGGTGTTGCATCAGGTTCTATAAGTATGAGTGATTTCTACGGAGCATCAGCTGGTTCATGTACAAGCTTTACTAGTTCAACAGTTGGTATAAGTAGTACTGCAGCATGTGCTCAGGCTGTTGCTTCAACATTTTATCATAATGGAAATAATAGTTTTCCAATTGTTGGTGATGATGTTTATTCCAATTCTAGTTGTTCAATAGCTCTGCAAAATGGCTATTATAAAATGGGAACTGGGAATTGGATACTTGTAAATATTGGAACAGTTACACAATCAGCTGCCTGTAGAAGGTAAAAAAACAAACTAGTTATTATGAAAAAGAAAAAAGAAAATAAAAAACCAATAGTTAAAAAAACTAGGAAGACTAAAAGAAAACCAATAGTTCAAAAAATTATAGACAAACCTTTTAAAAAGGTAACTCAAAAACCTTTTATTAGATATACTTTTGATATAACTAAATTTGTAGCAAGTAAAGAAAACATCTTACTAGAAATACACTTTGACCTAAAGGGTACTTTAGTAATTCCTAAAGCATTAAAAGAAACTGTAAAGCCTGGTAATAATACAGCATGTGGATCATATATAATTCCAAAAAATATTGAAGATCCTATTCTATTAAAAGATTGTAACTATTTATCTAAAAGTGAAGTAATAGCATTTTTAAAAAATAACATCAGACCTGGTTATATTAAAGGTATAGAAAAATTAATTGAGGATGAATTATTTCCTGATGTAAAAATAATTGAGAAATTACCTTGGAAATAATAAAATATTAATTATCTTTGACATATATTAATATATTTAAAACCAAAGTCAAATGGCAAAATCAAAAGTTAAAAAGCTTACTAAAAAAGAGCTAGAGGAAGTAAAAGATCTTCAACAAAAAATCAATACATTATTGATGAATATTGGTAATGCTGAACTAGTAAAAACTACATTGTGTGCAAGACACACAGAACTTCAAGCTGAGTGGAAAGATACAACTACGGCATTAGAAGATAAGTATGGATCAGTTAATATTAGTTTGGAAGATGGATCAATATCACCTGTAGAAGAAAAAGAAGAAGTAAAAGCTTAATACTTCAATACATATTTACTTAAACAAAATTTTAAAACCGGGCATTGTTTGTTTGGTTTTAAAATTTTTTGTATATTATTATTGTATAGCTCACAAGCAAACATTACATTATAATAAAATTAAGTATCTATGATCCCAACAAGCTCAAGTGCCTCAACAAACGGGTGTGACAATATATCATCTAATTGTGTCATATGGCAAGGACCAGATATTACCTGCATAGACTTATGCAATGGTGATACAATAAGTGACGTAACAGCAAAGCTAGCAACTAAGGTATGTGATATTATTGCCAATGGAGTTAGTGCTAATCCTAGTTTAACTGGATTAGATCTAAAATGCTTAAACATTGCTGGGATAACTCCCACTACTTTAGTTCCTGTATTACAGGCTATGGTAGTTCAAATATGTGCTAATACAGGAAGTGGTCAAGTACCAAATTCAACAAGCAACCTTTCAACAAAAAGTCAAGTTCAGGATAACTTACCAATAATGACATTGCCTGAATGTCTTCAGTATAATGATGCTAATGGAAATCCTGTTACAGAATTACGTTTAGATCTATTTGCTACTCTTATAGCACAACAGGTTTGTACCAATTTACAAAGTATTCAACTTATAAATACAACTCTACTTAGTTATGATACTAGAATAACTACATTAGAAGCATGTGTATTACCATGTTCAGGTGTAGTAGCAGAGAAACAAGTTATACCAACTTGTATTGTAAATGTAGGAAACTTAACAGATGTATCAGTTTTACTTCTTGCTCTTGAAGCAAGATTTTGTGCTTTAGAGACTGCAGTAGGACTTCCTTCTGCAATTAACTCTGCTGTATCACAAACAGTATTACAAGGATCAACAGCAACACTAACAACACCTACAACTTCATATGGAAGTATCACAGGTTATAACAATGCACCATCCTCACTATCTCAAAGTGTTCAAAACGCTTGGGTAATAATTGATGATATGTATACTGCTATAAGTGCAATACAAACAAATTGTTGTCCTTCAGGATGTGATTCAGTTACTTTTGCATATACAGCAACAAGTAGTCTTAATGCAGCAGGTATTATATCTTCTGTTAATTTTGACTTCTTAGCATCAAGTATCCCTGCAACGTTTTATAGTAGTACAGGAAAAAGTGTAATTACTATTACAGATATTGATGGAGCATCAGTAACTGCTACAGTAGATGTACCGGCATTACAAAGTAGTTCAGCAGGATTTAATTTTGCTGTACCAACACTAAACACATATGGAGCATTATCTGTCTTAGTTGACTTTGGTGTAACAGATGGTACAAGTTCATGTGAAGATAGAATTGGAGTCAATATAGCAGGAATTATACCATGTCCTGCAGCAATAACATTAACAGGCGTGACAACAACAGGAGGAACAATAAACTTTACTAATGCTTTAGGAACTACAGCTACATATACTATAAAGGTAATTAATGTAGCAACTGGAGTTACCACACAAACTTATACAGTTAGTAATCCAGGTGGAACAGTTCAACAAGTAGTAACAGGATTAGATGCAAGTACAAATTATAATGTAGATGTTGACATAGCTATCAGTGGTCAAACTAATACAACTTGTCCAGTTACATTATTTACAACAGCTTCTGCTTCCGCACCTTGTACAGATGGTATGGATGTAGCATTTATTCTAGACTATACTCAAAGTATGGCAAGTATTATTGAAGGTGTAAAATCAGGTATAGCTACTTTAGTAAATACAATAGACACCTCATCAGGTGCAAGTGATTATAGATTAGCTTTAATTACTGCAGATGAATATGTTGGTGCAACAGCAAATTATAGCACATGTGCAGATTACACAGGTTTACCTGCAGCACAAAAGGTAGCAAATCTTGGACCATCTGGTAAATATCAATTTATTACTTCATGGGAACAGTTTGCAACAAACAACGGAGCAACATTTACTACCCAATTAAATAAACTTAATAAAGGAGTAGATGGAACATGTGTTAATTTAGGAAATGGTGTTGGTACACCTGAACCTACAGATTATGCAGCTCAGTTAGTAACTGGAGCATCAAACTTAAGTGGAGCACTAAGAGGTAGTGTTGCTAAATATGTAATAATTTTAACAGACACTTTACCAGGTGGTCAGTATGATTCATTTAACTCTACAGTATATGCAGGTATTCAAGCATTGATAGCTGATGGAAATGCTCAGGGAATTAAATACTTTGTATGTGGCTCAGGTGCAGTACAGGGTGGTACTGTAAATGGAGTATTTGTTGAGCCTTGGAAAGAATTGGCAACACAAACAGGAGGATCATTTAATTCAAATGCTGATCCATCAACAATATCTGCACAGATAGTAGCAGGATGTTCATAAACAAAAAATAAAAGAAATGGCATGTAATTGTACAAAATGTAGTAATAAATGTAGCTGTGCTGATACAGCTCTAACTAATCCATGTTCTTATACTGATTGTAGTGTAGGAAGTGAAAGGTGTGATGATATTCAGTGTGCAGCATGCGTAAGCTATTGTGGAACTTCTTTTCAAATTGGGGATGCAGATGCTCAAATATTAATTAAATCAGGTGATAGACTTGATGCAATAGTTCAAAAATTTGCAATGATATTTGCAAATGGTTTAGGTACATGTACATCAGAAGATTTACAACATGATCCGTATAATGTATTTGCAGGTGTAATTACTAAGTCAACAGTAAATGTATTATGGAATGGTATCTATAGTAATAGTACAGGTATCAATATTTATTTTGATACACAAGTAGCACCTTCAGGTTGGACATTATCAAATGCTACTCCTATAGTAACTACAGTAACAAATTATACAATTACAAATTTAGTAGCTAGTACAGCATATAAAGTTAAAGTTGTGGATAACGGTAATGCTGCGGCATGTAAACCTATAGAAATATTATTTTCTACACTGGCAACATAAAAAAACAACAGTAGTGGTGGTTTGTTGGTTTTCTACTACAAACGTTGGAAGAGGCTGGGTATAACCCCAGTCTCTTTTTTTTTACTATCTTTATACAAAAATAAATTAACATATGGATCCTTTAAAACAGAAAGTAATCAACTCTTTAAAACGGAAAAAGAATACAGCTCTTTCAGCAGAGTGGTGTAACATCAGTGAAGAAGATTACATAAAACTCAAGAAAGAAATATTACTAGAAAGAAAAAAAACAAAAAAGAAAAGTAGGTTTTTTCATAAGGCAGAAGAAAATGCACAGTTAGTTGAATCAATTGATTTAGAAAAAGGTGAGGGTAAAATCTCTGGAACATTTAATCATGAACCTAAAAGTGCAGAAGAAATTATTTATTTATTAAAAATTGATACTGACAAATGGAAGTTATCACAGTATTGGAATAAACAAATGGGTGATCATTGGAGAGTTTCTGCTCTAGTTAGCCAGATAAAAAATTCAGATAAAAAGTTATTTGAAGATCTTTTAGAAAACTGGAAGCCTAAAAAATATAAGTTACCTAAAGTAAATACAGCTAAACTTAGAACAGATGATCCTGTCTGTGGAGTTATCTCATTACAAGATATACATTTTGGTAAAGAAGGTAATGATACTATAGATAAAGATTTTGAGGATACTGTCACATATCTAATAAACAAGGCAGCTCCTGTAAATTATATAGAAAGAATGTATTTTGTTGTAGGAGGTGATCTAATCAACATGGATACCTTTAATGGTAGTACTACATCAGGAACGCCTTTAGACAACTGTATGAGTGCTACAGAGGCTTACGTGCAAGCCTTTGATGCAATGCATTGGGCTATCAATTATATAAAAACATTTTGTAAAGAATTAGTTATAGTTTATGTACCCGGTAATCATGATAGATTATCCTCTTATCATTTGGTACATGCATTATCAAGATCAATTGAAAGTGATGAAATTACTTGGGATATAAAATATGAAGAGAGAAAAGTTCATGTTTGGCATAATAATTTTAATGCATTTGAACATGGAGATAAGCGTAGTAAAAATAATCCATTAATTTATGCATCTGAGTATCCAAGAGAATGGGGTGCTACAACCAATAGAACATTGTTTAAAGGTCACATTCATACTGATAGAAAGGTAGAATACATGACATCAAATGAGACTGCAGGATTTATAGAAAAGACATTACCTAGTCTAGGTAAAACAGATTACTATCATTATAGTAATAAATATGTAGGCAACAGAAGGTCAGGGAAATTGGAGATTCAGCATCCTACTATGGGTAATATATGTGAATTAACTTACCAAGCTTTGTAAAGACTCCACTTTTAATTTCATTAAGTGGGGTTTTTTTTGTAAATTATAAATGTAACAGTATGATAAATAATTTTAAAAAACCTGATTTAAATGCCCCAAGATATAGGCAAAAAAGATTAGGTATATTAAATGAAGAAACATATAGAGAATTCAAAGATAAAAAACCTTTGTATTCTGAGATAGATAATAAGAAATTAAAACTAATAATTAAAACATATAATGAAAATTTATGGAAGGCAACAATTTCTAACAGAGATGGAGTAGAGCTACCGGATTCATTAGGGTACTTATTTATAGGTACTTGTCCTAATTCACAATCCGTTAACACAGATTATGCTCTTTCAAACAAGTATGGAAAGGTCTTACAAAATAAAAATTGGGAAACAGATGGAAACATAGGTAAAATATTTTACACAAATTGGTCAGCAAAGTATAGATTTAAAAATAGAGAACTTTGGAGATTTAAAGCATGTAGAAATTTTAAGAGAGGAGTATCCAAACATTACCCTTTAAATTGGACTAAGTATGTAGTAATGAAAAATAAATATAGAGTGGCACATCTTTATGATGAGCAATCAGAAGAAACCAAACACGCTCTAAAAAATTATAATGAATTTGAAATATAAATAACATGTCAACAATAGCAGAAGTAGTATCAAGAATAAGAGGCCAAGTTAAAGCTGAGGTACAAGACGCATTTATAACAGATAGATATATTTATAGTTTGGTTGAAAAATTTGCTCAAGTATTAATGAGAAGGCAAGATTATGCAAACAAGCTAATGAAGTTTAATTCTGTTTGGAAAACTTTACCTTATGTGGAATTAATTGATGTAGATAAAATAGAAGCTGGGTGTAGTGGTATTCAAAGTGGATGTAATATAAAACGTTCAAAGGTAAGACTACCTGAAATGATAGAAGGGTATTGGGGTCCATTGATCCGTACAATTAGTTCTATTGATGGATCACAAGAATTACAAGCTACACAACCAGGTACATATACATCAATGACTAAAACTACTACTTTTAAATATAATAAAACTTTATATTTTTGGTGGTTAGATGGATATATATACTCTCCTAACATTGCATGGGATGCATTAAAAGTAGAGGGTGTTTTTAATTCTGATATTACTAGATGGAATTGTGATACAGAAGATGATTGTACTCCAAGATATGAGCAACCTATTTATATTCCAGAAGCTTTGTTTGCTGAAATAGAGCTTCAAGTAGTTCAATCAATGATGGGCACAATGCAAATCCCTTCTGAGGATTCAGATAATAAACGTAACATAAATAGACAATAATGGGCGTATCAAATAAATATAGAACATTTAATCAATTGATGGAAGATGTATCCATTGACTTTTCTAATTATGCATTAGAGGGAATGATTGAACCACAACAACTAATTAAAGTTGCAACAAGAGTTAATTATGATTTAGGTTTAAAAATACATAGGACTAAACAAACAGTAATTGATATTGAACATGGTAGAGCTCAATTACCTATGGACTTTGCATTTATAAATTATGCATTTAGATGTGGCTCATATACAATAAATAATACAATGCCTTCTGGCACACACGTAGAAACATTTAATGATGTACCATATGTACCTGCTCCAAGTGAAGCAGCACCATGTAGTACTGACCCAACTTGTAAAGATGTATGTGTTATTAAAACATGTAATGATACAAATACTCATCAACTAGTACAACGTGTAGGACCTAATCAATACAGACAATTTAGTGATTGGACACAATTAAGGATTAGTAATGTAAATGATCCTACTTGTTTTTGCCCAAGTCTTGGTGCTCAAGCATTAGATGTTGCAGAAATTAAAGATGGATTTTTAGTTACTACTTTTAAAACTGGTAAGGTATATATAAGCTATCAAGGTTCTATGGAGAATGCTGATGGAGATTTACTTGTATTAGATCAACCGTATTGTAATGAATACTATGAGTATGCTATAAAGCAAAGAATATTAGAAAATATGGTTTGGCAAGGTGAGAATGTTTCTCAACAACTAGGTTTAGTAGAAAACAGATTAAGAGCTTCTAGAAATAATGCTTTAAGTTTTGTAAATACACCAGACTTTAGAGAGATGAGAAAAATATGGGAAGTTAATAGAAGAGCACAATATCATAATTATTATAATATGTTTTTGAGTTATGCTCCTGCTCAGCCTAAATTATCTGGGCCTGCTGTTATTACTAGTAGTGGTTCATCATCTACTACATCTACATCAACTTGTAATTAATTAACAACACTTATTGGTAATGGCAAAAAAGAAGTCCACATCTAAATCACAAACACCACAAAGAAGGCAAGCTCCTAAAAAGAAATCAACTTCTAGTGTATCTACAAATACATTCTCTAAAGGAATGAATAAAGATATTACGCCTTCATTTGAGCCTAATAACTCTTGGTTTCATGCAGTAAATGCAGCAAACAATAGTTCTGATGGAGATGTAGGAGTTATTGGAAATGAGCCTGCAAATTTACAATGTGGGGTAATACCTTATACAATAATAGGTGCAATACACAGATATGGTGATGAATGGGTAATATACTCTACAGATAATATAAGTTCTGAAATAGGTAGGTTTGATGACAGTGAATGTAAGTATACTGTTATTGTCAATGCACCATGCCTAAATTTTAAAAAGAAATTTTTGATTACAGGTGCAGCAAAAGAAAACTTTGACTGTACTTGGCAAGTATATTGGGATGATGGTAACAACCCATCACGTTCATTAAATATAGATAATGTACCTTATCTGCAAGATATTATTTCTCCTGTAGGTGATAGTTGTATTGTTTATGAAGACACAGCATTTTTAGATTGTGAAAAAATTAGGTTGCATCCTTTAGTAGATACACCTTGTTTAACTCTTACTAAAGCAACAGATGGAGGTACTATTTTAAATGGTGCATATCAAGTATATGTTGCATATACTGAAAATGATCAGGTGGTGTCAGATTACATAGGTATCTCAAATATACAAACACTATGGAGTCACAGAGGAAGCAATGGTTCTCTAGATTTACAAATCTCAAAATTAGATAAAGACTATTTTTATTTTGATTTAGTAATTTTAATAAGACAACAAGGCCAGATATATACAAAGCTTATAGGTAACTATAGTACAGAAACTAAACACATTAGTATAGATTATATAGATCAAGCTTTAGTATCTATATCTTTTGAAGAGTTATTTAGACAATCTCCATTGTATGAAAAATCACAAGCTATGTATGTAGTTAATGATTATTTAATAAGACAAGGTCCTACTGAACAATTTGATTTTAACTATCAACCTTTAGCTAATAATATAAAAACTGAATGGGTAATAAATGAAGTTACTCAAGATTATTATATTAATTCTGGAAATAAGTTAGGTCTAATGCGTGATGAACAGTATGCTTTCTTTATTAGATGGATATATAATACTGGAGAAAGATCAGCATCATATCATATTCCTGGTAGAGCATCACAAGATTATACTTTACCTAATGGTACTATTGAAAATGAGAGAACCAATATATTTGGAACTAATGTTTTAGATACTGCAGGTGATCCATTATTTAAAGTTTATAACACAGCATCTGGTGGAGCTGTACCTATAACACCTTTACCTGATGGTACAAATATTATTGCTAGAGGGCAAATGGGTTATTGGGAGTCAACAGAAAAATATCCAGATAAAACTCCTGAGATATGGAATTCAAGTTCTCATACTTGGTCAAATGAGTTTGATCCAGGTGCAGAGTTATGTGGTGAGTTTATTAGACATCACAAGATGCCTAGTGAAATGATTGACCCTATATTAAGTATATCAGATAACAATGATAGTGGTTTACATATTTTAGGAGTAGAGTTTTCTAATATTAAAAGACCAATGTTTAATGATGGTACTCCAATATTAAATATTCAAGGATATGAAATATTAAGAGGATCAAGGTTAGGAAATAAAACTATACTTGCCAAGGGTATGTTTAAGAACATGCGTAAGTATACTGTGCCTACTGAACAAAACTTAATAAGCAATGCTCAAGGGTTATACCCTAACTATCCTTATAATGATTTAAGGTGTGATGTATTTCATACTACAGAAAGAAGAACAGAAGGTTGTTCTGATGGGATAGCAGAATCAGTTGATGATTATAATGCAATATGTGGATTTACAGAAGATGTTTTTACTTTTCATTCACCAGATCTAATGTTTACTAAACCATATTTAAATGCATATGAAACAGTATTTTATGGTCAGATAAATGGAAAAGCAGCAGGAGGTTTTATACCTTCTGAGAAGCACCCACAACAAAAGTTACTTAGAAATGTCTCAGCATATTTATCTGCTATTATAGGTATTGGTTATGCTGTTAGAAATATTAATGGTACACCAGATACTAAAGCTTTACCAGTACAGGCTATAAATAATGCATTTCCTGAATGGATGATTAATGAAATAGATGGTAAGAAACAAACAGGAGGAGGTGGATCAGTTACAACTGCCTCAGTACCTCCAGTTGTAGTTTTATTAAATCCTAGATCAGGTGGTCAAATAAGTGGAGGTGATGGTGATAATAATGAAAAAGGGCCTGATGCAGAAACTGGTGCAAGTACAGCAATTGATAATTATGTTACTGATCAACAGGGTGGTATATTTGGAGGCATATTTGGTTTTCTAGAAGATTTAATATTAGGAGGAGCAAGTGATATTCTTGGTGCATTGGGTGTTGATAGTACATTACAGAAAAGATTACAAGATCAAGCAATAGATAACATAAGTGCTACAACAGATGGACCACAGAATGGTATGGGTCTTATGGGTGGTGGTGCTCAAGAAGGTACTACATTAGATAGCTCAGAGTCAAATTTATCACAAGTATTTAGAATAGCAATGACAACAACAATGCTGCAGAAAAATATTGCAGTAGGTGGTCAAGAAATTATTGATTTAATTTATAACTTAAGTGATTACCAAGAACATACTCTTAAATATAATTCACACGGTTTTTATAGTAACTTTAGTGCAGGCCCATTAAGCAGTACATTTAGAACTTTAAATACTGCTGCTAATTATGTTGGTTCATCATTTCAAACATTTGATCAAAATCAATATAAAATAAATAATTTATTTAGACCTAGCACTGTTGCTATTTCAACAGTTGATAAAATAGACTCTAGTTTGTATTCAGTTTTAGATACTTCAAGATTTACATTAGGTGGATATTGTCCGTCAACTACTAGTGCAAATTCAGGAGTTAATTGGTCTAGTACAGAAAATAACTTATTAAATCCTGAAGGACCATTTGGTTCAAACATATCAGCATTATATGGTGCTCTTAAATTTAATATGGATAATCAATATGGACAGCTTGATGGTATTAAGCAAGTTCAAATGAGAGGATGTGTAGAATTTATAAATCAAACAAATCCACCAAATTTTAAATATACAAGTGAACCAATATTTAGTGGTGATGTATTCATAGGTAGATATACTGAAAAATGTATTATGCCTTTGTTTACAGATTTCTTAATTGGTCAATATGATGGATATCCATATGATTATTTTTTAAGATATAATATACCCTATCCAAGATTTTGGGTAGATAGTAGAAAGTTTGACTTAGGTGGATTAGCAGAATTAATTTCTTCATTTGGTTTAAGTTCTATTTTTAATCCAGATGCACAAGATATGCCAAATGAATATTATTACTTAGATAGAGGTGATACATGTGGTTGGTCTTTTTTACCTGGGATTTTTAATAAAGATAAATTGAACTATACATTTGCAATGAACCATGCATATATGTATTCTCATATAAATGGTATAAATGATTTTTATGTAGAGACAGAAGTTAATATAGCTTATAGAGATTGGGAAGAACCTAAAGAAAGAAGATTCTATGACACTTATGAATATAACAACTTACAAGATTTATTCCATGCAGAGATACAACAGTATGATAATTTCTATAAGTATGATGAATCACTTAGTCCTTCAAAGTTTATTACTCAAAATACTAACTTTGCAGAAATACAGCCAAGAGACTACAATCCTCTTGTTGCAGAAACATGTTATACAGCATATCCAAAAAGGCTTATCTATTCTTTACAAGCTAATGAAGAAGATAGAAAAGATTATTGGAGACAATATTTGTTTGCTAACTATAAAGATTTTAAAAATAGAGTTTCTGTAATAAAACCATATAGTAAATCTGGTGCTATAATATTTTTTCCATATCAATCACCCCAGGTGTTTGAAGGTTATGATACATTAAAGACTGATGCAAATACTAAGATTACAATAGGTGACGGAGGTTTATTTACTCAGAAGTTACAGAACATTATAAATTCTGATTTAAGTAATGAGTATGGATCATTAGAGAACCAGAGAGGTATTATAAACACTCCTGCTGGACTATTTTATATATCACAAGCACAAGGTAAGATATTTCAATTTACACCTGGCAAAGGTCTAAATGCTATATCTAATGCAGGAATGAAATGGTGGTTTAATAAATATTTACCATCTAGATTTGTAAAACAATTTCCATTATCAGAAAATACTGAATGGGCAGATAACCCAGTAGTAGGTGTAGGTTGTCAAGTTATGTATGATCCTAATGATGATATAGTTTACTTTATGAAAAAAGACTATTCATTAAAATCACAATGGATAGCTAGTGCAACATTTTCTGATGTTGTTTCTAAACCAATTACTATACAAGCAGGAGTTGTTGGTGGAATAAAAGTTCCAGTGGATATAGGAGATCCTATTTATTTTGATGATTGTTCATGGACTATAAGTTTTGATATAAAGGCAAATGCGTGGATATCATTTCATGATTGGCATCCTGAGTTTGCATTACCTAGTATAAATCATTTCTTTACAACAAAGACAGTTATAACAGATGAACCACAATGTCCTCCAGGATATATTTTTAATCCTACATCAGGATTGTGTGAAGATATTATAAATGTAACTGAACCACGTGAAGTTGTTAAAACTGATATACCAGCTACTATAACAGGTGGACCACAGGCTTGTCTTATAGATCTTGTTGTAACAATGGATGCTTCTGGTAGTACACTTTGGCCAGGTGGTATTAATCCTAATGATCCAAATTTAAATGTATATCCACAATATCCATCTGGAGGAGCTAACACAAGAGGTCAAGCTTTAGTTGACTGGTTAGCTGTCTTTGTAGATGATCCTGCAATTCAAAACCTTTTAACTAATGGTACTTTGCAGATAGGTTTTAGAGTTTGGGCTAATGATTCTTTTCAAGGTAATCCAACAGGAACAGGGGAATCAATGTTAGGTGCAGTTACAGGAGCTCAAGCAGCAACATGGTATGTAGATAACTGGACAAATACAAATGGTATAGGAGGAACAACTAATGGACAGGAAGCAAGGGATAGTGGTATACTTCAATTAAATAATAAAGCAGGTTCAAATTTATCTGCTAATTATCCAGCAAGAAGTGCAGATCCAAATTTTAGACAAGTACTTATAATTGCAACAGATGCTGATGGAATTTCATCTGGTAATGACCCTCTTGACCCACAAACGTATATTTGTTGTCAAAGTACAAATCTTATAGCTGGAGCAGGTGGACCAGACAACCAAGAAATTTATTCTGTATATGTAGGTAATACAAGTAATGTTCCTGATAATGCTTCTGTATTAGATCAATTTACTGTAGGTCATAGTGCAGGTCCTAGTAGTGCTTATTATAATACTACAACAGATACACCAGGGCCCGGACAGTTTACTATGGCTGCAGATGATCCTGCAGAATTAGAATCTACAGCAGCAGCTGTTGCTGCAGATATTTGTTCAACACCATATTCTTGTAATTGTCCAGCTGGCTATACATTAATATTTCCTAATGCAACAACAGGATTTTGGACTGAACAATCAGGAACATGTACTGACGTACCTCCTCCACCAATATGTAGGAAGGTAGAATGTCCTACTTGTCCACCAGGTCCAACAAATACAACAACTACTACATTAGGAAGTTGTCCTGATACTTTTCCTGAACTAGGATATATTGGAGATCCAAACTGGATAGATCAATCACCTCCATTGTGTAATTATTATTATGCAGATTTTGTACAAGCTAATTATTCAGTTGGTTCATTTTGGAGACATAATGTAAGATGTGATTTATTTGCAAATTACTATGGGGTTGATCATGCCTGGGAAGTTGAATTAATTAATAATACTGGACAAACAGTAAATACAATTAGAAGTATAGAATATCAATTAGAAACATATGTTTATAAAGGAGAACCAGAATACAATATGTGTGGAGGTGATAAGTGGGAAGA
>Ga0208814_1000730_pt1 | contig 17917 bp, 25 predicted proteins | sample MalvirAntarct_55_FD_184253 | JGI IMG/M metagenome (GOLD analysis project Ga0208814, IMG submission 184253) | Marine viral communities from the Global Malaspina Expedition - Malaspina viral metaG Antarct_55 (SPAdes) (version 2) | ecosystem: Environmental > Aquatic > Marine > Oceanic | place...
TCATCTAATGCCGGGAGTTTTAAATGATGCCAATGTTCACCAGAGCCGCCATCTAACAAATAGCCAGACAAATCGTCTTCGTGTAGGCGCTGCATTATTACAATGATTGGAACGGTTCTGTCGTTAACACGCGAACGAATTGTTGTGTTGTATCGGTTATTTATAAACGAACGCCTAACATCTGAAAGCGCATCATCGGGTTTTAGTGGATCATCAATGATAATGGCGCCACCCGTACCGGCCCCGAATCCCGTAATCGCACCCCCGGAAGCCGTTGCATATACGCCGCCGCCTTCTTTTGTGTACCACTTTTTTTGACTTTGTGAATCTTTCTTTAAGTTAATTCCCCAAATACGTTGGAACGCATCGGAATTGATATATTCTTTTGTCATTGAACTATTATCAAGCGCTAAGGAATCGGAATAAGATAGGTGTATAAACTTTGATTCGGGCCGCTTTGCTAATGACCAAGCAATGAACATTTTAACGGCGATTTCTGTTTTGCCATAACGTGGCGGCACATTAATTATAAGGCGCTTTATTTGCCCATTATTCACCTTTTGCAGCGTATTTGAAAGCGTTTCGTGAAATTTAGCGGCTTCAAACTTTTTACCGGTATTTTCTTTAAAGATATAGCGCGTAAAGAATAACAAAGAGTTTTCGCACTTTTCTTTAATTATTTGGTTAATACTCATTATTTAGAATATCGTCAATTTTTTGTTTTGCTTCGGGTGATAATTTTGATGTTGAAACTTCTGCGGTCATTTCTACTTCACGCCTTTCAATGTAGCCGCGTTTCTTACCTTTTGTTTTTAGATAAAATATTGTTGCGGTTGTGTTGCCTTTTTTGATTTGCTTATGCAATTGAGATTCAGCAAAGTCCAAAGTCATATTTTGCAGTTCATCAACGGCTTCACGAAATTTAGTATCTCGATTGTAATGTCCGTAAAATGTTGAACGGTTGCACCCTACAATTTTGCAAGCGGTTGTAACCACTCCAAGTGATTGTTCAAGCGCTTCCAATAGATTTCCTTTTAATATGTTGGTTTTTGTTGCCATAACGCAAAGATAAAAAATAAACGCACATAAAAAAACCCCTCATTTCTGAAGGGTTAAATTAATAATTCGTCAAGGTTATCTTGTTTGAATTATTCCAACGCGTCCGTTGTTTTAACTTAATGTTTTATATAATTTTTTCATAAATTGTTTATGAGCAAAAATTCCGTTAAAATTACTTTTTAAAAAAAACTCGCCAATTAAAATAGCATCTTCAAGTTTATCAAATTTATAAGCTTTCATTGCACCGCAACTATTTAAAGAATATTTAGATGTTAAATTTAAAGCATATTTTGCATTTCTTAAGTTATGCGCGCAAACATAATAACCCTTAAGACCGTCATTACTTGTTTTTTTTTCTGTTGTTTGTAAAGTTTTCATAATTTGTTTTGTTTTATTGTTCCCTACAAATATACAACATTATTTTAGTTATAAACAAATAATAAACAAAAAAGTTACGAAAACTTTACGAAAACTATTTACCGCACAATTCGCAAAACTCTTTTGGTTCATCGGTCACCTCTTTAGGTTCATCATCAATAGGTAAATCAAAGACCGGTAAATCAACACCCCAATCGGTTAATTCTTTAACATCCCATTCATTGGCTAATATATCCCAATCCCATTCACCAAACCCGGAATTGTCTTTTATTATAAATCGCCGCTTTTGTTCAGGTGTTAAACCTTTTTGAATGTCAATAGGTATTTCAAACAATCCCGCAGCTTTACACGCTTTTAAACGCATATTACCGCCCAATACTGTCATTGTTTCATCAACAACAATAGGCCGAATGTCCATCATCCAACCATCTTCTTTGATTGATCTAACAAGTTTTTTAAATTTAGCATCTTTTATGAAACGCGGGTTTGAAGGTGTTTCGTTAACCTCTTTGATGCTTACTACTTTACGCATTTGGTTTATTTAGTGTACCAAACGAAAGATATTGCAAAGATAAGAAAATGAAGTTCCAAACAATGTTCAACTTCGTTTTCAACTTCAGATTCCAAAACAACGTGATCCATTGCAGAATCCCAATAATTAACTCCAACACATAAGCCGTAAATTGGATAAATAACTGTATTAAAATTTAATCTCATAACTCCCAATATTTTTCGTAAAGATACAAATATAATTCCCAACATTTATTTTGGGCTTCTATATTAGGATAGTAAGAAGGCGACAAAGTAATTTTATTATTGTCGTTAATTTCTACTTTTAAACCTCTTTTTGTAGGTTTAACGCCAACCTTAATATTGTTTTTTAAACACCATTGCAGCGCCTTGTAATGGTGTTCATTTACTTTTATTTTCTTAGTCATAATTGATAAAATTTGTCAACAAAACTCACTTATTATATGTATTTAGTTTTAAAAAGGTAAATTATCGGTTATGACTTCAAACTTTTTGGAGGCCAAAGAAATATCTTTATAAATACCGCCGGCAGTAAAATCGGGCGCGATATCAAAATCACCCAATTGGCCGTTTTCTTTACGTTTAACCTTTTCAACATACATTTTAACAATGTCAGAGTTAAATTGAGTTTTTTGCCCTATGCAACGAAACACAATCATTCCGTTATATGCTTTATTAAAAAAATCAGCGCTCCCAGATATATCGTAAAGAGTTGGTTTTTTATAGCTGCCATTATCAGATTCGATTTTTCTTGGATGGGCCACTAAAAATAAATGTGTGTTTGTTTGCTGACAAAATTGAGTTATTTGGGAAAGCGCTTTGCCGATATAAGAATGATCCCGTTGCGCCGAATGGTCAAGCATATTCCAAGGATCAATCACGCAAACGTTTATTCCTTTTTGAAATACCAAATCCCTAAAGGCGTTTAATATACCCTCCAACGTTAAATTTTCTAAATCAATTTTAACCCAAAAGAAATGATCCTGAATAAAATCTTTTGTTTGGTTTAAGTCATCGTTATTACAATTCTTTTCATTTAATTTATTTGCAATTCTTTTAATGTGGCCCTCATAAGGAAATGATTCAGGTGAAAACATAGCGCATCGCATATCATAACGCGTGGCCATATTGCAGCATATTTGGTCAACAACGTCAGATTTTCCGGCGTTTGGTATTCCGGTTACAACTGTCCATTCACCCGGTGACATTTTAAAGTAATTATCCGAGTTAGGCAATCCGATTGAATAGTTCTTGACACCGTTTTCGTTATAGTTTAAAACATTATCCCAAATGTTATCAATGTTTAATATGCCTTCCAAGGGGAAGTTCTTAGCGCCTTTAATTATATTACGCAACGTTTCCCCTCCCTTTGACATTAAAACCTCGTTAGCATCCTTGAAATCGCCAAATTCAACGTATTTGCAACGATACGCGCCAAACCTTCGGGCCAATTCATTGCGGAGTTCGATTCCCGGATTGTCATTGTCGGTGCAAATTATAATCTGTTTTTTGTCTTTAAAATATTCAAAACAATTATCCAAATATTCTAAACGTTGATTTCCTTTGGATGCACCATTTGGAACGCTACAAACAGAATACAACCCAGATTCGTGCAATGATAACGCATCCATTTCACCCTCTACAATATAAACGGTTTCCATTTCTTTAACATTGTCAAGGCCGTAAAATACAAGTTCCGCACCCGAAACCATTTTAAAATTCTTTTCTGAATCTCTATATTTTACATTTAATAATTCATTATCACGATAATAATTAAAATTAATAGCTCGGCGCTTTTTACCTACTTGCGGAAAAAACTGTAATGATTCGCCAATTTTCCAATGCACCAAAGTTGGTTCTGTAATCCCTCGTTTATTAAACCATTCAACAACTCGCGATGTCAGATTTACTTTTATTTTTTCGGGTTTTATATATTCGGGTTTCTTTTGAAATTTTGTAGTGCCGCTGAATCCGCAGTTGTGACAATTAAATAAACCCTGATCCAAATCAACAGACAAACATTTATCGCGTTTGTTTTTACGTGTTGCGCTGCATTGTGGGCATTGTGTTTTGATTTTGCCGGTTGACTTATTACCGACATCAATATTAAAATCGTTAAAAGTTTTCATTTGTTATAGTTTTGTTTTGGCTAAAGTAAAAATATTTTTTTAATTATTACAAGTTTTTTAAAAATAAAAGTTCATCTTCATTAACTAATTTGTTTTGATCTAAGCAATACGCCATTACTCGGGTTTGTCTTAAATTAGATTCCTGAAATAACATTTCGTTTGTTGCATATCCTTTGAACTGATAGTTTGGATACTTTTCACAAACAAAAAAAGCAAACAAATCAACATCGCATTTGTTAAACTTAGGAACCATTAGCGGGAATTGTTTTTGTGATGTCTTAACGTCAACGGACATTGAAAGCCAATTGCAATCATAATCATCTGTTTTTTGACGCTTTGAAGTATTTTTAATTTCAAAATCCGGAAACGTGTTTTTTTCACGACAAAATATATATTCAGCGCCAAAACCAAAAACGTTTAAATTAACGCCTCCAAATTCAGCAACGCGGCCTGAACCATCCCATCCGGTTTTTTCTTTGTTAGATTGGCGCATTTCAGCTACTAATTCAACAATCTTTTGTTCGTGAATGTCTAACGTGTATATTTCATTTATTTGCATCATACTATTGATTTTTTATTATATAAGTTTTTAGTTCATTAAATTCATTGGTTTGCATTAATTGTTTTAAATGAAATTCAAATAGTTCACCGCCTTTTGTTTTGGCGCCTAATTCTTGTTTTCCATCCGCAGCGCTTGTATATATATAAAATTCATTCAATCCTTTTACTTTTTGAAATCCTATTGGTTTTGTTTTTGACTTTTGCATTAACATAAAACGATCAATATATTTAATGCCGTTTTTGTCTAAATTTCTAAATTTTAAAATACTTAAGAAATTAGTTTGCCAGAAATCATCGGCACGCAAAAACTTTGTGATATTGTAAACATCGCGCAAATCATATTTATCAATTCTTTGGATTTTGTCAAGACAATCCAACCATCGGTTTTTTTGGTTTTGTGTTTTGGGTTTATATTGAATTGGGAATAATTCTACAAAATGCGGGAACGCCTTTAAAACGGTTGAATTGTATTTTGGCGTTTTCGATTTTGTGGGTATTTCTTCTTTTAGTATTTCTTTAGTTATATAGTTTATATTAGTATTACTTTGTTGCGGATTTACCGGACCCGGTTTAACCGCCGCGGTTTTCACCGTTGCGGTTTTTCCCGTTGCGGTGAGCTTTACCTTCTTAGGTTTGTCATTTAGATAATAATTATAACCGGCAAATTTTCCGAATTTTCTTATTTCTTTACGTACTAAAAACCCGCAATTTATTAGTTCTTTTAAACGTGTATTGATGGCATCTTTTCCATCCTTAAAATGGCCGCAAATAAACTGAACGGTCATTTCTGTTTTTGCCTCGTGCGAAAAAAGCCAACAGTATAATCCGGTTGCGCTTGATGAAATTCCATTATGCCTGAATATAGTGTTTGGCACGATTGTAAACCTTTCAAATTTCTTTGGTTTATATATTTTGTTTATGTCCATAGTAAAAAAATAACCCTATCAAATCAGCGGTTGCGGGCGCGTCATCAATAGGGTATTGAAAAAAGTTAGTGTTGCCGCAACTCAACTTTACAAATGTAAAACAATATTTTATAAAATGTGATTATATTTCACATTATCACAAAACGATCGCAAATCATTAAATATTTTTTTTAGTTCATTAATATCAATTTCAGAATCTTCATATTTAAACCATAGCAATTCAATCAATAAATCAAATTCAACACGCGTTGATGTGCCTACATAGTGATAAGTAACTGCAATTTTATCCGAATCGGATTGTGTCCACCTAATTTTTTGATTTGAATCATCAAAATAAACTCCTTTATATTTCATTTTTTTAACTTTTAAATTTCATTATTAAAATATTTGTTTATAGTGTTAATACAATCGTCGAAATTATTATGCCAATCAACCGCCCAGTTGCAGTTTTCAAGCCATTTAAGCCACTTTATTTGATTTGGTGTAGGTTTATTATATTTGTATTTTAATTCGATCGCTAAACCGCCGTTATTTTTGTTAGGCGTAAATATCAGTAAATCAGGGATTCCGGGCTTTGCGCCCAGATACTTCATTTTGTATTGTTCGAATGGCGTTCTTTTGCCTTCATTCATTGGGTGTGTAAAAATAGCGTTCGGATATTGCATTGAAATATAATTAATAACGGCCCGCTGAAGCTGATCTTCACCTTTTAAATATTTTTGATATGGATTTACTTTTGCCATTTTTAAATTTCGTTATCCAAAACGCCTATAATATTTCTAATTTCAGAGCGTTCAAATTCGCCAATAAATATTTTATCATCCGAAATAAACGTTAATTTATAATAATCTTTTTTTGTTTTTTTTACTTTAATTTCTAACGCCATTTTTTAATTTTTTATTTTCGTTTTTTAATATATCGTTTTCAATCAAAAGTGAATTATATTTATAAACCATTGATTCGGCGCTGATAGTATAATCATTTATTTCATTAAAAACAAGTTTTTTCAAACTTTCAAATCTTTGATTAAATACTTTATCAAATCGAATCCAATCATTAATGTTTTTTAAGCTATGAATCACAGAAGCGTGATCCCGGCCAACAGCATCAGAAATAACTTTCATTGAAAACCTCGTTGTGTTTCGCGCCAACCAATAAAATGCAGCGCGGGCCATTACGATATCCCTTTGCCTTGAGTTTTCACGAATGTCAACGTTGTAGTAATTATTTACGTTTTTTATTAAATTTTCTAAAGTCATTTTTATAGTATTAAAGAGCCATCATTATTAAATTCATTCCAAATAAAACCAGATATTATTCCGGTTTCAACATATATTTTCCAATCATTAAAAGCGCGTTGCCAACCTTTACGGCCTTGTTTAATCATTTCATCGCTTAATGCGTAAACCTCAACAGAAAACGGCCAATTAGTTTCAACGGCAATAAAACGAAAGTTTTCAGCCGGAACGCCCAACATATCAGAATAAAAGGCGCATTGTAAGTGATAGCCATATTTATAAACATCGCGGCGAAATGCAACCGGTGAATTATCTTGGCACGTTTTAACATCCGAAATAAAGTTTTCAACGCGGTTTAAAACATCTGGACGAATACGAACATTAACATCATCGTGTTTTTTATAGTGTGACAATTCAATTTCGCCTTGACAATATTTTTGTGCCAAATCGTGATTTCTAAAATTATCTAAAATCTTTGTGATTTTATTATGTTCGTCAAAACCTAATAGCAATTTTCCCTCTGCTTTTGTTGATTCGATTTCAAACGCTTCTTTTCCGGCTTTTGTGCGCCGGTCAATCTTTGGCATAATGTGATAATCCTTGTAATAAAGTTCGGGTTCTAACATAGCGCAATGAACCGCTGAACCTAATGCCATTGCGGATGATTCAAATGGCTTTTGTTTTAAGAAATGATAAACAGATTTTTTGTGTATTGTTTTAAGGCCTGATGCGCTTATTCCGGGTGATGAATGATAAACTTCATTTGTGTCAAATTGTGTTTTCATAATATAAAATATTTTTTTAATGTGTTCATTCTTACTTTATTGTCATTAATTATTGCAATTCTATTTCTAAACGGCGAACACGTTAAACGATATTTTTTACCTTTTGTTAAATATTTGCTAATACTACCGCCAACGTAAGTGACAAAATCATTTCTTTTATTAATGTCAAATTGTGTTTTCATAGTTTTAACATTCGTTTAAAATGTGATCGGTTTGTTCTTGAATAATACCGTTTAATTTTTCGATTTTGTTTTCCATCGCTTCAATGCGATATTGCAGAAATTTAAGTGTTTCAATGTTCATAGTGTTTAAATTAAAAGGGCCGCGTTAACGGCCCGGGTTGTTTTTAGTTATTTAAAAAAGATTGTGAATAAGCTTTCAGTTCTTTAAACGTCTTGAATGATACGCCCCAGTTATTGTCGTTATGAGTGTCATCGTCGTTGTCACAGTCGTAAGCTGCCCAACACGTACCACTAAACCTAGCAATCCAAGTGCCTTGAGCGTCTACTACTTTGTAAATTCCTATTTGTATTTTTGATACTTTCATAATGCTTTGTTTTGTTTGGTTGCTTCGTTGCAACACTTCAAAGATATATATTATTTTAGTTATAAACAAATAATAAACAATTTATTTTTAAAATAATGTAAAAAAAAAGCGATCCCCGAAGGAACCGCCATTTGTTTTGAATGTCATTTATTAATTAAAACGGTAAATCATCACCGCCTTCTGCAACCGGGGCCGCTTCTTGTTTAACATAAGGATCACTTAATTTCAATGAAAAGAATTTTCCTTTTGCGCCTTCTTTAACCCAGGCCGCAATTTGTTGTTCGCTGCCATCTTGCAGTTTGATAGTTCCCGAATACTCCGGTTGGTTGTCAGAAGTTTTGTTTGTGTTCTTAAATAAACTTCCGTTTCCGTTTTGATGTTCATACTTTTTGTCAATACTCATTTTTATTTATTTTAAATTAAACTTACTTACTATTTTTTCTTTATATTCTTTTTTCATTTTAAAGGTATTTAAAACCTTTTCCGCTTGATCTTTAGTAGCTTTTAACGTGGCGTTCAATTGCGCTTCCGTTAACCACTTCTTATCATCGTTAGGCGCCGTTGTTTGATTCTTAACGGCGTTTTGTACTTCATTAGCTGATGCGATTGACGTGTCAATTCCGATACCTAAATAACCCAAGGCGCGGCCCAATGCAGAAGTAAACCCGTTTTCAACAAATGATGTTTTATTAATATAGCTAGAATCTCTGTATTCTTGGGCGTGTGATGATGCAATTTCAAATCCTTTTTGATTTAATATTGTCACCTTAAAAATTCCTTCTTTGTCATCAATCGAAACGATTGTTTCGCTAATTTGCCAACCTTCAAATTTTGGTTGACTTCTAAAATAAATTAGGCGTTCGTTAACTGTAATGTAATCTTTTCCTTTGATGTTAATTGTTTTCATATAGTTGTTTTTAAATGTTTAAGTTTTCTGTTATTTGTCCCAAACTAAATTCATTTCGCTGCAACAATAGCACTTCGCCAATAGTAAATGTTTTCGGATTTTTTAATCGTGATTTTAATGTTGGCATTGTGCAATTTAGTAAACCGCAAACCTCGTAACGCTTTAATTTTAAGCGTTTCATTTCGCCTTTGAAGTGTTGTTCAAACATATTTTTTAATTGTTTATTTGATGCAAAAATAAAAAAAAACTTTCAATAAAAAAAACATTATAACAAAAAAAACCGCCGCAAATCAATAAAGACAAACGACGGCTGACAAACAAAACAAAAAAAAATCTTTAACTTATTGTATTTATTACAGTAACATCATCATCATCGTTTGGAATGTGTACTTTTATTTTATATTCAGCATTTTTAACATTGTAAGTCATTCGGTCAATGATGCTTGTTTGCAAATCATAATCAGTAGCCGACCAATTAAACCAAATTTTATTGCTAAATGCTAACGGTTTTATTTCTAAGTTCCTAAATGAACCTTCATATCTTAAAACAAATTCACGATAATCATTTGCAATATTTTGATTTTCAAGATCATACAATGTTTTAAATTTATTATTCGTTTGAAACGTTCCATAATTGTCGCGTGATCTTACAAACGCATCTGTTCTGTTTGTGAACCTTGTGTTGTAACGTTTGTATTGTTTTTTAAATGTGTTAAAATTACCGTCATTAATTACGCTTTCTAATGACACAGAATTTGCCGTTTCTAATTCAGTGTTTAAAATTTCTAAATTGTCAAAATACGTTGTTTCATAAAACGTGTTTTGTGTTGTTGTGTTTTGTATTATTATACTCAAAACCGAGGCGCCAACATTAACCCAAGTTATCCCCTCTTTTGTGAAATCAATTTTTAAACTTTCAAATTGGTTAAACTCTGAATGAGTTATTGAATTGTTTTGTAATGTTTGATAAATCCAAATTTTATCATTAAAATTCCATTCGTGATAATTACCCGGTGATCCTTGAAGTTCTATTCTAATTCTGAATTGAATATTCGCCGCAGGTGCTGTTGCATTGTCTTGAATATTACACTTAATAAAATACTCGCAATTTAATTTGTAATTTACAATTTTATTAAAATCGTCAATAACAATATTGTCAGGACTAAAGCAATTTGATTGTCCTGTTAATGGCGCCGCAGAACTTAATTTCATTGATTTATTACCTTGTGCTACAACTTCATCAATTGCAATTTCTGCAAAGTTATTAAAAACAGTATAACCATTTAAACCATATTCAAAACCGGCATTAAATCCCGCTTGTGTAAAGTTTGCATCTATTGATTCGGTTTTGACACTTGCCAAAGGTTGAATAAATTCTTTAGTTAAATTCTTTTTTAATGGCGTTAAATTTACTGGAGTTTTAATCAAAAATGATTCTTTTGTTTCTGACTGAAAAACACCGCTTGAATTATAATTATAAACTCTTAAATCTTCGTCGTTTTTTATGTTTAAAACGTTTGTAATTTGCTGTCTTATATTTGTAGGCACAACACCGGAGTTTTGCAACTGATTATATATACTATCTTTTACATCAACATCAAAAACGTTAGTTGCTTCAACTATATACCATTTATTATTGGATTGATAAATCCGCATATTGTAGGTTTTAAGTAAATCTTCTAATTGATTTTTTGAATTAGGTATTTCATAACCATTAACTAATTCATTAAATCCCGGAGATATTGAAACGGTATTAGGAAAATATCTATTTGTTGGATTTCCCGCAATTTTTACCGCGCTTATATCATTTATAAAACATAAATCTAGATCTAAATTAAGATGCGCCAAAATTGTTGATATTCTTTCTGCATCTGATAAATAAACTGGGTTTGATGGTGTGTAATTAGTGCTTAAAGGCGCTTCAAAATTGTCAAGTGTACCCAAACCATCAAACGCATTAAAAGACACGTTAAACGGCTTTGGTTGCAGTTTTTCAATAAACCTATCAACTACTAGAAAACCACTCCAATAAATTTCATATCCACTTGTTGCATTGTTTAAAATAGAATTTACACAATTTAATGATTCAATAGTTCCGCCGTCAGCCATAACACGATCAGCATAACCTTCTGAATCTTCTTTTATATATGAAACAACAACTTTATATTCACGTTCGTCAAATTTGTAAAAATCATCATACGCAACGGTGTCCGTTACCATTAAATTTAAAGTACATTTTGAACCTATTATTGGTTTGTAAAAATCGTCTGACGCTTGCCATTGAATTACAACCGGGCTTTGAGTTCCTACCATTGGCAAAACTTCACCGGTATAATTCTTTTTTAATATTTCAACTTTTTTTCCGTGTTCTAAAACATCAGAAAATTCTAATCTATATTTTACGCCGTATGCCATTTTTATATTTTGTTACGAAATTCTATCGCTTGTTTCTGTCGCTCTTTCAATTGCAATCAATAAATCTTGACCTTCTAATCTAATTTGTCCTCCAACATTTACGTTTGTTGCACCTCCTGAGCCGCCAATCATTCCTTGTAATTTATTTAATGGCGCTATTACTTCCGGATTTGAACGCGCGCCCGGATATTCACCTACAAGGCCCATTGTTGGGCCGCTAACAATACCACCATCAGCAAACTTTGAAAATGATGATGAAACTAATGCAGTTGTCCCCGCTATTAATGCCGGCAACATAAAAGCCGCAGCCGGCCCAAATGATTTCGCGGATTCGGTTGCCCCAGATATAGCGTTCGACATTGAAACTTTTAAATTATTAGCGACAATTTTTAAAGCATCTTTTGCCATAGTTCCAACAAATGCGCCCATTGCTGAATCCGCACCACCAAACGCGTTTGTAATTGCACCACCCAACGCACCAAAAGAACTTGAAATCCCTTGATTGACCGATTGCATCATTTCTTGTGCCTCTGTCATTGACATTGTAAAACCAAGAAAACGCGCCTTTTTTTCTTCGTAAACTTCGGCTTCGGCTTCTGCTTGTGCCGTATTAAATGCCGCATCTTGTTCGGCGGTCATTAAATTATTATCAATAGCCAATTGTCTTAACTCGGCAAATTTTGATTTTATTCTTTCGACCTCTAGTCCTTTTTGTTGTTCTTCACTTGCGTTGGTAGCATCAGCAAACTGTTGTTTTAAACCTAAAATTCGGCTTTGTTCTTCACTTTCAATTGTAGCTAATGCCGCTGATTTAGCTTGTTTTAATGCCTTTTCCTTTTCTGAACCTTCTTTAACTTTGCCAATTAAATCATCATAATATTTAGTTGATTCAGCTTTTCTTGCCTCGTAAGATAATTTATCATTTGTAATTAAGGCCTTGTTTATTTCATCGCTTATGGATTTTAATTTTGATGTTGCTTCTGGATCTAAAACCGGTGTAACAACAAAATCAGTTCCAGAAGATTCTGGGCCGCCTCCGGCAGCACTTGGATCAACTGTTGATGTTGTTCCGGCGCCATCATTTACAACCTCGGCTTCAACTTTTATTTTAGCTATTTTTTTTGAATTTATAGCATCATTAAAATTATCAACAACTGTCCCGCCTAATTCACTTGCGTTTGCTCTTATGCCATCAATCGCGCTTGAAAAACTTGATTTCATTGCATCGCCGATCCCGCTGAATCCGCTTTTTATTTTACCTATATCAAGGGTGAAAATACCCATCAAGATATCGCCAACACTTCCCAAAATTCCCATCGCGGCTTTTCCAAAGAATTTAAAAACAGTTATAATTGATTTAATAACAAATTTTCCAACGGCTAAAAAGGTTTTAAATATCAGAATTATTGCATTGACTGCAATTTTTATTGGTAGTGAGTTATTATATAATTCTATAAAGTAGTTCGCAACTTTAATAAGTGCGTTTTTAATACCCGCCCAATTTTTATAAATTACAACTGCAATCGCAGTCAATCCGGCAATAATTAAACCAACTGGCCCCATCATTAAAGTAAACGCCGCACCAATTGCGGGCGCCAATGTTATTAAAGTTCCTAAAATAGCAATAACTGGCCCTAATGCCGCAACAATACCAACAAAGGCAACAATTATTTTTTGCATTGTAGGTGATAATGCTTGAAATTTTTCTGATAAACTCGTAAAAAATGCGCCAATTTTTTGAACTGCGGGCGCAACTGCCGTCAATATAACTTGTCCAACAGTTAACAATGATGATTTCATTGCGTTAAGTCCTTGAGTCATTTTAAACGATGCCGATTCTGATGTTTTTTCAAATGCTTTATCAGTCGCGCCCATTGAATTGGTTAACGCATCAAATACTTTTCTATTATCTTCTAATCCGGCGCCCGTTAAATCTAAAACACCTTTTAAAGCCCTTATATTTGGAAATATTGCCGTTGTATCTTGACCGGTTTGTTTTAAACCGTTTTGAAGCATTTCTAAAGTTGACAAAAGGCCTTGTTCACTAAGTGAATTTTGAACACTTTCGGTTGACATACCCATTGAAGCAAATGCCGCTTCGGCTTCGGAAGTTGGTTTTTTTAATGATGCTAAAATTGCCGTTAATTGTGTCGCACCGGTTGCCGCATCGGTTCCTGTTTTTGACATTGCAGCCATTGCCGCACCAACTTGGTCAAATGATACACCCATATTTGATGCTAACGGAATCACGCCGCCCATTGCACCGGCCAACGCTGACGCTTCAAGTTTACCTTCACGAACCGCCGCGGTTAAAATATCTGTTGCATCTGATGCGCCTAATGTTTCAGAACCATAAGCATTCATTGCAGAAGTTGATAAATCAGCAATTGTTTTTGTGTCACCCAAGCCAACGGCCGCCGCTTTTAAAGACATATTTAAAACATCCATAGCATCGGAACCCCTTAATCCGGCCGAAGTAATAAAGAACAACGCTTCTGCGGCTTCGTTTGCGCTTTTACCGGTATCAACTGCCATTTTCTTTGCAGCTTCACCCATTTCAGCCACCTTGTCCGCAGAAACGCCAACAAGCGCTTGTATTGACGTCATTGACTTATCAAAGTCAAAAGCCATTTTTGTCGCAGCCGCACCAACCGCAACCAAAGGCAACGTTAATGATGTTGTCATTGATTTACCAACAGATTTCATTTTTGCGCCAAATCCTTGAAGTTTTCCTGATGCTGATGAAAGGGCGTTTGACAGTTTTGAACTGTCACCGGTGATATTTACTTTTAAATTTTGATTTGCCATAATATAGGATGTAATTGAAACAAAAATACAAAAAAAAAGACGCTTTTAAATTTGCGTCTTTTTATTAGTCATTGATTGTGATTTATTTTCAAACGCTTCCATTTCTTGACGCGTTGATTTTGGAATATCTCTTTTTTGTTTTCTTAATTTATCAATTGGCAAAGGAAACATTTGTTCCGGTTTTAACATCTGGGATTTCTTTTGACAATTAACGTTGTAAATCATTGTTGAAACATATCTTGATTGTTCCCAACTTAAATTCACCTTATTATGATAAGATTCCGCTATTAAACCGTTTTCACGCCACGTTTGCCGCCAAAAATCATCAGGCAAAATTCCAATTTGCCCAATATAATAATCGGTTAAAGTTTCAAAATTTATTGTTTCTTTGACGGCTTCGGCTTTGCCACTCCTTTTGATTGGTTATTTAATGAATTACCTAAAATTTTAGATTCCATCATTGCTTCAACAATGTCATTGATTTTTTTGGCGCTTATATCATCAAGCCACGTTCCGGCAGTATAAATGTTATAATCAACTTCATTGCCGTTTTCTAAGTCGTTGGCCAATGCCGCAGAATAAATCAATGATCGTAAACCATTTAGGGAAATACCTGATTCAAACACGCCTCCAATGTCTTGAAGTGATACGCCCATTTGTTCGGTAAATTCAGCCCAAAAGTTCATTGAAAAATGTAAAGTTCTTTTTTTGCCGTCGACGGTTATATCAATATAACCTCTTTTTTTGTTTGTCATTTTAAAAGATTTGATTAATAAAAATAAAAAGCCATCGCCTAAAAATAGACGGCGGCTTTTTTATGATAAAAAACTAATGTTGATTAGTTAGTTGATTTTACTATTGCTCCGGTAATTGTAAGTGAACCGCTATAAGTTACCGCCGCTTCCATTTCCGCTGACATTTCAACGCTTGATAAAAACGCTTCTGCCGTATAAATTGCGTCACCCGCTTCTGCCGTTCCAAATACACAAGTTAATTGAGTTCTAGCTAAAAGATAATCAGCCATTTCAATCGCGTTTGCGCTATCATCATAAGCAACCAAACCTTCGAAAGATATTTCGCCGCCTTTTACACCGCCGATATATTCAGAAAATCCCGCTGAATTTTTTGTTGTCGCTTCCGGTGTGTCCATTGACAAAGAAAGTGAACAACTTGTTGTGTGACCAATTGTTGCTCCTTCTACTTTTAGCAATAAATTAGTTCCGTTAAATACTCCAGTTGTAGCCATTATATAAAAATTTTAATGTTATTTAATTTTTTGTAAATATACGAATTATTATTTATTATTAAATTCGAATTATTGGACAATACAAAGTTGTGATTCAGCCATTTTTTGAAATGAACTGTAAGACGTCAATTTTTCAATTTCTAAATTTTGTAAACTTGAATTGTAATATTGTACTTGATTTATTTCACCGAAAAAATTAAACAAACTTTGATTGCTTCCATTAAATGCAAAAGCGTTTAAATTAATTGGAATCCCTCCGCTTGTATCTGTATGTATTAAAAAGCCGTTTACATAAAATTTAAAATTGTTAACCTCCCAAGAAATGGCGATTTTATTTCTGACATCAAAATCAATGTTTGTTGTTATTTCAGCAACAATATTCCCATTATCCCTTGAAATAAACAACTTAAATTGTGAGTTATTAGTTTGTTTGCCAATAACCACTCTGTTTGAAGTTGAACTGTCAGAAATTGATATTTGACCGTTACTTTTATCTTTAAAAGATTTTTGCAAGTCGACAAACATTGTTGATCCGTTACCACCAAATAAAACAGAATTTCCGCTATCTTTGCAAATTTCTTTTATTCTCGTTTGTGCTGACGTTGTTGTTTTAATATATGAACTTAAATTTTCATATTCACATTGGGCGCCCCAAATAAAAACGCTTGAATTTGCAACACTATCATTACTATCAACAGAACCGCTTACACTTCTTGGCGAAAATAATGATGTCAATGTTGCGGCTTCATCAGTTTCAAAAGAAACATCTAAACGATACCAGTTATTGGCATATTTTTTAAATGATGCGCTTATAAATGAAAAATTATTTCCCGCTTCTGATGATGTAAATGTTTCAGTACTAAATTGAAATAAAGTATCAACCCTATTGGGATAAGTTCCTTGCGCCCTCATTGCAAAGAAATCGCCAACATTTTTTTTTACAAATATTGACAAAGTCATTTCAAATGAATCTTCATCTTCTTTTGCAAACGTTTTACTCACGTATGATGCCGCTGTTGAATTTCTTGTTATTGTATCCGCTGACAAATCACCGTTTGGTGACATTGTTGTATTTGTTGCCGCAGTAATATTTAATTTTGTCCAATTGTTAAAATCTTCCGAATACGTTAAATTATTAACCTTTTGATTTTCCAATAATAAAACCGGGCAACCTCCGTTTGTGTAATCTAAACGCGGCACGTTTGCGTCAACGGTTTCAATAAAACCGGCGTTATTTAAGCGCGTTGCTTGGCTAGCCCTTGTAAATGTTGAAAAATCACCATCCCCATTAACCGGTAAAACAGAATAAACTTTTCCGGCTTTGTACCCACTTGGAATCATCGCCAAAGTTGGATTTGCCATAAGTTATATTTTGTGCGCTAAATAATCAATTCCAAAAAATGAATGAACGCCGTTTGTTTCTAAATCAACGCTTGCTGATTTCCAACCATAAGGATGATCAATTGAAGTAACTTCTGAAGTTATTACCATTCCATCATCATCAAGAATTGCTTCTTCTTCAATGGTTGTTATTTCTTTTTCATTCCAAGCAACATCTAAATGATAGTTTTCACTTAATACGGCTTCTTTGATAATCTCACCATCTTCATCAAGTTCAGGTTGTTCTAAGACAATATGACCTAGTTTAACGATACTATGCTTGTGCGTTGGGTATTCGTTACCGTTTTCGTCAGTTGCTACGCCTAAAGCTTTTATTTTAGCTTCTGCGGTTTTTTGGTCTTTATACTCGTATTTACCTATTTTCATAATTAAAATTTAAATTGTTGTTAATGCTGCTAATTCGCTATTTGATAATCTTGTGTTGTAAAGTTTAAAACCAGAAACAGAATCTTCTAAAGTTCTATTAGATATTAAATTACCAATCTGTAAATCACTTGTTGTTGGAATATTACTTGATGTATCACCTCCAACATTAACACCATTTACATAAACGATTATGTCATTAGATGCATAACCTATTGATATTTTATTTTTTCCATTTGTAATGCCAGTTGATATTAATGCAGTTGTTGTTCCACTTACATTTATGTGTGCAAAAAATTCAGCACCACCAGACCTCCTTAAACCAATATAATTAGATGTAGTTCCATCATTTAAACTAAATGCCCAAGAAGAAGATAAAACTCTACTATTAACATCTAACTCAATAAAAATACTCCCCTCTGTTTGTCCTATAACACCATCTGGAGGAGTTTGACTACAAACATCTGCTAACCTCGTTTGGGCAGTACCTTGTGTGTTTATGTACGAAGTAGGGTAACTTGCTTCTTCTAATTGTGCTCCGAATATGTAGATACCACTTGTTCCGTCTCCCGTATATGAATTAGTTAATCCATCTGCTGAAACACCAATAGAAGGAACTTGTA
>Ga0208814_1000731_pt1 | contig 17899 bp, 14 predicted proteins | sample MalvirAntarct_55_FD_184253 | JGI IMG/M metagenome (GOLD analysis project Ga0208814, IMG submission 184253) | Marine viral communities from the Global Malaspina Expedition - Malaspina viral metaG Antarct_55 (SPAdes) (version 2) | ecosystem: Environmental > Aquatic > Marine > Oceanic | place...
GCAGGGCAGAGCTACTTCGTTCAGACAGACGGGACGATAGGCACAACCGCTGCCGATCCAAGTGTCTTTGCAGGGACAGCAATATCTGCTACAAGTTTAGTAGTAAAAACATAAGTTCAATTGAACTAATTGAGGAACCGCCATGCCCCTCCAAAAACTACAGTTCCAGCCGGGGATAAACAAAGAGACTACTTCCTACAGCAATGAAGGCGGTTGGTTTGATTGTGATAAGGTTCGGTTTCGCCAAGGCTTCCCAGAGAAGATTGGCGGTTGGGGTAAGATAGGGGTTAAGTCTTTTCTGGGTTCGTGCCGTGCGTTGTGGCCTTGGAGAACCTTGAACCTAGATGACTTCTTGGGTGTCGGCACCCACCTTAAATATTATATTGAGTCAGGAGAGGGTTACTATGATGTGACCCCCATACGTCTTACGACCGCTGCGGGGGATGTAACCTTTGCCGCTGCAAATGGCTTTTCGACGCTCACGGTAACTGACCCATCTCACGGCGCTGTCGTAAACGATTTTGTAACATTCTCTGGAGCGGCGAGCCTTGGCGGAGTCATAACAGCGGCTGTGCTAAACCAGCAGTACCAGATTTTTGATATTGTTGACTCTTCAAAGTACAAGATCGTAGCCCGTGCCGTTAGTTCACTAGACAACATTACAGATGATGGGCAGTATTCTCCTACACCTGTTGTGGCTAATGGTTCAGATAATAGCAACGGTGGAAGCTCTGTTAAAGGCACATACCAAATAAACGTAGGTCTCGACACCTCTGTGACAGGTAACGGTTGGGGCGCAGGTGCATGGGGTAGGTCAACTTGGGGTTCCGCTGCTACTGTTGATCTAGTCACTGACACACTGCGTATATGGACACATGATAACTTTGGAGAAGACCTCCTAATAAACGACATGAACGGCGGTATCTACTATTGGGATGCTTCTGCGGTTAACTCTTTAACCAACCCCGCCGTTGCTATTAGTAGTTTGGTTGGTGCCGATTTAGCCCCGACAATAGCTAAGAAGGTGATTGTGTCCGATGTTGATAGGCATGTGATCGCCTTTGGTTGCGACCCTCTGGATAACATTGGAGTACAAGACCCCCTGCTTATACGATTCTCAGCCCAAGAGAGCGTGGTGGATTGGCGTCCATCAACCACAAACACCGCAGGTGATTTGCGTCTTGGCTCCGGCTCTAAGATTGTTACAGCCGTTGAAACCAGACAGCAGATTCTAGTATTCACAGATGTATCTCTCCACGCACTGCAATACATTGGCCCACCATTTACCTTTGGGATCAACATGATCTCAGAAAACATCACGATCCGTAGCCCTATATCTGTGGTTGCAGTTGACGATACCGTTTACTGGATGGGTAAAAATGAGTTCTACGTCTACAACGGTGGCGTACAAACCTTGCCCTGTTCTGTAAAAGACTATGTGTTCTCCGACTTTAACTCTACTCAGGCAGAGAAATGTTTCGGTGCGGTTAACTCTGCTTTCTCAGAAGTTTGGTGGTACTACCCATCCGCCAACTCAGACAACAATGACAGGTATGTTGTGTACAATTACCTGCAAGATATTTGGTATTACGGCAATCTGACACGCACCGCTTGGGTTGACCGTGGTGTAAACGAGACACCTATAGCCGCTGGCAGAGATGGATACTTGTACAATCACGAGGTTGGATTCGATGACGGTAGTACTAATCCTGCGTCTCCAATAGCTGCTTACATAGAATCGAGTCAGTTCGATATAGGCGATGGAGATCAGTTCTCCTTTGTTCGTAGGCTTATACCCGACCTTACATTCCGTAACTCTACTGCCGAGACACCTACTGCAAACTTTACCGTCAAGGCTCGTAACTTCCCCGGCGGCGCGTACCTTCAGGACAACAGTAAGAATGTAGAGAAGACCGCATCTGTACCTGTGGAGCAGTTTACACAAGACGCACATATACGTCTGCGCGGCAGATCGATAGCCATTAAGGTCGATAGTAATACTACTGGCACCGGGTGGCGTCTTGGCTCGCCAAGGATCGATGTGCGAAGTGATGGTAGGCGCTAATGTCCCGTATCAATGCCGTACCATACTTCCCCAACGCTCCAAAGGAGTACAGCCAGCAGTACATTGCGGAGATTGTTCGCTCTTTCTCAGTGTATGTGCAGCAGGTACAGAACCCCGGCGAAGGCCGAAACACATTTGGCGTATTCACCAATCTCCAGACGGATGATTCGGGGTTAGAAACCGGGGCTATCTTTAACCACGCTGGATATGTTATGATTACGCAACTAAATACACCACATGTTCGTGGATCAGCAGGCACTGGAGCTGTTGGCCTCGTTACAGTGATAACCCCATAGGTGATAAATGTCTGACGGAACAATCATTACAATGCCAGATGGTGGTCGCTGGAAGCCTGCTACCTCTGTAGATACTATACAGTGCCACAACTGCGATAACTTGGTAGACACACCAGAAGAAGTCGCGTCATACCCTGATGGCAACTGCCCAGACTGTGGCGAGACATGGACTGATACAACAAAACGGCACACGGCTATCACCGTCACAATGCCACAATCCGCAGACGGAGGAGTTATGTAATGGCGGAAGAAAAAGAAACATTTGGCTCTAAAATTATGGGCGGTATCAAATCTGCTGGCAATCAAATCAAGGCTGATTTCCAACACGCGACGAACAAAGACTTTGGCACAGCCCAGAGCCGAGCCGGTTACGATGCTCGGACAGCGGATACTAGAGAAAGAATGGCGAGCGCACCGCCATCTAATAGGAGCGAAGGCGCTGCCGATCAGAGAATAAAAGACGCAATGAATGCCGGGATAGGTAAAGCTGCGAGTGCCACAGCAGATGCTGACATGTACGCTGACAACCTAAAGCGTTACAACGACTACATGGAAAGCCAGAAGCAGCCCCCGCCGACAGAGATTACGCCGGATATGCGCAACGCTGCACTGAGTATGTTTGAGTCTCAGCAGGGCGCAGGGCAAATGCCATACTACATGGCGGCAGGGCTAGACCCGCAAGCTACTAACATGAGTCCAGCTTTCCAATATGCTGCACAGAACTATGGTACACTTGGCGGAGCGCAACGACTAGCCCCACGCCCCATGGAGATGATGAGTGTAGCAGAGCGCAATCGGGTTAATGATATGTCTCAGGCTATGGCAAATTCACAACTGCCGCCAACCCCCACGCCACAGATGAGCGAGGGCCAGCAATACGAAATGTTCAAGCAGTTCATGTCTGGGCAAGGTGGCAAAGGTAATGCCCCTACGGAAGCTCAGCCAACCCAAAGCGATTTCGGTAGAATGCTTGCAGCTAGGTTTGGCGGGGGCAATCAAGGCGGCGGGGGTTTCGGGTTTTAAAGTAAAAAACAAAGGCTAGTTAGATTAAATGGCTGTACTCGAAACCATCATGGCGGCGAACGCGGCATACGGAGTTATAAAGAAATGCCTTGAGAATGGGCGTGAAGTTAAGGATATGGTAGGTCATGTTGGCAAGTTTCTATCCGCAGAAGATGATCTAAAAGATGCCGTAAACCGTAAGAAGAAAAACCCGATTACAGCTTTCACTGGCGGTGCCGAGGGTGATTGGGAAGAGTTCCAAGCCCTTGAGAATATTAAAGAAAAACGCCGTGAACTGGAGTCTTGGTGCAGATTGTATGGTCCACCGGGGACTTGGGACCGCTGGATATCTTGGCAGGCTGAAGCGCGTAAAGCGCGAAGGGCCGCACAAAAGCAAAAAGAAAAGGAACGTGAAGAGTTAGTCGAGATGTTAATGATGTGTCTCGGATGCATGTTTGCTGTTAGCGGTATGGCTGCGCTTGTTTTTGCTCTTGGCCGCTACATGGAGAAGTGGTGATGTGGTTCTTAATCTGGATGCAGTTTTTCAATAGTGACCTGAGATACCACCAGCTTTCTCAGCACGAAAACCAGATCGAGTGCATGCAGGCTAGAGACGATGCTAAGGTTTTAGTTACAAGTTCGACAATTATGGTACAATGTTTTGAAGTAACATTCGGAGATAGCGATGGCGATACGTCTAGATGAATGGAAAGTCTTACCGCGTCTTATGATGCTGGTTACGACTATTATGTACATACGTTGCCTAGAGTGGGCGATGTCACAGCCGGACTTGTCTGTCAGTCAGGCGGGATTAATTTCAGTCGTAACAGGGGCTTTCACAGGAGCGTTCGGCATCTGGATGGGTAAAGAGTCCACGACTACGGTAACATCAAACAAGGTTGTGCATGAAGAGAGGTACGACAAATGATACAGGCACTCATAGGTCCGATAGCTGAGTTAGCTGGCGGATGGCTTAAAGGTAAAGCAAGCGCACAAGCTGCGAATGCCAACTTAAAGATGGTTGAGGCGGAAGCCAAAGCTACTATAATGAAGTCGGCTGCTACATCTGAAGCGGACTGGGAAAAGATTATGGCTCAGGGTACTCAGAATTCTTGGAAGGATGAGTATCTTGTTTTACTTTTTAGCATTCCATTGATACTAGCCTTCCTTCCGTTTGAATGGGCAGACAAGGCTGTAGCTAATGGGTTTGCAGCACTCGCTACCATGCCAGATTGGTACAGCTATACGTTAGGTGTAATTGTAGCCAGTAGCTTTGCTGTAAGGTCAGCAACTAAGTTTTTCGGAGGTAAGAAATGACTTATAAACTTTCAAAACGCAGCCTTGATAGGTTGAACGGATTAGATGAGCGGCTTGTCTCTGTTGTCACCTCAGCCATTCACCGCAGTAAGATTGATTTTGGTGTGATTTGCGGCATGAGAACCTTAGAAGAGCAACGCGACTTGGTTGAGAAGGGCGCGTCTCAGACTATGAAGTCAAAGCACCTTAACGGACATGCCGTTGATTTAATGGCGTACATCGGTTCACGAGGATCATGGGAATTAAATTTGTACGATGACATTGCTGACGCTATGGCAGAAGCTGCCCGTGAGGTTGATGTTCCTATTCGTTGGGGCGCAGCATGGACGGTTCCAAACATTGCGCAGTTCCACGGTGGCACTATGGAGGACGCTATGAACAGCTATATTGATGAGCGCCGATCACAGAATAGACGCCCGTTTATAGACGGACCTCACTTTGAGTTGATGGTTTAGAAATTTCGTGTTAAAGTTCAATTGAACTTCTGGAGGTAGTCATGGTCTTACCACTATTATTAAGTTTGGGCCTTCCCGCGTTAGCTGGAACAGGCGCACTTGGCGCTACTCTGGCTACCTTTGGAGTCCCTGCACTGGCTGGAATGGGGGCGGGTCTTGGATCATTTATTGAGACGGGTGATATCGGTAAAGGCATAAAGACAGGATTGACTTCCTTTCTCGGCGGTAAAGTTCTTGGGGGTCTGTCAGGATCGACAAGCCCCGATGCTATAACCTCAGGTACTCAAGGGATATCAGAGGCGGTAAAGCCGGGTTTCATACAGAGCGCAATGGGTCCAAGTACGCCAGTATCGGAGATTATCGCGGGGCCATCGTCAAACTTATCGAAGAGCATCCTCGGTGCAGAGGGCGCAGGCACGAAGCTGTCTTTCGGCAGTACTCCAAATGCTACTAAGGGTGGCGCTTTCACTGCCGCCCAACAGGGCTTTTTCCCCGGTATGATCGGTCAAACATTGACTGACGCTCAGGTCGCGCAGAAAGAATACGATAACCGAGCCGCCAAGAAAAAGGCGGGGGATACAACAATACCAATGCCGAATCCAATGCGTAGGACTTACAATCCTAATCCATATGCTAACGGTGGTGGTGAAGGTTTATATTTCAATTATCAACGCCCCGCACGGTTTGATGGCTCTGAGGTCCAAGCCCCGTACACATACGCAGGTGGTGGGATAATGTCCTTCCAAGAGGGCGGCGAGATGGAAGCGGATCAGATGATGGCAGAGAATAACATGAACGAGAAAGATGTTATCGTCAGTGCCGTTGAAGCTATCAAAGGAATGTCTGAACAGCCAGAGATCGTTCTGGCACTATTCGTTCAGAAGTACGGCGAGGAAGCACTACGCGACCTTGTTGGGCGGGTGCAGTCAGGGGAGCTTGATGACACTGTAGATCGCTTTGAGTCTGGTGATAAGGGAATGGTGCGTGGGCCGGGAGATGGTTCAGGCGTTGATGATATGGTTCCCGCTACACTAGAGGGAGAGCAAGATGTTCTCCTGTCCGATGGGGAGTTCGTCCTAAGAGAGAAGACTACTGATGCGCTTGAAAAGGCGTATGGTGGCGGTTTCTTAGATATGGTTAACCGTGCTGAAGAGGCTGCTCCAGAGAAACTTCAACAAATGGTGGGATAATTGAAAGTTAGCTTGGTGCCTTCTAAGGCAGTGAGGCATGTATGGAAGGATGTTGAGAAGATACTAAAAAAGAGCGTAGCTACAGCTAAAGACAAATCAGATACGATTGATGTACTGGCTGGGATACTTAATGATGTTTACGTTCTTTGGGTTGTAATGGATGAAGATGACAGCATTATAGCTGCATTCACCACAAGGCTCTTGGTATACCCTCAACGGAAAGCATTGGCCTTAGATTTTGTAGGCGGAACGCGCATGAAAGAATGGAACGATCAATTGATCGACACTATGCGCAAGTATGCTAATGAGTTAGAATGTAGTCACTTAGAAGGCTACGGCAGGAAAGCTTGGGGCAGATCGTTAAAGAAGTACGGTTTCTACCCTGAGTACATAGCGTACCGAATGGAGTTATAAGATGGGCAGTAAAGGCAGTTCGCAGGCACCGGGCGACTCAACCGTTCGCCAGACTAATCTACCTGAGTACGCTGATCCGTACTTCCGCAGGCTGCTTCAGGGCGCTGAGGACGCAACGCAACCATTTCAAGATAACCTAAACGACCCAATATACGATGGCTCTGGAAACATTACTGGCTTTGGTCAGGAGTCTACCTACACGCCGTACCAAGGTGAGCGCATAGCGCCATCGGCAGACTACGGAGACATCCAAGCTTCTCGTGCCATGATTCGTGGCATAGCCCAGCAGGGTATCCCCGGTATGAAAGAGGGGATGGCTGCGCAACGTGAGGGCATGGGCGCACAACGCGAAGGTATGGACATCACTCGTCGGGGTGTTGGCTACACTGAAGAAGGTGTCGGTAACCTGAGAGGCATCGGGCAGTACGGTACAGGTGATTTTTCTCAATACGATCAGTACCAGCGTTCTGCTTTTGATCCTTATTCTAAGTTCCGTCAAGCCAACTACAATGAGTATGCGTTTCAACAGCCTGATATGTTCACTGGACAAGCGGTTCAGGACTACATGTCTCCGTATATGCAGAATGTTGTGGACGTTCAGAAGCAGCAAGCACAGTTAGACTTTGATCGCAGTCAGGCAGGTCGTGACGCATCGGCAGTACAAGCTGGTGCATTCGGCGGTTCTCGTCAGGCGGTTGGGGACTACTTGTCTCAAGAAGGTCTGGCTCGTCAGATGGGCGACATCCAAGCTACTGGTCAGCAGCAGGCGTTTCAACAAGCTGCTACGCAATTCGGTGCGGATCGTGCGGCTCAGATGGACATGGAGCGTCTACGCGGCGCTGAACTGGCCCGTGTACAAGCAGGCCGTGCAGGTGAGCTTGGTCGAGTACAGACTGGTGAAGTGGGCGAGCAGGCCCGTGTACAGTCCTCTGGTGCAAGTGAGCAAGCAAGGTTGGACGCATTACGTTCATCAGAGCAAGCTCGCGTACAGCAGGCAATAGAGCAGTCTCGTCAGTTTGGTGCAGGTCAGGCTCTTGCAGCAGAGCAAGGAGCCATAAACGCTGCGGGTCAGATGGGGACTATGGGCCAAGGCATCGGTGCGTTAGGCATGAATGTAGGTTCTCTAGGGCAAAGCCTTGTCGGCCTTGGTGAGAAGAAACGTGCCGCTGACATTCAGGGCGCACAGCTACTTGAAACTGTTGGTCGTGACATTCGCTCAGAAGATCAAGCGCGTCTCGACATGTCTTACGAAGATTTTGCACGGCAACGTGATTATCCGATGCAGCAATACGAACGTATGGCGGGTATCTTGCGGGGCGTACCTGTGACACCAAACGTAGAAGAACAGCGTATGGTTTCTTACAACCCCATACAGCAGGCACTTGGTGCAGGGATTTCAGGGCTGGGTCTTTATAAGGGTCTTACATCATGAACATAATCGACCTCCAAGATAACCTAAAGAATTTGCCAGAGAATGCTCTGATGAAGGAGATGCAGCAGCCAACTGGTAGCGCACCGCCATTCCTTATCTTGGGTGAGTTGAAGCGCCGTAAGCAGATGCGTGATGATTACAATCGCCAACAGAACTCTGACATGAAGACTGTTGCAGAAGAGACAGTGACCGCCGCAGGTATGCCGCAAGAAGGTATCATGCAGGCGTCTCGCGCCCTGACACCGAAGACAAACATGGCACAGAATACAGGGATAGCTCAAGCTATGCCAGTACAGCCAACACAAGCCCCTCAGATGATGTCAGGTGGCGGTATCATGAGGTTTGCGCCGGGGGGTAAGACTCCTTCATCCAAGCCTATAGCGTTTGTTGGTGGTCTCCCTTTCTACGTTTCAGGAGACGGTAAGTCCATTGTTGATGAAGGGGGCAATAGAGTTACAGAAAACAGCATCCTGAATAGTATAGCCCAATCAATGATCTCCCAATCCGAGGCTCGTGGTTCTGAGTCCCCCACAGGTGGATTTGATTCTCCACAAGGTATAGCATCAGTTAGTGCTGACGCTTTTGACTTTGTACCGGGTGGTGTATTCGACGCCACGCAGAGCTATTCTAGTGCGCCACAGATGGATGTGAGAGAACCCCTAGTGAGTGAGATAGGGAGCCAAAATAATAGGTTCACCACTAACTTACAAGGTGTGTTCCAACCTCGTTTCCCCGGCGATACTCCACAGCAGCAGGCTATGGTAGCCGCGAACCAAGGCGATGAGAGTGGTATTGTTCTAGAAAGTGGTCCGCTTATCCAAGAGAGTGACGGCGGAGAGTACGGCCCAGCAGCATTAGCTCGTCGCAGAGCAGAGCAAGAGCGGCGTAACGGAGAGCGAGAGCGTTTAGCGGCACAGTCTGAAATGCCTGAAGATTTAATCTATGGTGGCTACATTCCCACAAACATAGGCCCCACAGAGCTAAATACTCCCGCGATGCGTAACGCTCTCTCTACTGATAGCGGCGCGGGGCTTGCTACCGGGATACGTTATGCGGCTGAGGCGAGACAAGGAAATGACAGAAGGTCGGAACCAGAACGCGCTAGGGCGGGGGAATTTCTTTTTACTGACGCCACGGGCGTAAGCCGAGATGGGCGTACCAACGAAGAAATCTTGGCGCAAGCACAAGCTGCTATGGCTATGTTTGGTCAAGAGGGGCGTGACGAAGTTGTTGCTGACGAATTGGCAGCAAAGGAAGCTGCCGCAGCAGCTTTGCAAGCGACACCCTCTGGATCAGACGGATCGATTAATTTCTCTGACCTAGAAAGAGCCAACCTTGCATTAGACGCAAGCGAAGATGGTAGGATTCAAGAACTTCTTTCTGCTCCTCAGACTGATGCAGATGTAATTAAGCCGGGCTTATTTTCTGATACGGGTGTTCCTCGTACACAACAACCAAGGATTAATACTTTAGATGAACTTCTTTCTGCTCCTCAGACTGATGCAGGTGGTGACAGTGGTAGCTTTATGGGCGTGTTCGACGCGTTGAAAAATGCGAATGTTGCTACGGGGCAACTGTTTGACCCCGAAACAGGTAAGTTCATTGGAAGTGCAGATAGGCCCCCTGCTTCTGATGGCTTCAGCCCTATGGCTACTGCGGAACAAAAACCGTTTACCCAAAAACAAGAAGTAATCAATGAACTTATTAGCAAGGGTTACAGCGATGACGCCTCACTTTACAACAGAGGTATGGTAGGGCAAAAAGAATCTGTTAGTAAACTGGGTGACGGTGAGCTTCGCGCTATAGCTGGAGACCCAAATAGCAGTTTATATGGTGTATCTCTTGAGGAAATGGGCCGAAGGGGTCTAAGTTTTGGTGAGGAACCAATAATAGCCGCACAAGCAAAAAGTAGTGAAGCTGCAAGTAGGTTGTTCGACGCGAAAGAACAACTAAGAGCCGCCACTACACTAGCAGCTAAACGCGAGGCTCAAGCGGCTATAGACGCTGCGCAGGTTGCGGCAACCGAAGCCGCTTCGGCACAAGCCACTACGCCTATGGGCATTCTTGGAACGTCCGTAGATGACGCAACGACTGTGCCTACTGGTGCCAACCTAATCGACCAAGCAGAAACTACAACAGCGCAAGAAAACGCAGTGCGCCGCGCGGCAGATTCTATGTCTGGGACTGGTATAACAAGTATCGGTGGTAGTGGGGGCGCAGGTACAACTACAGGCACAACCCCAGTTGCAAGTACAACCAAAGATACAGGTGGTGCAGGGTTTGGTTCTATGGACTCGCGCATTGCCCAGATGCTTTCAAGTCGGCAGAAAGAAGCTGAGTCTGATAAGTGGATGGCGCTGGCTCAAACAGGTATGGCGCTTATGGCGTCTAAGAACCCAACATTTGGTGGCGCTCTCGGCGAAGCTGGACTTGCGGGTGTTGGCGCATTGCAGAAATCTAAGCAAGGCGCACGAGCGTTCGAGACCGATATGCTCAAACTGCAAACTCAACTGGACATAGCCCAGCAACGGGCAAGAAGTAGCGGACTCAAAGGGGGTAGCTTAACGCTCAATCAGATGTTGACCAATGGCCTTAATTTACTAAAAGAAGGCAACGATATGCTTGCAAACGCCCAAGGAAACGCCGATGTGGCAGGCAAAGCTCAAGCACTTATTGAGCAAGGGCAGAAGCTTATAGGCATAGCGGGTGGTGGCGGCGCAGGTAGTGGCGCAGGAGAGTTTAATCTATCTTCAGCAAAAGTGGAGTAGAACACGATGGGCGTTTATCAATATACTGACCCTCAGACGGGGCGTAACTATAAATTTAACCACGCAGGGGAAGTCCCATCCAACAAAGATTTTGCTGAAATACAAAATATCCTCGCTCAAGAACGCGTAGGGTACGCTGAAAAATACGAAAATGTTTTTGGGGAAGAGTACGAAGCGCCTGATGACGGCACTGCCATTGGTCGTGGCTATGATCGCGGCGTGCAGCAGATCAAACAGGCTTTTGGTGAGACGCTTGGCACCGCTGGTGAACAGTCAGGTCTTGGGTTCCTTGCGAATTATGGGCAGGGTCTAGAAGAACGTAGTCGTCAAGAGCTAGGCGAACTGCTTCTTGAGCAGCCAGAGCGTATGCAGTCTACTGATGTTGATAGTATCGGCTCGGCGTTAACCTACGCAGGTGAAGTTGTTGGTGAGCAAATCCCACAGCTTGGTCTCGGTCTTGGTGCCGCCGTAGCTGTGCCCATCGTATTAGGCGCTACTGGTGTAGCCGCTCCGTTTGTTATAGGCGCAACCGCCGCCGCTGTTACCACTGCGCCGATTCTGTTTGGTAACAACATCCAACGCCAAGAAGACGAGGTCGCTTCGGGCAAGAAAGCTAGTGTCGATATAAGCGATGCGTTGACTGCTACTTTTGGTCAAGCAACACTTGAAGGTGTGTCTGACAGGATGCTGTTAGGTCTAGGTAAGCCCCTTCTAGGTGTGGGTAAAGCTGGATGGAAAGGTCTGTTTTTACGGACTACAAACCGCGCGGGTACAGGTGCAGCAACCGAGTCACTAACTGAAGTCGGTCAACAGATGATGGAGCGAGCGCAAGCTGGCCTAGCTATCGATAGCGATGACGCCATTGCGGAATACCGTGAAGCAGCGATTGCAGGTGGCCTAATCGGTGGTGGTACTCGTGCTACACTTGGATCATTCGGCGAGCGTGGCGATACCGTCCCAGTCGAAACGGGAACCACAGAGCAAGAAGCAGACGCTGCGGTAGCGCCAGAAGTTGTACCTGCCTTACCGCAGTTAGCGGAAGGCCAGACGCAGGGCGAGTTGTTTGCACCTGAAGCAGAGCTAACTCCTGCGCAGCGAAAAGAAGCTGAGAATGCCGTAAACCCTGCAGGGGCTAAAGGCAGAGCAGAGCAGACAGAAGAACAACGTGCAGTGGACGCTGCAGTGGTAGCGACAGATGCGGCTACGCCAAGCGCAGCGTTAGTTAAAGAAGAGGCTAACCTCGCAGGTCAAACAGCCCGTGCCGAAGACAAGGCCACTAAAGCGGCGCAAGCCAAAACCCAAGAATACCTACCCGGTCTTGAACCTGTAGCACAAGAAAACCTCGCCGCTGCGGAGAAGAGCGAGCGGACTGGTCAGCAGATTGAGGTAAAAGCAGCCGAAACCGTTGAGGCGGCGCAAGATACATTTACGCCAGACTTTGTATCTAAAGTATTTGGTGTATCGGGAAAGGACTCACCGTTAAGTAAAGCTGCAAAGGCAAGTAAGGCAAGTAATAAACCTATTAGTGATCCCGCTGTTCTTGGGCGCGTTGCTGAGTATGTAAAAAACAAAGGGGCTAAATCGGACGCGGTAAAAACCGCGATGGCAGAGAGGGGTTACACGTATGCTAGAGGACAATTCGTTAAATCTGAACCAGCAGGACTTGGAGATGGCGCTGAAGGTAGTGGACCAAGCGTGGTCGGAAGCGGAAGGACTGTACTTAAACGTACAGATACCCCCGAACTTACAGTATCTAACCAAGGACCAGTGGGAACAGGTGTGCCTGTTTCTGGATCATCTGCAGTGGATGCAGGACCGCAGCCCGGTACATTAGGAACACCTGATCCCGAAGACCCGATGGTTAGTTTAATGCGGACGGGTTCAAGGGGTAGTCCTGAAGTAACAGAAGCAGAAGTAGCTGACCTTACGCAAGAAGCAGAAGTCGACGCATCGGTACAAGGGGGCGCTGCAAGACAACTTATACCGGGGACCAAAACACCCGTAAACAAACAAACCTTGCAGGCAATAGGTAAGCCTCGACTTGTTGACGACCCTATGTATGCACCTGCGCCGCGTCCTGAGGCTAAAGCACAAGCACCTGATCCTTATGCTGCTATGATGGGCGTGCCTGACGTATCCAATGAAGCAATGCAGCAGACATTAGATGCGCGGTTCTTTGCGGAACAACCAAACACCGTAGACGGTAAGCTGTTAACAAAAGCTAGGAAGTTTCACGAGGACAGCAAAGCTCTCTTCGAGACACCCGAAGCAGACCCTACAACTACTGCGGATAAGCAGGGTATCTTGGCGCTGCTAGAGACTCCCCCCGCGAGGCTCAAAGGAAACAACCAAGCGAAAGCAGCTATCGCTTTCTTCAATAAGTATCGCCGCCCTGACGTTGCTTTAGCAGAAATGGGCGCTGCCAGCCGCACTGGGTTTAGTTCAAGCCCTGCTGGGAGGACAGAAATTAAAACGGACGAAGAGGCTTTCTACTTTGAGCAGACTAAGGAGAAAGCGATTGCAGCTAGGCTTTGGGTAGAAGCTAACCTATCCCCAGAGGCAAATAGCCTCGTGCGGGAGTATGCTGAGTTGTACGGGAAGAAGACCACTATAGAATCGGACGAATCTAAAACTACTGCACCAGAGTCGCAAGACCCGAAAAAGTTTGATGAGAACCGTAATAAGTGGCAGGCACTGGACTTAAAAAGGCTCGCCGATGAAGACGCTTTGTTGGATGACGGTGTAGAGTTCTCCGACGATTCTATTGCAGGTATCGACCTTGATGCTGAGATGTTTTTGCTAGACCCAGTTAGAGGTTTGGATAATCAACTACTGCCTACAACAGTAAATGGCTTGCGGAACGGCGACCTGAAGGCGAGCTTACTTTCAATAGCAGGTACAAACCCCGTATCACGTATCCGTCAGATCGCCGCCAAGCTGGCCGAAGTTACTGGCACTACACAGGTGCAGGTGGTTGACGATCTGTCCCAAATGACGGGGCGCAAAGCTGCTGGTTTGTTTGAGCCTGAAACAAATACAATCTACATTGACGCTTCCAACGGGATGAACGTGCATACTATCTTGCACGAGATGGCCCACGCAGCTACCTCGGCGTCTTTGGCGAACCCCTCTTTGCCAGAGGTTAAACAGCTACAGACTATCTTTAACGCAGTGCGCGAGCAATTCGGCGAAGTATATGGCACAGCAAACCTTGATGAGTTCGTAGCCGAAGCCTTCAGTAACCCTGAGTTCCAAAGTGCATTAGCTTTAATGAGTGTTGACGGTGGCAAGGTGTCCGGCTGGGATAAGTTTACAGGCGCGATAAAACGTATTGTGCGTAAGATACTAGGTTTGTCTCCCTCCCCTTCAGCACTGACCGAAGTTGATCGCCTCATAGATGGTATACTAACTCCATCACCTGCCACACGGGCAGCGCCAAGTATGCTATTGCTAGGGCGCACTAAGCAGGGCGCGATTGACCTGTACCGCAGTCACGTTACAGCAGTGCCGCTGAAAAATAAGAACCTCTACGAACGGGCGAGAGACATTATTAACGCAAATACTCCTAGCAAACTAAAGAACATGGTTCTTAGTGTGCAGCCCGTAAACAACTTGGCACGTATAGCCTCGGATAAAATTCCTTTTGCTAACGAGTTAAACGTGTTGATCGACCAAGCTTCTGGCGCACTTCGTAAAGCTTTCGAGCCTGTCGAGGTAATCCATAACGACTATAGAGCGTACAAAAAAGCGAATCCTAAAGGCTATGCAAAGATGCAGGGTCTTATGAACCGTGCTACGCAAGACGAGGTTGATCCCGCACGTCCACGCAACACGTATGACAAATACTGGATGTCTTACTACGACATGAAGACCGAAAAGACAGTAATGCAGTCTTTCAACACGGCCCAAGAGCGTGACGGGCAGATTGCTGTGCTTAATACTGATCTAGCGCAAAAATATGCTGGGCAGGATTCGCCTCGTAGTAAGGCCAAGAAGGCGGGGGAGCCTTCCAGTGAAAAGGCGGCGATATGGGATGTCTTAAACAAAGAGTATCAGTCGCTCGGTAAGCAGGGGCAAGACCTGTACAAGATTACGAGAGATATGGGCGAAGCTGCGCAAGACCGTATCATGCCTGCCATCAAGGCGCGTATTAGCGCCATGGGACTAGACGCAACGGCACAAAAAACTGCGTTCGAGAAACTATCTGATCTGCTCCATGCTCAAGGTGGAGTCATCCGTCCGTACTTTAGACTAGGCCGTCATGGTGATTTTCGGTTGTCGTATCATGCGCCTGACCCACTCAGGAACGGCGGTATAGAACTATTTACTGAGTACTACGATACAGAAAAAGACCTCATGCAGGCGCAGGAAAATGTCGTAAAGTATCTAGAGGATATTGGGCGCGGGAAAACTAGGGAAGAGCTAGACGCAGACATCGCTAAAATTGAGACTGGGAAACGTGATTCCAAGCGAGATTACGGTAAAGCTCCAAGCTCGTCGTTCGTCTTTGATGTGCTGTCCACGCTACAAGCAGCCGGAGTAGATCAGGCTTCCATAGATAGAATTATCGACCTGTCACTAGATGCAATTCCAGAACGCTCGTTCATGCAGTCGTTCCGTAGTCGTAAAGAACGAAGCGATGGTAAGCGCGGTATTCTAGGTGCGTTAGGGGACAGAACACCCTCTGGTATGCCGGGGATGGAAGCTGACCCTGCAACAATGTTCCGTGATAATTTTCGTGGTATTGAGAAGCAGCTTGTACAGTTGGAATACGGCGCGAGGGTACAAGGTTTCCGCAATAAACTTAAAGATGGCGGGTACTTCCAACGACTTGATACTGCGGATATAGCCAAAAAGTTAGACAAAATTGCAGAGTTTGCTCAAGCTCCGTCAATGGCACGGTGGTCGCAGGTGGCTACTTCTATGGGTTTTGCTTGGACAATGGGCGCTAACATCTCGTCTGCATTGAACGTAATGTTTGACATACCCATGGCTGTGCAACCTCAACTCGCTGGGGAGTACGGATTTGGAAAAGCTACATCAGCACTTGCTGGAGCAACAAAACTGTTCATGGGTTCGCCAGATACCAAAATGGTTACGGTGATGGGCGCAGAGGGGCAACCTGTTACACGAGAGGTTAAGCTCGGCAAACACAATAAAGGGTTTGATAACTACAACTTTGATGATCCGAACCTTGATCCAAATATCAGAAAATATAAAACGCTAGTCGAAAAAGCTGGTGCGCGGGGCATGTTTAACCAGAGCATCGACCAAGAACATGTGGACTTATCAGATCGCCGCGATGTAATGGCGAAAATAAATCAAGCAAGTGGGTTCCTTGTACACCACGGAGAACGCTTCGGTCGTCAAATTACGTTGATGGCAACGTATGATCTGGAGCTACAAACACGTAGCAACGGAGGGAAAAAGCAGCTTACCGAAGCCGACTATGATGCAGCGGCAGAGAAAGCCATGGATACTGCGGAGTTGACGCTTGGCTCTACTGCATCCGCAGGGCGTCCGGTGTGGGCGCAAAAGCCCGTAGGTAACGTAGTGTTCTTGTTTAAGCGGTTTGCTGTGTCCAGATATTACTACATGGCGCATTTACTTGACCAGTCCCTCGCGGGGGCAGACCCAGAGACCCGTAAGATCGCCCGTCAACAACTCGCATACTTTATGATGAACACCGCAGCGATAGCAGGGGCCAGCGGTATGCCTCTGATGGGAGCAGTGGGCGCAATCTATGACGCGTTCGCCGATGATGACGAAGACGATTTCGACGCGATGATGCGCAAGATGATGGGGGGTACAATGTATAGCGGGTTAGCTAACGAACTACTCGGCATCGACATAGCGAGTCGTGTGTCTATGAACAGCTTGTTGTATCGCCAGCCGTTTATCGACAAAGATCAAAGTGCCTTCTTTACGCTGGTTGAGCAGTTGGGCGGTCCCGTCATTGGTGTAGGTTTGAGCGTTGAGCGAGGGTTGGGTCAGATAAGCGAGGGCAACATCCAACGTGGGTTTGAAGCCATGGCCCCTGCCGTTATGCGTAACGTGAGTAAAGCCCAACGGTTCTCTATGGATGGCGCGAATACAATGCGGGGTAACCCGATTGTGGACGACATAAATCCGTACAACTCTTTCATGCAGCTACTTGGCTTTGCTCCAGCGGATTATGTGGAGAACTTAAAAATTAATAGCAATGAGCGCCGTAAGCAAAACGCCGTTAATGACAAACGTAAAAAACTGATGCGTCTACACAATATGGCTAAAACTGAGGGCGATACCGCAGCAGTTCGCGCGGCGCTAGAAAAGATAAAGCAGTACAACAACTCCCTACCCAAAAACTTTCAGAAAGACGATAAGATCGATGGGGAAGACCTCAGAAAGTCTCTCACAGGGTTTACCACAACAACTGGTAAAATGGTCAACGGTATCGTCTACACCGATGCGATGCGCAAGAGTGTGGAAGACTACGAATAAAAAAGCCCCGCATATAAACTATGCGGGGCAGTATGAGTGGAGAACAACACTGAGAACAATGTCATAATAAGAAACATATCACATAGTTCGCCACGCGCGTAAACCTAATTTTTTATTTTCGACACAAACTTGTACGTCAAACTTCCATTCTTTGCGATTTGCAAGCTTTTGTAGTTGTTCTTTAGCCTTCTCTGTGTCGATGCAGGGTACGAAGATGGACGACTTAACGCCCATAGCTCCCCAATTTACCGTGATCCGTAGCCCGTCAGGGTTTAGATCATCAATCTTCAGTACTTTCTGATCCATCGCCACCCTGCTCCATCTCTACAAACTTCATCTCTAGCACCCAATCAGGCGGGAGATTGAAGTCCGTGCCTTTGGTTAGACGTTTCTTAACGCGCTTGGCTCCTAGCTTTTCTTTCAAGTCATCCACTACGCCTTGGTAGTTTATTTGCTGGTCAACACACCACTCTCGGA
>Ga0208814_1000732_pt1 | contig 17891 bp, 14 predicted proteins | sample MalvirAntarct_55_FD_184253 | JGI IMG/M metagenome (GOLD analysis project Ga0208814, IMG submission 184253) | Marine viral communities from the Global Malaspina Expedition - Malaspina viral metaG Antarct_55 (SPAdes) (version 2) | ecosystem: Environmental > Aquatic > Marine > Oceanic | place...
GTAGGTGTTTTTAACCGTTATTCTTTTCATTTTTGATGATGAGAATGACCATGCCAACGGCACCTATTTCAATGCGTAAACTCAAAGAAATTTTAAGACTAAAATACGGCTGTAAACTCAGTCATCGTCAGATAGCAAAAAGCTTATCTGTTTCACCCTCAATCGTGTCTAAATATGCCTGTAAATCAGCAGAGCTAGACATTACTTGCTGGCCGCTTGATGAGAAGTGGGATGATAACTCTCTACAACAAGCGTTTTTCAAAACAAAGCCTCGTTTAAAAGGCTTTACCATTCCTGACTGGTCGTTAGTTCAACAAGAGCTTCGGCCTAAAACCATGACGTTGTTGCTGCTTTGGGAAGAATACAAAGAGCGGCACGCGGAAGGTTTTTACAGTTACACTCACTTCTGCCGTCAGTACAAGGCATGGCTTAAATGCCAAAAACCCTCGATGCGACAAAACCATAAAGCTGGTGAAAAACTGTTTGTGGATTACTGTGGCCCAACCATGAGTATTGTTGATAGAAGTACAGGCGAATGCCGTACTGCACAAGTATTCGTCGCGGTCATGGGGGCATCAAATTATACCTATGCCGAAGCGACTTACAGCCAGAAACTTGAAGATTGGGTGATGAGTCATGCCCGTTGTTTTGAGTTTCTTGGTGGTGTTCCTGAGCAGATCATTCCTGACAACCTTAAAAGTGCCGTCACCAAACCCTGCCGATATGAGCCTGACTTAAACCCAACCTACCAACAACTAGCGACGCATTACGATACCGTCATTGTGCCTGCAAGACCCTATAAACCAAAGGATAAAGCCAAGGCTGAAGTGGGTGTACAAATTGTTGAACGTTGGATCATGGCACGTCTTCGTAATGAAACCTTTTTTAGCTTGCGTCAATTAAATCTAAAGATTCAAGAATTACTCATCGATTTAAATCAGCGACAAATGAAAAAACATCCTGGCTCACGATTAAGTCAATTTGAAGCCATTGATAAACCAGCGTTAAAACCATTGCCCTTGCAGCCTTACAGCTACACCTTAGTGAAACAAGTGAGAGTACATATTGATTATCATATTGAGATTGAAAAGCACTATTACTCAGTGCCACATACCTTGATCAAGCAAAAACTTGAAGCACATGCCTCAGGAAAATTGGTGACACTCTACCATCAAGGCATACGAGTCGCTGTTCACCCCAGATCATACCGAGAAGGTGCGCATACAACACTTGAGCTACATATGCCTATCGCTCACCAAAAACAACAGCAATGGACACCGCAGCGATTTGAGCGCTGGGCAAGTCAGTTTGGTAAATCAACCGAGCAGTTTGTTATGCAATTGATGCAAGCTAAAAAGCATCCAGAGCAAAGCTACCGTGCTTGTATGGGGTTATTAAGCCTAGGCAAGAAGTTTACAGACCAACGTCTTGAAGCCGCCTGTCATCGCGCATTAGCCACAGGTGTTACTCGCGTAAAACAAGTGAAAACCATCTTAGAAAAAGGCTTGGATAAGCAACCCTTGCCACAAGCTCAGGGTGATTCGCTACAAGATATTGATCATAAAAATATCCGCGGCAATAACTATTACCATTAATAAAAACTAACCAATCAAAGGAAATCTTATGAAAAATATCAATCAACAAGTCAATAACCAGTTAAGTAACTTAAAGCTAAGCGGCATACGTGATGCGCTATTACAGCAACTTGAACAACCTAATCTATACGTAGAACAAAGCTTCGAAGAGCGGCTAAGTTTATTGCTTGAGCATGAAATAACGCAGCGTGACCAGCGTAAAATTGACCGCCTAACTCGACAAGCAAAGTTCAGAGTTGGCGGCACGCTTGCTCAACTCAACTATGGCGCAGCACGACAACTCGATAAAACTCAGATCCGTTCATTAGCACAAGGTGAATGGCTTCGCCTTCACCAAAATATTTTGATTACGGGAGCAACGGGGTGTGGCAAAACTTACCTCGCTTGCGCTCTTGGTCAAAACCACTGCCAACAAGGGAGTAGCGTTTATTATTTTAGGCTCAAGGAGCTATTAGAAAAGATGTTCTTAGCGCAAGCCGATGGTAGTTATCGAAAACTGATCAACAAGCTTAGCTCTGCTAATTTACTGATCTTAGATGATTGGGGATTAGAGCCATTAACGGCTCAACAACGTAGTGATTTATTGGAATTAATTGATGCAAGATATGATACAAAATCGACATTAATTGCCAGTCAATTACCGATCGAAAATTGGTATGAAATGATAGGAGAATCGACACATGCTGATGCGATTCTAGATCGACTTGTTCACGGAGCAATAAAGTTGGAATTAAAAGGCGAATCGATGCGAAAAAAACTAAATACCTTGACTGAAGCCGATCACTGAAGCTAGATTTTACGGAGGTCTACTGGCGAACAAAAAAGTGATCGGCTTGAATGGTATTGACCGATCGGCATCATGGTATTACGCACTTGGATTTACTTATTATCTTGTTTTATATAAATTAAACCAAAATGCATTATAACTGTATATAAAATCAGCTCATTAGATTATGCAATCTAGGCAGTAAAAAATGGTCTCTGTAAAAGAGCAGTATCAATTAAATTTTGTATGGAAAACGAAGGCAAGCATTGTTAAATAGAGTTTTGATTCTAAGTAACTTTGGGGCAAAACCAAGTTAGCTTTAACTTAAAATTCTTACCAAATGAAGCTAATCGAAGAGATAGAATGACCCAGTGTAGATTAGACTGAGGGTATCGAATTTTCGTTAAGCGGCCATGGATGGCGCAAAGCGTCCCTAAGCAGCATCTGCACATAAGTCCACTGCAAGTGATTGACAACAATTAAGGTACAATCTTCAATCCCATTTAACCAAACATAAAAAATGCTAAACCTTTATTCGGAGGCCAACAAACTTTGGGGCAAAATGAGTTAAGCCCCTAACTCATTTATGGATTTTCCGAGTTTGTGCAATACTGAAATTTCAGAAGAATTCTCCTATGCCAATAGTGCAATCTACTATTAATCAGTGGCCAAAATTAGTGTGCCACTACACCCCCAGTTAACCGACCTATCAGCGTCAAATCAATAGTGAGTAACATTAAAATGGTAGTGGCAAACTTTCCATAGAAACTTTTATTAAACCTATTGTCCTGATAAACCTTCATCGTTTAACGCTTTTTGTCGCTCTAATAATGTATTAATCATGGCCATTGCACCTTTGCTCAATACATGACGTTTCGGGCCCACTTTAAACGCAAAGCCACGTTTCTTTAAAAAATCAAGCGCATCCAATGCTGATTTCAGCTTTAAACTTTTGAGGATATTCAAATTCTTCTCATCCTCATCCAGCGCATCGAGATCGGAGGGTGACACCCCTTGAACTGGCTCACTGAGCAATGAAATCGCTTGAGCGCGTTTCGTTGCAAGCCTGGTAAATATCGTCAACACAGCCATTATTTTAAGGCTAGATTCGTCAAACTCATCTTCTTCGTCACCTAGTTCTACGGTCGGTTTAAGGTAAAAATACTCACCACTTTCATCATGGGCTAACTGGAAGCCTAAATGTAAATATAATTGTTCATAGTGCTCTAAGTTAACAATGAGTTCATTGTAAAAATTTGATTCAACAAAGCTTGCCTTGGCCTCAATATACTCTTGTTTGTTAATCACACTATTGCTATAAAACGCTCGATAAATTTGTTTTGATAAATTGGCATTAGCTGCAAAAAATGTGTTTATGGTTCGATCGTCGCTACTTTTGTCATGATTAGCGTACATTAGGTACCTCCTTCAGAGTATTTTGTTGAGTTATGCGTCTAACTCGATAGCGCAGTGTATGTGTGTCGTTTTCGAGGGTTTTGAACTCATTTGAAACCTCAATCTTATATAGACCAGAAGCACTCAGTTTTGACCCTACTTCGATCAAATCAGCTAATTTAAAGTTTTCAAAGTCTTTACACAAAATATCGTAAGCTACTGCAATGTAATCTTGATTCATCGGCCAATCGAATGAGGCAACCCATTGGTTAACTTTTAATGAATATTGCAGCTGCTCAGCTTTTTCTCGTGAGATGCTTTCGTCAAACATCATCCCCGATGTATCACTCTTGTTGAGTGTGATACTTCTCGTCGCAAGTTCATTAAATACGTTATTTAAAAATTCAGGAGTTTTCTCAACCCGAAATGGGCTCAGCCGCCCCAATGAAGCTATTGGGTGAACAGGGCCTAATCTCACTAGATCCGCACTCTTAATGTACTTTGCCCGCTGATCACCACTCAGGGTTTTTTCATAGGCTTGACGAATAAAGTCAAAGGCGCTCTCTATCGCATTATGCTCGATAATGGCAGCCTTGGTCTTTTGGAGGTACACACTGACACTATCTGACACCTTTTTGATTGGATCAAACAAATCAAGGTACTGCAATTGCGATTTCAACATCAAACTTTCCGCCCCAGCGTCACCAATCCCCCGAAAAATATTCTGAAATCTATTCAGGGTCATGATAATGCCTAGTCCTTTCTCATAGCGGGTGTTTTTATTCAAAAAGATACTTAATGGCCGAATTTCACTGCTGTACAACTTGGCGGCACGACGATATTTTTCTTTGGTGATATCTAAGTTTTCTTCAGCATTGTTAGATTTCACCGACAACTCAAACTCTTCACCAATGCGCTCTAATTTGCTGATGTTGCTTTTGATCTTACCCAGCATCTCAGCAATCCGATGATTCACTTCATCAGTCCATTCAAAATACTCATCACTGTGCATTGACACAGAGAGGTGCTGATCTTCTAGTTCCGATAGAATAGACCAGATAGGGGTCATGGAAGCATTCAGCGAGGTCTGAGTTAATGGTCGATATAAGCTAATTTTACACAAGCGAAATATATCAATTACGTTGGTGTTAAACCACAAGTGGGTCACGCCTGAAAGACTTTTTCGGTCAAATAGAATGTTAGCTTGCAACAAATTGTTGTAATCAAACACCAAGGCAATTTCTTTAGCGACGTCGGTACTCATGCCTTGTTGGTACTGAGCGACCAGTTGCAAAAATTCCACTTCTCTAATGGCACTGATACGATTCTTATCCGCAGCCTCAATGACCCAGAACATAATCTCCCTATAACGTAGCAGACGAATTAAGGTCTCGACGGTACTGTACTGTTTGGTTTCAATGATATTCATTACACAGCCCTAAAAAAATCGGCCTGCTCTTTAAGCTTAATCTGCTCCATCTCTAACGAGAAGCACACATGGCGTCGATGTGGATGGTAAGGATTTGCGGTTTTCAATTCATCCATGACCAAGTAATTTTCAAACGGGGCAATCAAGTCACCACTCTTACCGTGTGTTGTCACGCCCACCAACCAATGTCCTTTATCATTCAAACTTTTAATTAATTCAGGGAATTGTTCGCTACTCACTTTGCCGATCTCATCCATAATTAACGGAAAAGCGACTTCACTGGTCTCGTTGGACAGTTGTTGAATGAAAATGTCACAGAAATGCATGTTGATAAGCATTTTGGTGGAGGTGGACTGATCTTTTTCATCCCACACTTCACCAATTTTCTTGGTCAGATATCTAGCTTGTTGAATGATGTTATCCATTCTTAACTTACCATCATTATTGACGGCATCAGATTGTAAGAACTGTTCTAGTCGTGCATACCATTCTTCTGGCAGTGTGCCTTCACTGTTCAGATCATCAAAGTGGGCATTCAGTTTCACTTTTAATTTTACCGACTCCAAATCGTTGACTTTCGCTTTGGCCAGCTCACAGTTCAGGTCGCTTATAGTTAGTTCGATTTTTTCTTTGGTTTTACTCAATCGTTCCAATCGGTTACGCACGTGGTCATTGTGGGTTAGCGTATCCCGCTTTAACACTTCGTTGTTTTGCCCTAACAAGTCAAATTGCACTCTCAAGGCTTCAAACGTTTTAGTGATTGCATCTTCATTATTGTTATGTGTTAATAATTGATAACTGTCGACAATTAGCCCATGAGTAATTAAGGAACATAACGCTGCCGATACCGCGACTTTAGCATTCGATGAGGCTTCTAGCTGTTGTGCTAATCTGTTAAATTGGTTTGCATCACCAATGTCATTCTCGGCCACATTCTCCACTGCGGACACTTCACGTAATTTTATCTTCACTAATCTGTATCGTTCTAAAGTTGGACCAAATCCAAATTGGTTTCCGCTTAAGAGGTTTGCCAGTTCTAGAAGCGTTGTTTGTTTATCGTCTCGAATCTTTTTGAGAGCATCAAAGTGATCTGAGGCAGCTTGACAAGTGCCTTTGCGCTGATCACACTGACGCTGTACATCACTGTGTTGAGCTTGTTTATCCTCATACTCTTGCGTATCTTTTTCCAGTTGATATTCTACGTGACTGGCGTTTCTGAGGATTTTAAGTTCGCGCTCACCTTCTTCAATGTTTCGCTTCATATCACCAATTTTTTTCTGGTCATGCAGCGTTAGATTTTTGTTCAAAGACTGAAGTTGACGGCGTTCTTTAACTAGTAAAGATAAAGAGTCCTCTACGCTAGTAATCCACCTATCGATATCATCTTCTGGCATTTCCGACAGAAACGGTATTTTTTCGTCAAAGAAATGCAGTTCACTGTCTTTGGGGTTAAAGAGAGCCATTGCGTCATTTAATGCTGTAAATTCATCGTTATTTAGTTCTCTCCCCGGATTAGCATTCGCTAATACACTGTTTATTGAATATAGTTTACGCCAAGCCGCTTCTGTCAATTGGGTACGTAAACTTAATGCTTTATTGCTCTGCCGTCGGTTTATTTTGTCTAACTTCGCTTCATGGTCGGTAATTTTAATGTCCAACTCTTGCAACCGAGACTGCCGTTGTTGAGCGTCTGTGTAGTGCTTCAGCATCTGTTTTTCTGCTTCGAGATCTTCTGAGTAAATGTCCACAATTTCTTGATGACATTTACCAGGGTATCCCGTAGTAATACGGTCATTGGTGGCTAACGTCTTTTTCGCCTTATCAATAAGCTCATTCAGTTCCTTCAAGCGGTGCTGATGGATCTTGCATTTCGTATTTAGATCGACCAAAGAATTTTTCTGGTCTTTCAAGTGTGCGTCGGCCTCATTAATGGCGTGCGAGCTATCTAGTAATTGACGTTCGATCGTTTGTTTGTATGCTTGGGTGTTGACCCATAATTGTGCAAACGACGTCGCTGCTGATTTTTCATTAAGTATATTTTGGTACTGAGTCTTCAGAGCTTCATATTTGGGTTGGGCTTGTCGCAACTCCTCCAAAGCACTTTTGCGCTTTTTTAAAACCTTTTGCTCATTGATAATTTCAGAAATGTCCACTTCTAACAACTGACCACCGTCATCACGGCCCTCTATTGCAGTAGCCGTCATCAATCGTAACGAACGACTGTCTTGATTGAACAACATTTTCACCAAAGCACGTAGTGAGTCTACCGCGTTAGAACTAATGTCACGCAAAGGAAATAACACATATGGACACGAATTAGGACGAAGCACATCCACGGAATACAATTCTTTGGTTAACTGTTCGACTTGACTGACCTGTTTGGCAGTATTGTTAATTTTCTTAAGTGAAGCCAGCAATTGCCGACCTGGAACATATTCCGGTTTTGCCCCTGTTTCGGTGCTTTTATCCCAAAATAGGTGTGAGATAGTGTCGTAAGATTCAGCAATAAAACATCGCTGTAAGCGATAGTTGTCACCTCGGGAAATAATTTGGCAATGTCGTTTTGTTGTGCCATCAATGAGTTTATGTTCAACTTCAAGAATTAAGCGACTATTTTCATCAGGGAAGTAATATTCATATATTTGGTCTTTATTAAAATATGCGACGTCAACACTATCACCTGCACCTGATATGAAAGCAAATTTTCTATCAGAGTCATTAACATTCACTTCGGGTAACAAAAAGAATCGGACGCAATTAACAATGCTAGATTTACCTAAATTTCCGGTCCCTATAATAGCGAGATTTCCATTTAACGGCACTTCAACATATGCAAATGATGCAGAATTAACTGCAATCACTCGCAAAATACTTATTTGTAAGGCACTACGATTCATCTTATTCCCCTATGAGCAATTCTTGCTCTAGAATTCCGCGTCCGTCAGTTAATAACTTGACCATGGGTTCAAACCCTAATTCTTTAGCCTTGTTGAGTGCATGGATATAGTGCATCCTCTCTTTCGGAACGACACAGTATTTTGCATAACTTGCTAGATCTAAAGGCATCGCAAAGTGGATTTTATCGCCTAAAGTTTTAAATAAGGTTTCATAAATTTCAACGCCTGTTAAATCATAATCAGGGCAATAGTGAATGTGGTTAAAATGACTTAAGAAATGGATAGCATTCGGGTGTGTAATTGCCTTTCCCGATGACCAAATCACCAATGTGTCATCATCAATGTTCTGTAACCCCATGTTGCCCAAAAAGGACGAGCAGAATGTGAAACACTCACTGTTTTCAATCAGAATGACATCGGTGCGGTTGGATTTTGGCCAGTGTGTTTCCACCGTCATGTCAGGCGCACAGCTAATCGCAAAGACAGCACCTTGCTCACCATAGCGTTTGGCTACGAAATACGCGGTATGAGTACGATGGTCGTGAGAGTTGCCTTTTTGGGAGGCTTCTCGTCTCGATTTTGCGGGCGAAAACTGGTCAATTAAGGAATCCAATATCGTGTGGTTAGCCTCTTCGAGCACGTGTTTGTTTTTCTGGACAAACACCAGGGGACCAAGGTCTTCAATATCGATATCCACGCCTTTCATTTTCAATTGAGTAAGCAGTCGCTTGACGTTAAAGGCATTACCTTGTTTCGCTGCTAACAACATCTGGTAAAGACTCATCCTTTAGGTCCCCTGAACAAACAAAACGCAATTTCTTCAAGGTTGGTGATCACCAATGGATGCCCTTGTTGAGAACAGGTATTGGGATCCATACCAAGGCGATAAAATTGAATTGTGTAATCAGCCAAGGCCGCACGCGTTCTGATAACGAAATGGCCTTTTTTACCATAATCACTTAACACTAGCGCTTGTTCTTCTGGAGGTAACGCAGGATGTGCAGCAACCTTGATTTCCACGAACTGGATCCAATGTTCATCTTGATGCTGATGTTTATCAGCTTTACCGGCAATTGACAGATCTTTCATTCGACCTAGATTAAAATCAGTAAACTGCTCTCGCTTATAGCAATAGGCTCGGCAATGCCAGCGAAGTCCATCATTGCTTAAAGCGTGAGGAGCGATAACCCGCTGAATTCCCATTGGATTGTTTCTGCTGCTATAAAACACCGATACGCGGCTTTTCAGGCGAATAGCTTTTAATAAAATACGAGTAACTTCAGGTTGTGGGCTGCAAATTGGAGTAATCTGCTCTGACACTGCGCCATCCCCATAGGTCTGGCGAATATGTTCATTGCTATTTGCAAACATATAACTGACATATGACTCCCAGTTATGGGGAATGTACAGCGGTGTAAAAAGTGATGTCGCTATATACAACTTTTCTGGATCTTTCCCGTTAAAGATCAAAGTGTCAGGATGCTGCTTAACATATTGATTTATAGCAGTACGAATAACGTTGGCTTGAACCCCAAAAATACGAGAGAGCCTAGATGAATTAACACCGCCTTCCCAATGGACCATATATTCAATGGCTTTAAAACGTGATTTAAGTTGATTAGAAATCGAAGTGTTCATAAACCCGCTGTATGTATTGTTATCGTGTACAGGATAATAGTATATACGGTTAAGTCTGTAAACTGTGGTTATATACAGTAACTATCAATCTTGATGAACTGCCAAATGCCTAGTCTAGAGTTCTGGGGGCAATCCAACTGGGAATTCAAAGCCATTGCAATCTACTTGAAAATACCATTTTTCACTGACCACATGATTTTAAGGGGTGACAGCTATCCAGACACAGGGGGGCACTGTCTGGTGTGCGTTGTGAGTTACATCTTGGCGGGTAATCGGTGGTGTTATCTTGCTGTTGTGCTGGACTTTTTCTCAATAAAACCAGTGGATTGGGCAATGTCATGTACATCTGGCAGCAATTTAACGGTAAAAAGTTGGAAATGACTTTTGAGTCGCGAGGTAAGCCTAAAAACTTGATGTTCCACTCTGACCAAGGCAGCCATTACACCAGCCTCAAATACCGTCAGCGGTTGTGGAAATTGCTGGGATAATGCGCCGATGGAGCGATTTTTCAGAAGTTTGAAACGGAATGGATGCCAACCTAGGCTTAAAAGAGTTTTATCAAAGCTAAACAAGATGTGACGGACTATATCATTGGCTATTACAGCCAAGTCAGGCCACATTATTACAACGCAGGATTGAGACCAAATGAATCAGAGCGAAGATTTTGGTTAGATTCTAAAGCCGTGGCCAAAATTAGTTAAATACTACATTTCAGATGCCGCCGCAATCAACAGCTGCTGATAGTAATCAAAGACGCGATTGACCAACAACATATCTACATGTCCAGAGAAAATTAGATGAACAGTTGGGATTCCATTCAGAGGGCTGTAATCAATCTTGATTATTTCTACATAGTCGCTTTCATTTTCAACCATTTTTGCAAGTGTTTTGAAGAGTCCGAAACACGGGAATACAAAGTTATCTGTCATGTGTAAGTCATCAAGAAGTCTCAACTGAGGATAGTTCTCAATAATTCTATTCTGTAGCACGTAAGCTTGTTGCATTTCTTCACCACTTTATTGAGTACTTTTTGTAAGCTTAGCTCAGAAGATTGATTACAGTCGGGGCCGACTAAGTAAATGCTTATGACAAGCTGTTTTTGGGAATAATTGAATACTCAAGAAAATAGAGACGTTCAAGGAGAGCCATGTTGAGTTTTTTACGGTAAGAAACTTAAAGAAAAATACACTTGTATTAATGCTATTTTTTGTTAAAATAATAATATTAGCATTTACATATAAATGGCTATTTTATATGTAGTTAACTTAAGATCTCATTCTAATTTAATAAAGTGTATGAAGATCTCGCGTTATGTTCAAAACTCTCAAATTCTAAATTATTAGTACCCTCCTAACCCATTGATTCTTCTATATGGGTGATCTCAAGTAAAATTTCGAATATCATGTGGTTTCTCATACCAAATGAGTTTTGTCTCACTTCGTGACTTTGGCGTTATAGTTTTTATAATCAGATGGTTATATTGATATTAACGATTCATTTGCCCTGTTATGGTGCAATATTCTATTCAGAGCGCTTTTTGTTGTCAGTTTATACCACCTGACTTTTTCAAATCCTGTGGTATGTTTTTGGTTTGATTGTCAGTGTGTTTTAGTATGAGTTGGTGTGGTTCTGAGATTAGTTATAACTGTTTATTTGAAATGGTCATGTTGAAATTTCTCAAACACACTTCGCTTATTTCCAAAGCCAGAATCCATAAATCCAAGTTGTTGGTACTCGAGCCACAAAGCAACTGCGTTTTCGATTCCAAATTGTCCTTCCGATAATCCTTGAACAAAAAAATTTGGATTTAACGTCAGATCTTCGGCTTGGAATCTTTGATTCGCTATAACGGTATCTTCAAGTTCACTATCAGGTACAAACTTTAGTGAAATGATTTTATTGAATACCTTTTGGGTTAACATACTTCCAGTTATGTATTGATTGCGTTTCCAGCCTTGAGCAACACAAGCAGCTATATCAGCTCGGCACTTCCAATAACCATAAATCCATTGCTCGCAGAAATAGTAACGGTAAATATTTTCATTAGCTAACTCTCCTATCTTCTCACGCATTAAAATAAGCGCATCATATTGATCTGTTTTGAATACTCTTGTGAGCAACCATCCATCAATCTTAATCTTGTCAGTGTCTGCCGTTAATGAATCTAACCATTCACCAAACTTTTGTGGCTGTTTGTAGAAATGATTAATGTCGTAAAGCTCATCAGTTCCGCCTTCTAGCCACTCTAATCGAATTCCAAATAGTGTCGCAACGGCTTCTAATAAATTAGTGTCTAGTGTTTTTGAAAGTTCAGTTTCATCTTCTACTTGATGAATTGTAAGATTATGTCCGAAGAATCGTGGTATCTGAGCGCGAGAAATACCATGCGCTTCAAATAATCGAATGAAACGATGCGCTGTATTTGTAAACCCAGAAACAGGATTACGCCATTTATGATACCGATCCCGAAGAGAGAAAAATGCTTCTATATCACCAAGTCCAACCATGGATAATTATCCTTAAAATAAGTTTATGGAAACAATGCCTTCAACTCATCACTCCATTCAGGCCTTTCCGCTGAACTAGACATTTCTAAATGCCATTTGTGCCTTTTCAATTGATGCTTAATTGTAACAGCCCAAGTTTTATCACCTTTACAAGTTTCAAGTACCTGTTCAAAAGCAAAAAGCATATTCGCAACAAACCACTTATATTGATGGTAATGTTCTGGATTATTTGTTATTTCAATATCATCACCACTTGCAAACGTGGTGTGTTCAATACATAGCTTTAAATATCCATCATATGCAGCATAAGCTGTAGCCCTTCGACTCTCCCTTCTCGCCGCCCACACTTGATACCAAGCAACAAAAAGTCCTATGACTGCCACTGCAGCGGTAATAATTCCTGTTCTCTCATTCCAAAATTGGTAATCGGCTAGGTAAGCCCATCCAACATCAAAACAGATCATCTTTTTACTCCGGCTGGTTTTGTTTTAACTTTTTTGTACTGTCTAACTTTTCTAGTAAATGCTGCTAAATCTATATCTGCTGTACTTATAGATATTTGCTCACTCCCGTGAGCATGAGATATTAAACGTTCAAAACGTTCTTTATATGGAGCCTGTATAGTTGAGCCACCAAACTCACCAATATTACAAATTACAACATGCTGGTACATATGATATTGCAAAGCAGCAGCCATATTATCAAACGTGTTTACGTCTTTATTATGCGCAACTACGATATATAAATCGGTTATATTTCTTAAATCTGCAGCTAACTTTATATCTGTTGCGTCATAGCAGATAGAACCACTTATTCGGAAAGGGCCTTCATCGTAACCATGAAGTTCAATAACATGCTGGCAAGGCCTAAAACCACTAATACCTAATTTAATTTCATCCTGAGTCATATTTTCTTTACCCTGATCACGAATGACCCACTGCCGTCCACTTTCACGATAATCAGGTATAAACCATCGAGCAATATTAACAAGTTTTCCATCATGATCTGTAAATACTAAGCCCGCAAATACAATGGCGCCTGTTGAGTCAGCTAAACGCTTAATTACATCCTGATCATCCATATGCACAGCAAGTTCAGCAAACACGATTAAATCTGCATAAGGTTTTGCCCTTTCGTTCTCAGCATGTGTCTTAGTCTTTAATGTTTTAAGCGTCAGTTTACAGATTGATAGAAGGTGTTCCCGATGTTTAGAACGATATCTGGGGCTATTCAAATAAGGATCTGCAATGCTGAAATCAACAGATTTAGGTAGTAGTTGCTGTACTGTTACAATTCTAAAGTTAGACTTGTTGCTAGGTCTATTAACCTGAGTAGGTATTACTGGTAGTGAAGAGGCACTACAAATTAAGCTATTAAGATATTTCAACCTATTATTTAAACAATTCTCAAATGACTCTAAGCATTGAATCGAACGAACATCGATATCAATAACAAATGTAGATTCAAAACCTGGCCATTGAAGACATCGAATTAAGAAATCAGAAAACCAATTACTTGTAGTTGCGAACTCTCCCACTAGTGATTCAGGAGCATGCATCATACCCATGCGACGTTTATACCAGCTAGTACGTAATCCCTTATAAGTAACGGCTTTTCCTTGTGTCCACCTACTACCAGTGAAATCACTTGCACCTAATGCAGAAGTTCTTAGTACCGTTCCAATCCAATAAATGATTTGATTATCAATTTTTTCACTATCTAACCAATTTGGAATTGAAAACCTAGGGTCTTGAAACCTAGATGTTGTTGAAATTGAGCAGTTCACATCTTTTACTACAGCTTTCCATATTTGATTCCACGGTAGTTTAGACTTTATATCAATATAAATGTCATTAGGCGATGAACCTATAACCTTACTATCAGATCTAGCCTTCTCTAGTAAACCAATAGCAAGTTTAAGTAATCCATGCTCAAATTCAAAACCATTTAAGTCTGAATTTATCACCTTCGAAAGAAGTTGTTTTCTTGGTTTTGGTTGTGATGAAACTTGAGGGGCTGCCCACTTAAGTTGTTTACATAAATCTTTATAAATAATTTTTTTGTCCAACACTTTCCATAAAGCTAACCAAAAAGGTCCGCCTCTCTTAGCAAACACTTCAACAGGCTTATATTTATCTTCTAACTCAGAAATAGACTCTATTAACAGAGATGCATAGGTTTCAAATTTACCAGTAATTTGCCCTGCTACTTCAAAAAGCGCACTTAGTTCTGGCTTATATTCAGGGGGAGCGCATACGAGTATCGCATGTAAATTAGACTGAGCAGAGGCCCCTTTTCGATCTAATAATACAGGCTTATTAACAACCGCAAGTAACATTAAGGCTTGTCTTTCTACAAACTTTGGTACTTTGTCGTTAGCAAGTATTTTCTGAGCGTAACGAGATATTAGTTCAATTATAGAACTAGGTTCCAAGTTTTTAGGATAAGTGATCACTTGAAAATATCCATTAAAATCAATAGCACAACGACATAAATCAGCGAGTATGTAGTCCATAATCTGAACGGTTACTAAATCTGCTTCCGATTTATTCTTACAAAAACTGCTACGTCTAAAAATCGCTTCCAATACAGGTTCAAATAAATCCGCATCAGGGTAAATTTCAATGGCCTTTCTAAGTACAAGAGCCAAAGAGGGATCTTTCATCCACGCAGATATAAGCTTTTTTGCTAACAGTTCTTCGTTGTTATTACTAATATTTTCACTATCATCAAAAGCAATTTTGCGTTTACTTTTAACGATATTTTCTAATCGATTTGCCGCAAATCGTTTTAATGTGTCGGGTCGAATATCATGGTCATAATCCGATATCTGTAACAGAGAAGAGTCCGCATGATTAGCACTCAATTTGGGAACTTCTATCTCTTCAATATCTAATAGATTCTCCAGAACGCCTGATACAGTATCTAATACTTCTCTATCAGCAGGCCCACTCATTTCACTTTGAATCATCTCAATTCGGTTTGCCATACTGCCGATATTGTCTAGATCATTAAGATGGGTAACTTTTGTTTTATCAGGGTTAATCTCGAGATTTTCACCACCATGAGTTTTCAATAGTCCGCGAATTTTTCTATTTATTCTTCTTGCTACTTGCGAAGGAGTCTGATCACTTGAGCTAACAACTAAACGTAAATCATCCACGTATCGGCAGTAATCGTGAAGAACAATATTGCCTGATAGTTTTGTCCCAATTAAGCGTCCAACTTGCATATCGAAATCAACTAAATATGCATTCGCATAAAATCCAGCAGAAACAAGACCTTGAGGTAACCCACTCTCAATATTACCCAATTTCAAGGTTTTAGCTATTTTCAAGTCATTTGCAGACCAAGACCAACTTGTTATACGTTCAAATGCACTCCAAAACTTTGGACATTCTTTATGTCCAAACTCTGAAGAAATAACCTTAAGACGTTTAATCAAAACATCAATATCAATCGTATTATAAAATTTAGATAAATCTAAATTAACAACAAATACGTCTTCTGTACTAGTTGTTTGTTCTGCTGCAATACGCCCAAGCTCAATGGGTCTTTTTAAGAAGTTTTGATAATCAGTAAAAAATTTTCGATATGTTTCACTATTTCCCCACCGAAACCATGCAGAATTTTTATTTTTCCAGTCACATATAAGCCGATTACCATAACTATAAACTTTGTTATTGCGTGCTTGCTCATATGTTTGTTCTTTATGACTGCAATCTCTTTGTGCTGATTCTACAGCGTCAGCTAAGCAGAGCATTGCTGCACTAGCCCATGTTTGATCTCTTATAGTTATATGGGCTAAAGGCCTTATTGGTGGTTTTTCTTGTCTTTTTTCAGCATTTTTTGGGTTCCACCCTTCTTTGTCAAAAGCCCAAACCTCACTTTTTGCAGCTGGTACTAATTCTAATTTTGATAAGTTAGCGCTTTTAATAGAAGTCGCCCATTTCTTTGCATTTTCCTCAATACCCAATGCAGATATATCGAGTTCTAATGTATCTGCATACCAATTGAATGAACGGATATAACCATGTGTTTTTTTCCAAGCTTGGGCTATGACAACTTCGTCAGCTAAGTAATCAATCGATGGTTTTAATGCTCTGTATTTTTCTTTAATCAGTTTCATAGCGTCCATGCCCTTAGTTAATTTACTGCTTGTTCGACGATGGCGTCGGTGAGGTGAAGTTGGGTGGTTCGCGCATCACTTAAACGGGCATAATCTAGCCCTTGTTGCATGCCTTTACCCACTTCATGCTTGTTTGCTTTAGCTTCGATAACAGCCAGCGGCATACTGGGTTTGTGATACAGCACAATATCAGCAGACTTAACCGTTTTACGCACACCTAATTGACCGCGCACAATGACTTTACCATCGCGCAATTTCACTTCTTGGCGAATTTGTGACATATCATCCCATCCAGCATTTTTGATAGCTGGCATGATGAATTTAGAGATAATATCGGTTTCGGTAAGCTTGGCTTTATTGATACTCATACGAGATCTAGATCCTTCTAGCGCGATTGCAAACGGCAATAATATTCAGTTTGCCACAAAGCCTTAGTATCACCAATGATTACATGCAGATACAGAACTTAAATATGTAAAAACGTGATTTTGAGTAAACATTGAGATTGTTTGATGTTGAAGAAGAATCTTGATATGAAATTGCACTTAATATCGCTTCACCAGGTTATCTCATTAATAAAACGACACACGAGTATTGTGCACTGGCTCATCTTTGAGTCTAAGACACAATACCAGTATGTTATTTACAGGGACCATCTATAAAAGAAGGGCAAACTAAACTGTCAGCGAGAATGAGTTATTGTCTAACATACGACGTGACAGTGATGGCGGGAAATAAATTCAGTACTTCCCGCTCTGGTCTTAAGATGGCATGAGTGCATGCCATCTTTGTTTAGCGGTACAACAAGATTTTAGTGTCCTGTAGCTGTTGGCGGAGTTTGAGACCATTCCTGCATAGCCTGGTCTCCTGGGCGATCTATTTTAACTTTATCGCCCTCAATTGAAGTTACCCAGCTCAGCGGAATGTAATGGTGTTGACCGCCGTCATCTTTTTTCAGCTTGAGGGTATCGGTGCCCTCCATATGATCTACAGTAGCAAATTGACCATCTTCGGAGCAGACAACAGGCATATCAGGTTGAATTTGGTTGGTTTGAATCATAGTTTCTCCTCAGGGCTCAGTACAAGCCCTTCTATTTATAAATGTGCAATCAGTCATTTAACAAGCTTCACAAAGCGGGATTGTCTTTGACTTTAACTGCAATTATTGGTTACTTAATGTTCCTAATCACACAGTAAAATCATACCGATAAAACCAAATGCAGTCTGTTCGACAACGAACAGACTGCATATCTAAATCCTCTGTTACCATTGATGGTCAACTCGAATAATATATCTGTTCGTCTATCGTTTTAGTTTGCCTGTTAGGTCGTTTTAATTTTATCGATTGCCACTAAAGTGAATAATTTCATCAACGTTTCAGTTGATGAAATTATAAATATTCAGAATATTTGTTTAACCATAACATTCTAAAATAGTTAGTTTTCTTCATCTAAAGTCATCAACGACGTATTACCACCAGAAGCGGTTGTATCAATGCTAACGGTTTTTTCTGTTAATAAACGTTGAATGAGATT
>Ga0208814_1000733_pt1 | contig 17863 bp, 24 predicted proteins | sample MalvirAntarct_55_FD_184253 | JGI IMG/M metagenome (GOLD analysis project Ga0208814, IMG submission 184253) | Marine viral communities from the Global Malaspina Expedition - Malaspina viral metaG Antarct_55 (SPAdes) (version 2) | ecosystem: Environmental > Aquatic > Marine > Oceanic | place...
CAAAATTCTCGTAATAAGGCGCGCGTCTATGTAATTCACTAATTAAAGCATAAGTATAGTAAACCTCTCCCCAGTTTATTGTGTTTGTTATAACTCCTATGCCCCACCAAGAGCTGCCATACATTTCATTTGCCATTATATTGTTAGTTTTATTGCCTCAGCTTGTGTTAATACTTTGTCGTATACTCTTGTGTCGTTTACTTCGCCTTGAAAAAAGTCGCTATTTGCTGCACTATTAGAAAAATTTACTCTATCTAATCCAGTAGGTACAGTCGCACTTGTATCTGTGCTTACTAAAGCTCCGTTTATATAAAATTTATACTCGTTAAGCTTAAAAGTAACTAGTATTTTATTTCTTTGATTAAATGTAATTGTCTGATAATTGCTTACACCACCACTTGAAAACAGCCTGACTTGAGTTCCGTTGCTTTGAAATTGTATTAAAATTCTTTGTGATGTAGTGCTATTACTTAAACTAATCGTATTAACAATTCCATTATTAAACGGTAAAACGTCTATAAAAAAACTACCTTCTGTTATATTAAATAAAGTAGCGTCTACACCTCCTATACAAGTGTCTCCAAACCTTGTCTGTGCTGTATTTTCGGTTGGTATATAGCTTGTGCCAAAGGTGCTTTCTTCTACCTGACAGCCCCATAAATAAACAAAAGCTGTTGAGCTTGTATCATTGCTATCAACGTTACCGCTTGTTTCTCTTGGAGAAAAATAGCTTTGAAGTGCATTAACTGTATCAGATAAAAAAGAATAAGATATTTTAAACCAACCATTTGAAAACTCAGTAACGCTTGTACTATTTAATACAGCAGTTCCTGCCTCATTTGTGAAAATAAATGACTTAGTAGAAAATTGAAATCTTAAGTCTATTCTATTAGAGTAACTCCCTTGCGCCCTTAAGGATAAGAAATCTACATTGCCTTGTTTCACAAAAATAGAAGTAGTGTATTGGATTTGACTTGCATTTTTACTAAAGCCATCCTGAATATAACTAGCTATAGTTGACGTTCTTTGTAACTTATCTGCATTTACTACACCGCTAGGTGACGTTGTGTCATTAGAAGTTACTGTTGTGCGTAATTTAAACCATTCTTGTTTCTCAAGTTCTTGACTATAAACCTGTAAGTTGGTAGACCGTTTTTCTAACAATAAACTAGGACACGTACTGTTTAAGTAATTAAGTCTTGGAGTGTCGTTTGCCACCTCTTCGATTAATTTGTCTTTGTTTACTCTAGTCGCCAGTCCGTTGTTTCTGTTAAAAGCAAAGTCTGCACTACCGTTACTAGGCAAAACAGAGTAAACCTGTGGGCTTGTGCTAGTCTGACCTTTATATCCACTTGGAATTAATGCTAGTATAGGTATACTCATTACTTATTGTTTTTGTTTAATAAATACCACTTATGAAGCGTGTAGCCTAAAGAGACTACTAAAAGAGATAGTTTTAATATCACGTCTATGTTAGTCATACTTATAGCTAGGCTGCTGAAATTTAATGTAAATATTTTTATATCGCTAAGATTCATTTTTCTTTTTTTCTTTTTGCATACGTATATAGCTTACTAGCTTTTTAACGTTTGTCTTTTTAATTTTATACTCTTTTTTCATTATAAGACCCAGCCAACAAATGCCGCACTTTTAGAGGGGTACATATCCTCGTCTCTATTTTCAAAATACTTAGGAAACTTTGCCGAAGCGTTAAAGCTCATATAATCTATAAACCTACGCGTGTAAAACTCTGCGTAATTTCTATGTTTTTGTGTTAAAAAGTCTACTTCGTCTTTTGTCGCTGCCTGTCCGTTTTCGCTAGTATGCTTAAATAAACCACCGTTTTTAATTTCAAAACTACTAAAAGGAAGGTAGTCTACCATAGCAAAATGAATAAGCATAGGTTGCAAATAGTCGTTAAGAAGTAGCTGCTGGTCTGCTGAGACTGTGTTTGCTAGTATATCTGCGCTAATCTGGTCGTATAGAGCCGTACCGCAATATATTTGTAAATGCTGCTGTTGGCTTATTTTGATTATCTGTATAAAGCGGTCAGTATCTACCGAGCCGTTTATTATAGTGTTTTTTACTAGGTCAGTCCTATTTATAAAAAGTGCTGTAGCCATTTATTTAATTATTATATCGCCAGTAATCATTACTAGACTTTGCTATTTGCGCCACTTGTGGAGCGTTTTTTTCTATCTCTGCCTCTTTACGTAAGCTAGGGTCTAACTCGTTTATTCTACGTCTAGCCTCAGTTACTGTTATTTTCTTATTGTTTTTTCTTAAGTACGTTCTACGCTCCCAATAATGTTTACAGTTAACACCGCCCTTATATAACCATATATTGTAAGTGCTTGATCCTGAAGGACTTAGCTCTGAGTTGTCACCGCTTTGTTTGTCTAGGTCTTCTTTGCGATAGATTTTCTTAGCTGCCCACATTTTCTGGCAAAAATCACGCTCTGGATTATTAGACCCCATATAAGCATAACGTACTTTTAAAATACTAGTGTCCTGCTCGCTTGTTTTGCTTGGCGAGCTAGAAACTACGCTAGCTAAACTTAAAGCGCTGTGTATATTGTCGTCGTATTCATTTGCTGGTGTAGAGTCTATAAGCTCCCAGTCGTCTAGGTCTTCCTCTTCGCCTAAGCCTTCTAGTCTGTCTAGTAGTGCTTTTGCTATTTCGTCTGTTAACTTAGGTCTCTCGTCTTTTTTACTTAGGTCTGTATGCGACTTACAAGGCATAAACCATTTTGTACCGTCGTCTTCTATATGTTCGTGATAACCCATACACCCTAAGTCTTTAGCTTTATTCTTTGCCTCTTCTATAGTTTTATAAGCTTCTTTACCGTCAATTACTTTTAACTCGCTTACGTCGATTTTAAAGTCTCTTTTTTGTCCTGTTTGCTCTTCTACTTCCTCAGCGCTGTTAGCGTTTGTTAAGTCTACAAACTCTAGGGGCTGTAAGGTCTTTACGTATAGTTTTAAGCTCATTTCGTTGTAAGACAGTATAGAATCAAAGGCTTTTAAAATAAGGGCTTGAAACGGCGCTATAACGGTATTGTCAAAAAGTATACTAGCCTGGCGTAATTCGTCTGAATTTGACGAAAACCCTGTGGACTTGTTAATACCTAAAAGTAATGGACTTGTAATCCTGTGACCTATAATAATTTTTTGGCTACTCTCTTCGCTTAAGAATTGATATTGCTGGTGTGCGTCTGACAGCTGGATTGTTTCGACTGTCGCCTGCTCTTCTGCGTTATTATTAAAAGCTAGAATTATACGCCCTGCATTAGAAGTGCCTGTGTATTTTTGATATATTTTATTTTCTATCTCTCGCTGTGTGTCTTCGTCTGGAATACCTGAGTTCATATTCATAAGCATACTCGGCGCCATACCATTAAGTAGCGAATTTAAATGGAAGTTGCTAATTTCTGACTCCATCTCTATATATTGTGTCGCTCCCTGGTAGTCGACAGGACTATAGTAGTAATATCCTGATTTATAGGGCTTTATGTATAAAATCTCTATGTCTTCGTTAGAAAAACCAAAAGCTGGTATTCTTTTTAAATCGTCGCCGTTTTTTACCTCAGACCAGTCTGGCGAGTAGTAATAAGCTTCTATGTCTCCACTTTCGCTACTACATTTTTCAGCTCGTAAAGTTTCTACTGGGTAGTGTTCAACTTGTACCACCTTACTGTGGTCTTCATTATATATAACTTGTAGGCTAGCTTGACCAAATAACTTTAAATCTATCGCTAAACGGCTTAAACACTCGTCTGTAAATAGTTTTTTCATTGTAGCGTATTCGTTAGGCTTTTGGTTGCTATCTAAAGCGTCTACACCACGTCCAGCAATTAACTGCGCTATACCATTAATAGCCGCCGAGTTAGTAGGCGAGCCGTTAAATAAGTCATTTAGAAACCCAAAGTAATTATTGTCTGCGCCGTACTTTACAAAATCGTTGTTTTGCTCTTCTACTATTTCTGGGCTTGTATACGTTCCTAAATTAATAAACCTAGGGACAGAGTTTTGCACTACGCCGCTAGTTGTTTTCTTTTTTGATTTTTTCATAATACTATATAGTCGTTACTATAGCTATCGTTGGTTATATAAAGGTCTTTATTTATGCTGTACTCTTCATTATTATTTTGATTAATAGTCTGAGCTGTGCAAAATATTTTATCTGCGTTATATTTCCTACCAGCTACACTAGTTAGGGTTAAGTCGTAAAAATGACCCTCTAATAAAGTAAATACGCCTGTAAATTTAAGGTAGTCGTTTTCTTTTACCATAGTTGTAGTGTAAGACGTTGTAGTATTGGTTTGGTCGTCTCTAAGCTTTATTACATTGCTAATAGTATACTCTCTAGGTATAATAAAAAACGTTTGCTCGTCTGTAGTTGGTTTTAACACTCTCATACATATATAACGTAGAATTTTATTTTTTTGCATAAAAAAAGAGCGCATCTCTGCGCCCTCTTCATAGCCTTAGCATATACCTAATATAACCCCTTATTATGCTGGCTCAATTTGTGATGCTGACTCGTTAGCAGTAACTACAGTAGAAACTGTAAAATAAGCTGGTAAAACTTCTTGTGCTGTAAAAGTCAAAGCTGAGAAGCCTGATAGGTCTCCGTAAGCTTGTCCTGTAGTGATTGAACCACCAGAGCTATGCACTCCGTTAGACGCTCCCATAAGGAAATAGTTTGAATTATAGTCTTCCACAAAAACGTGGGTTCTAGACTTTAATAAATCAGTTAGCTCAAACTGTGTAAGTTTGTCTAGTTTCTTTAACGTTACCGTTAATGTCTGCTCGTAGAATACGCTTCCGTTTTCAGCTGACGCTGTTACCGCTTGCTCTAGTCCGTTAGACCCTTCTACGTCGTATTTAAATAGTGTTGGCGTTCCTGCTATGCTTTCTAACTCGCCTGTCGTTGCGCTTACTGTTAAAGCGCCTAAAGTACCATACGAGCATACGTAAAATGCTTTTATGCCTCCGACTGAGCTAGTGCAAGGTAAAGTACGTCCGATACTTAGTGAATTGCAACTCATTTGTTTATGTTTTTAAAAGTTAAAAAAAAAGGGGCGGTAGGCACGAAACGGCTTACCTACCCCTTAATTTGATTGTTAGTTAATTATGCTAAAGTATATAGCGAAATATCCTGTGAAACGCCATATTGTACGCCTGCCGCGAAACGTAGAATAATTCTTACGTTGTCTGAACCGTCCAAATCTTGCATATCTAAAAGTTTAGCTGACGCTGAACCTAGGTCACTAAGAAGGTTTGTTCCAAAAAATAAGTTGCTTTTTTCAGCTGCTACCATATGGTCTGCTGGCATCCCTGGTGCTTTAAATACTTTGATACCTTCGAAAGTTAAACCTCCGTTGTCATACCATAAAGAACCTCTGTTGTCTACACCGTTAGCTCCTGCTGCTGCGTGCCCTGAATTACCGAAACCTCCGAGAGCTCTAACATAGGCTTTAAAAGCTACCGTTGGCAAATATAAATGTAGGTCTTCCTTGCCGTAAACTGCTGCTCCAATGGAATCTACTAGCTTTCCAAGCTCGTCAATAATATTAGCAGATGTAAAAGAAGTAGCTGTTACTCCTGGTACGTCTACTACGTTACCGTCAGCTGTCATAAGTGTAGTTAAACCGTCAAATTCTCCAGCTGTAGCGTTTACACCACCCCAGATATTTTGCTCAGTTTTTTGTGCTACCTCAGCGGCTACGTGAGCCATAATGTAGTCAGCAAAAGAATTAGGTAATGTTTTGTAAGCGCTAGCTCCCATTTCTAAAGCTAAGTAGTCAGATAAAAAATCTTTCTTACAAAGTTGTAAATTTACTTGGAACGGCTCTACCTCTAATACTCTCTCTGAAAGTGTGATCTGGTCAGCTGTTACTGTAAAGTCGCAAGTTGCGTTAGAAATAATTCCTGTAGTGTCTAATTTCTTTACTACTTCTTTGTAAGCTACGTTTGGCTTAACTGTGATAGCCCCTTTATCGATAGTGTCTCCAGAAAGCAAAGCTGCTGAAATTATCTGTCCTAGGTACTGTCCTTCGTAACTCGTTGTGATTGTGTCTACACTACCGTTTCCTGTAATGCTTCTTAAATTTGTTTTTTTCATTTTATTAATTGTTAAAAAGTTTATTGAATACTCTGTCTTTTGTTGTGTTACTGTTGTTACTTTGAGCGTAAAGGTTTTGTGCTACCTTTTGTTGTGTCTCTGGGTTGTGCTTCATAGGCTTACTGGCTGGCTTTTGGCTAGACATTTTTTCTTTTTTGTCGTCTTCCTCTTCTTTTTTGTCTTCCATCTCGGCTAGCTTTTGCTTAAGCTCTTCCATTTGCTCTTTTACCTCTTCAATTACTGGAGCGATAACTTCTACTACAGCTTCTACGATAGCTGCTACCTCTTCTGCTGCCGCTTCTGGCACGTCTTCTACAATAATGTCTTCCTCGAGTTCCTCTTCTTTAATTTCCTCGGTCTCTTCGGCTGCTGCCTCTTTTACTTCTGCAATCATTCCTTCCTCAGATACGACAATAGTTTTACCTTCTGAGGTTAAATAGTCTCCGATTGGTAAAGCGATGCGCTCATCATCCGAAACTATAAATACAGCTTGCCCAGCTTCAAAAGCCTCAGCTTCTATAACTGTTACGCCGTCTTCTAGTGTTTGCTGTGCTAAATTTACTCTAGCTTTTAGCAAAGTTTTAATTTGCGATAACATTTCTGTTGGTTTCATATTTATTATTTATTTATTACTATTTATTTATTAACTAAAATCTGCTAGTCCAAAACGTTCATTAGCCTCTCTTCTTAGTTCTTGGTAACTACTTCTAAGACTTTCATTTACCGAGTCAGCAGACTCTAAAATATTTTTAATTTCTGCGTAATTAGAAACTAAACTGTCAGGACTAATACCCAAATCGTCAGCTTTTAATTCTAACTCATCTATCCATACTCTCATTTGTTCAACTGCCTCTTCGAGACCTCTAGCAGAACCGTTTAACATAAAATTATCAACCTCTATAGACATTTCATTGTTAAAAGCATTTAATCTGTTTATCCACTCTTCAAATAGATCTGGCGCAAAACTAGCTTCACTATAAGACTGCTCTAGGTAATCAAAACTACTATCTATGTCGTTTACTATTGATAATTCAACAGCCTTTTTAGCTGGCTTTAATTTGTCTATAATAGACAGTACTGTTTTGTTTGTGTTCATATTTATAGTCTTATTGCTGTTTCAAATTGTGTTTTGCGGTTTTCAAACTTAGCAAAGTCTTCTGTCAAAAATTCTATTTCTCTAATATGCTCTTCGTAATTAGGATATACGTCTTCTACGCTTAAACCTAACTCTTCTGATTTAATTCTAATCTCTTCTAAACGTTGTCGGTCTGAATCTAATTCACCTGGAGTTAAGAAAGCCTCGCTATTATTAAAAAACACGTCGTAAAGCTTAATATATGCGTCGTACATAACGTCAAACTCCTGGTCAAAAAATTCCTCAACAGCATAATTAAGTCTTCCTGTCTCTTCTGTTAATATGTCTAAATCGTAGTCTAACTCATCTACTAGTCCTAAAGCTACTTTTTTCTTAGCGTTTAGGTTAGCCTCTGCTTTTTTTAATTCTGTAGTGTGTTTACTGTTATCAAACAGCCTACTAAATACTCTATCTTTTGTACTCATAATTATATAACGTATTGATTATTTTATTTGCATTTTTACTCGCTAACTGCTGTTATACGACCTATGCCTTGCGCCCATAGTGAACCGTCGCAGCACTCGCTAGAGTATGTTAACTCGTCTTTACATAAACAGCCTCTGCTGCTGCCTGTAGGCGATACACCAGTATTTTTAGCTGGTCGTCTATTTTGTTTACGTCTTTTACTCATTACAGCTGTGCTTTAACTATTGACTGTTTTATTTCTAGTAGCTTTAAGCCTGCCTCTATTTCTGAGCTTAAGTCTTCCTCTATTTGTTCTTTAGGTCTGTCGGTTGCTCGCTCAGCAAAGTAGCCTTCTATACTAAAACCGCGAATAGACCCCTCGACCTTAGCCATTTCCCAAAGTTTTTCGTTATTTACTTTAACAGCTCCTACCCACGTACCTACTGGCAAGTTTAAATCATATAGCGCGCTTTTGTCTTTTTCTTTGTCTTCTACTATCCAGCTCTCTACTAAGCTAACGCCTTCCACTTCCTTAATATGTTCGTATGTCGCATTGTTTGCGTTGCCATTCATTAAGTATAACTCACTAGCTTTTTTAACTGTGTCTTTTGTAAAGTGTATGTAATACTCTTCGTCTCCGTCTTTACGATATATCATTTTGTTAGGCACTAGCAATGCACCTATAAGTATTTTCTTGTCTTCGTCTAAAGCCTTAAACTTATACTCTCGTTTGTTTTCGTTAAGCGCTACCCAATTTTCCTCAATGGCTGGATATTCTACCAAACTTATAGCGTCTATACCTGAGTACTCGTCGTTTTCGTCTATTATTAGCTCTATTATTTTCATATCTATATAACGTATTTAATTTATTTTTTGCTTTTATCCTATTGTAGCACCGTCTACTATGTTTCGCTCTAAAGCCTGGGACGTAGTTACGTCGTCTGAAATTACATAAGCCCTAGTAGGTTGGTTTGACTGACCTCCTATAGCGTCGGCTAATTGACTTGAACCGCTAGCTCCTACTACATTAAAGGCAGGGGGTGTAAAAGTTGGAGTACCACCACCGCCACCACCACCGCCAGTAACTCCAGCAGGCTTAGGTACAGACTTAATTTGCTGTACTGTTTTTAAACCAGAAGCTAATACAGTCGCACTAGCTACGGCTTTTTGTATAACGTCAAACGGAGAAGGTAAAACACTTTCGTTAGCCCACACCTCTGAAATACCTTGGTAAGTGTTAATAGTGGCTGCTGCTATAGCCGCTGCTTTGCCTGCTGCACTCTTTTTACCGAGTATGTTAGCAACCTGACCAAACGTGTCGCTCATAGACGATAGCTGTTGTTTTTTTAATGTTCTATCTCTAGCTATGTCTTCTGCGTCTGCTTTATCTTTAATAGCTTTAAACTCCTCTGCTTGTGCAGCCTCTAGTATTGTTGTGTCTTCGCCGAATGTTTTTGCGGCTTCTATTAAGTTAAAATATTTTTCCCTTACAGCGTTTTCCTCTAGCGTTTGCTTATCTAGAAGTCTATTAAAATATTCGTTCTCTAAGTCTTCAATAGACTGTAGCTGTTGTCTTTTTAAGTCTGCGTCTTTTTGTGCTGAGTCTGCTATTAACTTGTCTATTATGGCTTGGTCAGCTTTTATCTTATCAGCTTTGGCTTTTGAGTCTTCGTCATCTTGTTTTTTACCGCTAGACCTTTTTTCTTCTCTATTTTTTCTTTCTTTTAATTCGTAACCGTCCCTAGTGTTTTTTAATTTATCTAATTGTTTTTTTGTTTCTGCGATAGTCTCGTCTCCTTTAGCTGCTACTTCGTCTGGGTCAAATAGTAATGAAGCACCAAAATCTAAAAAACCTTTTGTTAATTGAGTTCCTTTACTAATAATGCCTAGTGACGCTAAACTGTTTGTTAAACCGTCTATAAGACCTAAAAAAACTGTTACTGGCGCAGCGACAACAGCTATAAAACCCATTGTTATGTTTTTGTTACGCTTAGCAGTTTCAACTTGTGATTTTTTAATCTCTTGCTGTGTTACCATCTGAGCTTCTAACGCTGCGATAGTTTCGTTAGTCTGTGCTTTTTTCATAGCTAAAATATCCTCCTCAGATTTACCTTGTAGCCTTAAGGTATTTTCTGTCATAGATATCGCGTCACTCTGGTCTATACTAGCTTGTACGGATTCTTGCTGTAAGTACAATAAGTCTTCTTGCTCTGCACTAACTCCAGAAACTAACTCTTTTATGTCGTCCCAGTAAGCTACTATTAAACCCAAAGCCACGACAATAGCGCCTATACCTGTAGAAATAATAGCAGTTTTTAAACCTTTAAAACCTAAGCTTAACCCTTTAACGGCTTTTATACCGCCTTGCAATCCAGCTTTGTAGTCTTGAAATTGAGATACAGCACCGCCAGTAACCTGGTCTAAAATTCTAGTTGCTTGGTAGTTTTTTTCTAGCTCTTTGTTAAAAGACCCTAAGCCTTTAGTAACGTCTGCAATAGCCTTTGTTGAGCCTTTAGTCTTTACTACTATTTCAACTCCTATTTTATCTAAAGCCATTTTATCTCATTTTTAAGTTTATTAAAACCCTCCTTCAAACTAGTAGGTAGCTTGTTTTTGCCCTGTGCTATTTGTATTAGTTCCGTTTCGCCATTGGCGTTTTTTAAAAGTTCTAGTATATTTTTTATCATAATTCGTTAAGTAGTTCTATTTCTGACTTGCCGTCTTGTAGGTTTGTCTTTATAGAGTTTATTTTATATCTGCGTCCGTTTATGTCAAATCTATCAGCAAGCGTAAAGTTTAACAGTATTCTTAAAGGCAAATACGCTGTCACTTTTGTTAGTCTGTTTTTGTTATTAAATATGTCTATAATATAATTTGAGTAATATTTCTGAAATAAAGTGTCTGTAAATAAAGTGCCTCCTTCATATTCGTTATTCTCGTTTTTAAAATTTATATTATCTTTACTTACTGTAGAATCTAAGTCTAAAGAATTGCTAGGTATTATATACGTGGTTATTGGAGAATGTGAAGCCGCACTGTCTCTGAATGATATTTGCGTAGCACTTGTCTGTCTAATAGGATAGAACAAAAATGGGTCTCCTATATAAGATTCTCTGTTATCGTCTACACAATAGCCCCACTGTACGTCTGTTGAAGAGGAGTCATTTAAGTCTAGTAGCCTTTCAAATTTAAAATGCGCAAAAGGTAAATCTACTTTATAAATTCCACCGTCTAAATTTTCGTTTCCGTTATAAGCTTCTTTAGCCCATACGTAGTTTTCTATTTGATTATGTACGGCTGCTAGTAACGTTTTAGTGTCTTTGTAGCCGAAAACTATTTCTTTGTAAGGAAGTGCTACGTCTATTTCGCTTTTAGTTATGTCTACAAAATTACTTATATCATAATTTATTCCTGTAGTATAATAATTATCTAACGTCTTGACCACTACAGTTCCTGTGCTGTCTACGTACGCCACTAAATTGAACATCTTAAACAATCCAGTAAGAAAGTCTATAACTTTTATTTCTGGAATTTGCTGTGTTATTTCGAATTGTATTTGAGCTTCTGTTTCATAACTATTAGTTGAAAAGCTGTCTATTGTTGCAGATTCACCTGGCTCGGTAGCTGTTAATTCCCAAATTATATTTGTAAAAGCTATATTTTGAGTATGTGATATTCTCACTGTATAGTCTGAGTTGTTAGCATACGACTGACCAGGAAAGGTTATTGTTTTGTTTTGTGTAGTTACCTCTGTGTTAAAAGTTTCTATGCCATTTCTAAAAACAGTAACAGAGTAAGGAATAGTGTTTGACGACCTAAATAAGTATAATCTAAAAGTATCAACAATAAAGTTTGAAGGTACGTCTGTTCTAAAAGTAGAGCTATTAGTCATACTCGACAAACTACCACTTTGCGAAGTCCAACCGTCTACTGTTGTAAAAAAAGTAGTGACTTGAGTTCCAAAGCCTACGTCTCCCTTTTTTCTATGTAACCACATAAACAGGTTATTGTATGGTAAATTAGTTGACGTAAAAAAGTCGTTTGAAAATGTTATACCAGTGTAATGACTTTCTATAGCTTCTACTATTTTACGTATTCTTAAAGCATACTTTAATTGAGAGAATAAAACGCCGTGCTGGTGTCCGCTTTGATACCATAAATTACCATCAGACCCAGAGTTATTAGATGTTTCAAAATACAGCCTATCAGTGTGCGTAATCAAAGGCACTACTACGTCTGCTACCGTTGGGTCTCTTTGTAAAGCTGACTTAATTTCTGACGTAGAATAAATTTCACTTAGACTATTTAAGTCTGTTAAAACATTTAGCTTGTCTTCGCCTATAATGTCTTTTAAGTTTACTGTATTACCAAAAAAAGTTATTCTGTATGAGTACGGTTTATTGTCTTTTAGGCTAACCCCCTCTAGCTTTATTTTGCCGTCTTTAAATGGGTAACTGTTTAATTCTATTGTCGCTGACTTTTTAATCCTGGCGTCAAAACCGCCGTCTATATCAAAGTTATAGTAGTGCTTAAATATTTTATTGTTAGACTTACTAGCGGGCAATGTAAACGTCTTAGTAAATTCCGTAAAAATCTTATCTACTTGTCTAGCGTTTTTTAGGGTTTGAGTTAGAGAGACTGTCTCGTCTTTAAACAATTCTACCCTTTGACCTTCTATGTAAAGCTCTATGTTTTGCATTACCTTATATTATTTATTTTGTCGTTAGCTATGTCAAAGTCTATAGCGTAGTCGACAAGGTTGTCGTTTAGCGTAGTCTTAAATGTAAGAGATTTTGTTTTAGGTACTAAAGGTCTTACTAGCTCTTGAGTGTCTGTTATAAAGGTTGCCCAAACCTGTTCGCTTAACATAAGCTCCTCTACGACCTGGTTGTAGTCGTCATTTATAAAACCTGTATTCATAGAGATACTGTCATTACCTTGAACCATAAACTGTGTGCGCTGGTGCTGGTAAGTTTTGTATGTTAGTGATGATTGATTAAATACTGCTGACTTAAACTCTTCTCCTTTTACGACAGTGCTGTCTGTAGACTTCTTAAAGAAAATTAAATCCTGTATAGCTCCAAACTTATTTACAAACGTAACTTTGATAGGCGTATACTTACACTCTTCTAGGGTTATTATTTTTACTATTTCTGTACCACTGTCTGAGCTTACGTAAACCTCGTCTATTAACTCTACTGAAAATTCGCTTAAAAAATCATCTAAGCAAGTGCTGCCCTCAAACGTACCCCCTGCACTTATAACTCTATCTACAAAGCCGTCGTAGTCTACGTCTCCAGAGTTAGTAGAGTTTGCTGAGATGTATCTAATTTGCTCTGAGGTTTTGACTACACTAGCAGACGTTAAGTCTATCTCTGTTTTAACTTCACCTTTATAAAGTAACGAGACTGAGTTAGTTCCCTGCACAAATACTGGTACTCTAAATAAATTATCGTCTAAAGCAAATATAGTTCTATTGGACTGTAGTAAATTAGTGCTTAGCGTTGGGTTAGCTCCTTGCTCAAAATAGCCATATCCGTCTAGACCAACAAAACCGTTAGCGTTGTCTGGAGTTACATTAATGTTCCCAGAGCCACCAGTAACAGTTGGTATTGCATTTATCCAAACCACGTCGCTGTCGTAACTACCGTCAAACTCTATTTCTAAGTAATCTCTAATTAACTCGCTAACCTCGTAGACTACAAAAGCGTTAGTCCCTAAAGGTTTTTTAGTAATTGAATACCTTAGAGTACCAACCACTACAGATGCGTTAGCTCTAAATGTACCTGTATATATATATAGTTTTAATGTTACCGAAGTCAATCCTGTTTTAGATACCTTTATATAGTATGGGCTTCTTAAATTTATTTGTGTCTGCATTACTTAGTTCTTTTATAATTTAACCCTTTTCGTTTTACGTCTGATTCTAAATTGTCTCTTAAATCTTTAGTGTATGCAAAAGCTAGTTTTCTGTTTATAATGTTTATTTCTGAGTCTAAGGCTTTAGTAAAAAAGTATGTCGGTTTTATTCCTGTATTCCAAATGCTACGGCTAATTAAGTAAACCATTGATTTACGTTTTATAAACCTACCCTTAGCGTCTCTTACGTTTGGTATACCTTTTTGCACTACCCATTTGTCAATAGCACTTCTTAAGCCACCACCGCCACTTGAATTGCCACTACCAAATCTAAAAGGAGACATAGGCGCTTTATTATACCTAGCCAAAGACCCTTGCGGCATAGCTCCAGGATTATTACCTTGCACACCTTGGTCTACAAATTTACCGTAGTCTTCTGCAAAAAATTCTAGCTTTGGATTATTAGTCGCTTTTGCTTTTATTTTGGAAGTCAGACTATTTGCTAAATTACCACTACTACTATTTTTATTTAAGTTAGCTTTTGCCTTGCTTATAATATTAGAAGACGCAGCTTCCATTTCTTTAATGACATTTTTTAACATATATATAAGTCGTTTTTAACCATTATCTCAAACGTAATAGCCCAACCTACTAGCTGGTTAGAGAATCGGTCTACAAACGGCTCGCACTGGGCGACTTCGTCTACTTGGTATCCGTCTAGTCTAAGCTGTCCATTGTGTAGTAGTTGGTATAGTCTATTAGTAACTGCTAGTTGTGTGTTAAGTATATTTTGTTCGCTTTCGTTTCTTTCAAATATATTAGTAGGTTCTGACTTACTTATGTCTGCTACGTCCATAGATAATACCGTTACGTTAAAGCTCATTACCTGACCATCATTACTAGCGCTGTTTACGATTATGTGTGATAGTGGAAATAACGTCTGTTTCGATAAGTCAATTTCTGACAGGTCGCCTGTACTTACGGTTGTAACATTCTTGTCTGCTAGCAGTGTGTTTTTAATTGTATCTAGCATTAAGTAATATGCCCTTGCGCCTGTGTTTGCCATTATTTTTTAAATTTACTTTTTATATAAGTGTCTTGTACTTCGTTTTTTTGTTTTTGGTATGTTAGATATGTTAGGCAGTTATGCACATTCTTTTTAGATACCAGCTCTAAGTCTAGAAATTTATCGTTTGCTAGTCTCATAAAGCTGTGATACCACCCCCACTGGTTTGTGAAGTTTGCATCTCTAGCTGTACCGCCTTCTCCTGTTCCCTCGAATAAGGCAGCGTAGCTTTCATTAAGTCGCTTTCTAAAAGAAAAAAAAAAGTAATAGCACTAACAGCTACACTAGCTGGCATATTTAACATCGCGTCGTGCCAGCTGTCACCTCTATATTCCTCTATCTCATACTTACCTTTTAGTCTTTGTGTTATAGGTCTATATAGTACAGCCATAGCTTTGTGCATAGAGTCCCAGTCAGATATAGTATTTTCTAAATCTACAAACTCACCAAAGGTCAGCTCGTCAAGTTGTGGTACAAAGCCAAACTCTGTTTTACCTATTTGAAACCTAGTTATTAACGCTGGTTTTTCAGACAGACATTCGTTTAGTTTGTTTACTATTATATTCATATCCGACATTTTCAGCTTTAATGCGTCGTCTATTTTTAAACCACAAAACAACTCTAACATTTTTAATCCAGCGTACTCTTCTGTTAAGTCTTCCTCGCCTTCAAAAGTCTTAATAAATTTCTGGTATCGGTGCAGGGGTATGTCACTTAGTGACGTGGGTACTGTTAATTCTACTTTCATTTTAAATGCTTTTATATATAACGTAATTATTTAAGATTTGTGTATACAAAAAAACCCCTACATTTCTGTAAGGGCTATTCATATGTAGTCCACTTTGATTTAAGACAGCTTGGATATTATGTCGTTGTATGTTTCTTTAGCGTCTTCGTAGCTTTCGCTGTTTAGCATCGAGGCTACCAGTATAGATATAATCTGTTTTCTCTCAAACTCTGGTAAGTCTATAATGTCCTGTAGTATTTCTTTTGTTTTAGTTTTCATATCGTATATATTTAATTAGCATTCTTTGTATGTCTCTATAAATTCTTGAGTTGTTTTAGCCTTGCTGTTTATACCAAGTAAGTATTCATTTTGTGCGTATTCTATTGCTAGAATTTTGACGTCTATCTTTTGTAGTTTGGTAAGGTTTAAATCGTCTATTGCTTTGTAGAAATTATCTCTGTTTGTCATATCGTTTAATTTAAGGGTTAATATTAGTATCGAGAATAGGAATCGAACCTATACTTTTTTACGCTACAGCTGTGTGTAAATGAAAATTCAATCGTTAATGATTTGTTTTTGCTGTCTGTAAATTGTGCTGCCTGTTACACTACCTCGTTATTAATGTTTCTTTTTAGAGGGTCTTCCTTGCATACCTTACTTTATGTTTCATTAACTATACTGCAATATACTTATAAACATAGATGTTCACAACTAATTAACATTTATTTAACGTATGGCATACCTAGCTACGTTTGGTCTAGATAGCTTAGTAAAGATACTATAACGGATTGAATCAATGCTGTGGTTGTGGCGGTCTACTGGTTTATTAAGAAGGTTGCCGTTTTTGTCTTCTACCCATTTGTAGTTTCGAAACTCCTGTATAGTGTTAGTGCTTCGACTTGTTACATATATATTATACCGCTTCATTAAGTCAATACCCATTAGTACACTGTCTTTGCCTTTTGTAGCAGGCTTACAGTTCCAACCAAACCTATGCAGCTCGTCTATACTCTTAGGTTCGCTACTGTCTGCGAATATCTCGTCTTGTCTTGTTAGTCCTAGCTCTAGTAGTTTATTATGTATGTCTCGGTTTGTCATTGCATAATCATAAAACAACTCGTCTATATATAAATTGTTGTCTAGTACATAGGTGTCTACTAAAACTGAGGGGTCGTTTACAAAACCCCAGTCAAGCCCTTTAGCTACTAGCTTAGCGTCTGGTGGTATCTCTTCACACTCAGAAACTTTAAATACTGTAGCTCTGTTACGTCCGACCTGCCCTAGACCATAAACCCTCCAATAGTCTGGGTCAGTATCTCTAAGGCGTTCTATCTCTTCTACTAGGCTTTGCTCTAAAAACTTATTGTCTTTGTAGGTTGTTATAGTAAACTGTGCATCGTCTCTAGGTTTTACCTTGGTGTATATCCAGCTGTACTCGTCGCTGGGGTTATAGTCCATTATGATACTAGGGTCACCTTCTACGCCTACAGTCCTAAATATTATCTGCGTGAATGAATCAAAGGTTATTTCGTTACACTCGTTTAGGAACGCTAAGTTTCTTTTACGTCCCTTTAACCTACTAGCTTGGTCTACGCTTACAAACTCAAATAGGTTTCCGTTTAGCCTGTATTCGCTATTACTTTTGTTATGGTTGGCTTCGTTGTATAAGTCGTGCTGTTTAAGTATATCAAAGAAATCTCTCATTACTGTAGCACGTAAGGCTGGGTAGGTAGCCCTAAAGATAGTTATAGTTTTACCTGTATGTCGCTGGGCGTATGAGAATATTAACCACAGCATAGAATTGTAAGTCTTGCCGCTACGAGTACCCCCTTGCAGTATAACTATTTTCTTGTTAGTCTCTTCTAAGTATTCCCAGACTACGTTAGTCTCTATTTGTGTACTCAAACTATTTAATTACTTTTACTGTAAATTCTTTAGTGTCCGTAACTTCGACTTGCTGGCGCTCTATATAACCCCTGTGCTTTGCTTTAGTCTTTAGATAGAATATAATGCAAGCAGTGTCATTCTCTTTAATCTTATCGTATAGCTTGCTTTCTACAAAATCTACTGCAATCTCTTGTATGTCTCTTACGTATGCTTTGTATTCTGGGTCTTCCTGTAGCCATCGATAGTGAGTAGCTCTACCTACGTCTGCGTTTAAACAGCTGGTAGATACTATGCCTAGATTAAATTCTAGCTCCTCTAGCATCTTTTTTTTACTGTCTTGTGTGTCTCGTACCATATACTAATATAACGTAACTTTTTAAAACTTTGCTAGGTAAGCTCTTCTATTTGTTGCACTAGGTCAACTTGGTCTACGTTGTCTGTCTCGGTATCTTTATATTCTAGCTCTTTGTTTAGTGTTCTATTGACAAAAGCCTTTATACTGTTAAGTCCTTTAATTGTGCTTATTTTATTTATGTCTTCTATAACGTTTCTATACTTAGTGTGTGTTACTTCTGTTGTTAGTATTCTATAGAAAATGTTTTTAAAGTCGTTACGTCTCGGCTCTATTTCGTCTTTATACTTTCTAACGCTGTATAG
>Ga0208814_1000736_pt1 | contig 17842 bp, 25 predicted proteins | sample MalvirAntarct_55_FD_184253 | JGI IMG/M metagenome (GOLD analysis project Ga0208814, IMG submission 184253) | Marine viral communities from the Global Malaspina Expedition - Malaspina viral metaG Antarct_55 (SPAdes) (version 2) | ecosystem: Environmental > Aquatic > Marine > Oceanic | place...
AAAGTTGTAGCCATGTCCACAGCACCATCAATGTCTACTACATCGAGGTTGGTTGTACCGTCTACGTCTATGTTGCCGCTAATATCTAAACTAGCCGCAATAATCTCACCGCTTGCGTTAATAGCTCCGTTGATATCAATTGTAGTCGCAGCTATTTGAATCTCTGTGTCTGCAACAATATCTAGCTGACCATCAGCACTAGAGTTTATATAGATTGCAGCATCACGGAACTGGACTTTATCTGTAGTAGTAAGCTCTACGTTTGTACCACTAGTAGTATTACCCAGTGCTAGTACTTCACCAAAGGTATCTACAGTATCTTGCTGTGCATCTACATAGGCTTTAATAGACTGTTGAGTTGCTAAAGCTGTAGCACTATTAGAAGACATGTTATCTTCATCTAAAATGTTTGTTACAGTTACAGAACCTGTACCTGATATAGCGTCAAATTCTATTGTACCGTCTACATCTAAGTCACCGTTAAAGTCTACATTACCTTCAACAGCAAGTGTTGTAGCCATGTTAACAGCACCATCAATGTCAACGACATCTAGATTAGTAGTGCCGTCTACGTCTAAGTCACCGTCAAAGTCTACGTTACCTGTAACTATTAACGTAGTTGCCATGTTCACAGCACCATCAATGTCTACTACATCTAGGTTAGTAGTACCATCTACATCTACGTTACCGGAGATATCAAGGCTTGTGCCTGTTAATACACCTGTAACAGTAAGCGTAGAGGCCATATCTACAGCACCATCAATGTCAACGACATCTAGATTAGTAACACCATCAATATCAACGTTGCCAGATATGTCTAAGCTTGTACCTGTTAATACACCTGTAACACCTAGTGTACCTGCTACGGTTGCATTTACATCTACATCTAGTGTATCTATATGAGCAGTGCCATCAATAAATAAGTCTTTAAACTCTAGTGAGCTAGTACCTAAGTCAATATCTGAATCAGTAACAGGAACAATAGCTCCGTCTTGAATACGTATCTGTTCAACTGAGGAACTGCTTACCTGAACAAAGAAACCCCATCTGTTATTAGTGCTATCTACAACAACCTTATTGAGAAAGTCTATGTCACCTATTTGAGGGATGTTACCGCCTTGACCGGAAGTACCATCATGTTTATGTCCGGTAGAGCTATCGCTGCTTGCTGAGTAGGCTAAAGCATTTACTATCTGGTTAAACTCATTATTAAATAAAGACGCTGTAATTGTATCGCCATCATCAAAAGAACTTTGTCGTGTGTAATTCTGGGCCATTAATTTATCTCCTGCCTGATGGCATATAATCTACATAAATACCGTTTACAGCATAAGCGGGTTTTTGGTCGTTACTTGAAATTCTAAAGCTACAGGTATGTCCAGAGCCTTCTAATGTAATTCTTTCCATAGGGTCGCTTGTTGCTCCAAAGGTTACTAACCCAAATACTGCTGTACCGAAAATAGCAGGAAGGGCAATAGTTGTTACGTCGAAAGGTTCGGGTTGAGGTATATCAGGATCTTCATAATCATATCTAACTCTGAAGCTAGGCTTAACTTCTCCTTCAGGACTAAAAGAAACTCTAGCATATTTAAGAGTTTTTCTAGTTCCTACGTCTCCAAAATCAAAGTCAGGGGTCTGATAAACCGCTGCAATGTTTTGCGCTTCACCAGCATTGAAAAAAGAAGTACCATCTGTATGGTTATAAATAGAACCATCCTTGTCTCCATGCAGAATCTTTTCTACTCCACTGAAGGCTAAATCAGATACCATGCCTAAAGCTTGTATACCTAGTGTTTCTGACCAAGCAAAACCATTAGTGGTTAAAGTACCTATAATGCCTCTAGCTACTGAAGGGCTTTCAGTATTTGTACTGTAGAATAATCTATATTGAGATTTACTCCTAAGAACAGCACTAGTTATAATAAAATTAGGATTAGCAGCAATATCTTTAATAATAGACTGTATTTGCCTGCTAACAGAGCTTAACTCTACGTCACCTATTCTTGATGTACCTGCAATAGTTCGTACACCATCTGGCGCAAGAAATAAAATGTCGCCACCTACTTCTTGAATGCTTCCACCATGTAGACAGCCTACGTTGGTTGTAATAGGCGTTACGTTTACTGCATTAGAATCATTAATGTTAGAGAGCTTATGGATAGTGTTTCTGCCAAAAATAATTAAGTCATCTCGAAAACTTGCAAGACCTACAATAGCATCAGGGATTACAATAGCTCCTGCGCCACTACCACTAAAACTATCAATATCATTCGTACTGCTATAGTACAGGGTGTTCCTAGATGTAGAAGCTCCCGCAACTACTAAATGTCTATCATGTATAACAGCTTGTGAAGGGCCTGTAGTACCACTAACTGTTATTTCTTTAGCAAAGAATGTACGGCTAGTTAAAATACCTGTGCCTGTCATTTGGAATAAGAAAGGCTCGTTAACGCCATCGCAGATAACAAGCTCACCATAGTCTGAAGTACCTTCATAAAGAGCAAAAGTACATCTTCCTTGGCTAGCTCTTGAGGCAACTGAACGACCTGTAAAGGCTGAGTAATTATCTCCACCTGATGCTACAGACGCTTTATTTAACTGTAACCAAGTATCTTCACCGTCTATACTAAAAAAGATATCAGTACCTGAACAGACAACAACGCCATCAGCATATATAGCCATGCCTAGTATAGTGTTAGATCCATTAGGTTTGGTATCTCCGAAAGGCGTAAAGCCATCTACACGTCTATAACCACCATCAGGATCTACTTCAAAGTTCCGCAGGCGTGTAGCCAAACCGGGCTGACTTTGCATCTCAAGCTGATTTAGGTTTACATTTAAACCACCTGTGCAAGAGTAACCCCAAGGTTGAGACATTAAACAAACCTCACACGGTCATCTTTAAAATAAGTAGGTTCAGGAGACATTAGGCGTATTTTCATAAGTTTCAAACTACGCTTGTAATCTTCAAGAGCAAAAGCTGCTGCTTGTGGATTCTCTTTAAATTGATGCATATAATATCTAGCTCTTGCCATAAGTACAGTTCTATATAACTCTGGAAATATTGTTACATCTCCAAAAGCAATAAGTTCTACTGGTGAGTCATAAGCAAAGTACCAAATTTTATATACTTTATCTGGTATAGGACTCAAACCAAAATTACGTCCATCAGGACTTCTAATTATTCTACGAGGAACTCCGTACTGTTGAGCATCTGCATTGTCATTGTTTTCGGATAAGCGATAATAATCTTTCCATTCTTCTGTTGTAGTAAATCTAAGATTACGTGTTTCGTATGGAGAAGTTTCACCCGACACACCTACAGTAGTTAAGTAAAAAGTGTCCCAATCTACCGAGCCGTAGTCTGTAGTAATATTGGAACTAGCAGGTTTTAACTCATACCAGCGTTTACCTTCTACAGAGTCTTGAGATACATTGCCATATATAGGATTTGTAGTTCCACTTTCAGCAGTAGCTAAAAAAGGCCACTTAGTTTCTTCTGTAACAATGTCTAAGTATGATCTATTGATAAGATCTTTAGCGTGTTGTTGCACACCTATGGCGTTAGTAAAGTTTGCAGAAGTCATTGCAACTTCATTCATTTCACGTAAAAGCTCATTGGTTAATGTTAAAAAAGTAGCCATTGTTTACTTCCCTGCCTTTGCCTTAGATTTCTTAGATAAGTCTTTCTTATGGAATAACTTCACGCTTGTTTTACCGTGTGTTTTTCCTGTGTGCAAAGAACCGTCAGGCATCTTATGAGTATTACCTTTGTACTCAGTACCATCCTTTTTAAAGTGAGGTACACCTTTCACTTAGGAGATACGCTGTTGTTCCTACCTGCTTTGACAGAACACATTTCTTCCATTTTAGAAATACTAGGGATGTCTTTACCTTTAGACATCATCATACCACCCTGCATTCGGGGAGTTCGCATCTGCTCATCCATCATATTTTTATTTTTTATATCCATAGGTGAGATATTAGTACCGTATCCACCACCCATATAACCTTGTTTTTTATTCATTAACCTTGCTCCATTAGAAAAGTTTTACTAATTACTCTGTCACTTTTTTGTTCAGGGTTTTTATTAAAAATCTTATCATAGTTTTCTTTATATAAAGTTACATTTGCACCTTTACGCATTCTACTGCCTTTACCAGCTATTGTCTGGCGCATCATTAAAGGCTTTTCATCTGAACCCATTTGAGGCATTTTTATCTCCGTTCCTTGGTTAAAGATTGGGGGCCTTTTACAGCCCCCGCACTATTTAGTCGATACCGTAGAAGGCTGAAACCAGAGCGTCTGCTCTTAGTACTTTAGCACCGTAAACGTGTAGACCACGTACAATATCACCGAAGCTATCTGGATCACGAATGACCTCAGTGCTAGTGATAGTCTGAGCAGTAGCAGTAGCCGACATATGACCAGCCATACACTTACCAGCAGCATTAGATGCAGCAGCAATGTTGTTAGACTTGTACATGTTAAAGCCACGAAGCTTACCAGAACTTACCAAACCATTACGGATTGAACCCTGACCAGCGTTGTAGTCTACAGACAATAGCTTGGAGCTAGAGCTGGAGAGTACTTCGTAAAAGTCAGGAGAAGCTACAAACCATCGGCCTTCTTCAGGGATGTTTTGCTCATCTAGCAAACGTGCCATATGTGCCATAATGTCTAGAGGATCATGCTCATCTGAAGCAAAACCGATATCTAGATTACCAGTACCGTCGAAGGTGCCAGCAGCAAGGTCAGTTGCACTGTCAGAACCAAGAATATGGTTAGGACTAGAAGCAGACACGCCAGCAAACATAGAGGCTAATACACCTGCATCAAAAGCATCACGCAATGCGTAAGCTGCTGAAGAGGTTGCTACGTCACGGAAGTTAACGTGAGACATATTAGTTTCAATGTCGTCTACGATAAACTTAAATGCGTTAGCTGTATCAACAACCAAAGTTACTTCTTGGTCAGTAAGTTTAGTAGCGGTTACATCCGCACCACGTTCATACTGATAAACAGTAATTTCGGGTTCTTTAATGATCCGTACACTGTCACCGAATGCAGCAATATCGCCAGCATAGTCAGTATTAGTGATTGCTTCAATTACAGAAGACTTACGGAAAAAGTTTAGTACCTGTTTGGAATAAACTTTAGGTAAGAAAAATGAGTTATTTTGCCCTGCTACACTGTTGCCAAAGTTAGCGTTAGTGTCTGTGCCGGGTTCGAATAGAGCATCTGATACGTTAAAAGCCATAGTTAATATTTCCTATAAAAACACAATTTTAATTATGGTACTACGCGGCCTTCAATCATTGCCTGTTTAATATCTTCTTCGAATTTATCAAACTGATCTAAGGACATAGCACCGATTTCCCGTTCAGTCCAGACCTTAGGTTGACCAGCATCTACAGTTGTTGTTTTGGTTGAAACCATATCTGCTGCTGAACCTCGCGGTTTTTTACTAGACTGTTGTTTTTGAGCCATGCCAGTTTCAAGCTTATATAAGTCGATAGCTTTTGAGGCTAGTGAAACATTATCAGGATTATTATAAATCCAATCTTGTATTTGTTCAGGTTGCTCTGATGCCCACGAATGAAACTGATCATCCCCTCTGATATCTTCAAAGTCAGGATGACGTTGTTGCAAAGTGGTTTCAGCTTCTTTCCGCAGTACTTCACCTTCACGTTGCCGCATAGAGTGTAGTTGCGATTCAAGTTCTGCTACCTGTCGCTGACTCTGTATATGTGCTACAGACTCAACAGTATTGTACAAATCAGGATATTCCTCTTTAAAACTTTCTAACTCTTGTTCAGATTTAGGTGGTCTATATTGAGGTTCGGCTTGTCTAGCTAAAGCAACAAGTTCTTGTTCTTTCTGCTTAAACTCTCCAAGCTTCTGATCATAATGTTTTTTTAGATCATCATATCTCTTCTTATAATTAGTACGCTTTTTAGGCTGTACTTCTTCCTCAGGGGCCTCTTCATTTGATTGGGTAGCCTGTGGTCGCTCGAAAAATAACCCTTCTGCTGTTCCTTGGTCTGGCGCATCTTCTGTGTGCCATTCTTTAGTTGAGTTGTAAGGGTTGCTAACTTGTTCTACTTCTGACATTCTCTATCTCCTTCACGGGGCTTGTGTCTTTGCAAGGTAGCCATATTAACTCCGTCGAGTTTATGGGGCTTGTCTCACCAAGGTAGCCGTAAAAATTATCGAAGGCTAGGCATTTTATTTGCACCCAGCATAAGCTTTTGGATTTCATCAGAGGTATTATCCAATGAGTCATCTTCTGCTTTTGAAGGGGTCATATAGCCGCCATCAGCCTTCATTTGATAACCGCCATCAAAGGCACGTTCAGCATCATCCATCATTACTTGGAGTTTGTCTGCGCCTAATTGGTCGGTTGCTTTCTTGGTCATAACAAATTCTCCATCACTCAGTCGAGCGGGGATAGAATCTGATACACCTGTTCCGGGGCCGTCTACTTCACCAGCTCCCGAAAACTCTGAAGCAACTGTAATTACTTTGTCCATGATATCTGATAATCGTGGATCACTTTCTAGTACAGCCGCTAAATAATTCTGTTCTTCGTCGTCAAGGGATTCATCCATGACATAGCCAAAATAATCATCTTCCATTTCATCATCTGGAAGTTGTGAGGCCATTACTTCTTCCATTTCTTCTGGGGGTATATTAGCGTAAGTATCTTCAGGCATACCTTCTTCTGGAACCATTAGAGAGCCTTCTGCCATAGGACGCTTATCAGTATACTCGTAACCCTTTTTCATCTTCTCATCCATTTCTTCTTGCGCTACACGTATTCGCATTTCCTCTAGAGTATCTGGGTCTATAGTTCCCTCTCTATCGTCTGCTGCTTGCTGCTTGAAAGCCTCTATTCTTGCTAAGTCCTCTTTAGCTCTTTCTATTGCTTCTCTTTCCCTTGCCCCTGCAAGAGTATAATCGTCATCACCTAACTCAGGATCTTTCCTAGGCTTACCACCTTTAGCCTTACCTTGTTTAGTTTTACTTAACATACTATTATTCATAATCTTTCCTATTCAATGCTTCTTCAACTTGGGCTGGAAGTGTGTCTAGTTTAGCCAGAAAATTCATCTTCCCCTGACTGCGGAACAGCTCCAGTTCCGATGTTGCCCCCACCAGTACCTGTAGCTCCAAGGTCTTGAGGCTGTTCAGGTACTCCTTCATCGCCTCCCATTGGGCTTTGTCCTTGACCATTGGGGCCAGCTTGCGCGCTAGGTGCTTGTCCAGCATTGTTTTGCATTCCTATTATTTGTGCCGCTAATGCAGCTTCTTCAGGGTCATTCATCAATTCATCTGGATCTAAGTCTAAGCTATACGCCAGCTCACTGATAAGTTTATTGATTTTAATAAACGGTGCAACGGCAGGATTAGCTGCTGTCTGGAGAAACATTGTAAGTCTCTGAGAACGTACTTCTTTCTGCATCAAGCTGTTTGTACCTGTAGCTTTTACTTCTAAATCGCCTTGTACACCCAGTTTAGATTCTAGAAATTGCATGTTCCACTGGAAATAAGCTTCACCTAGAGGCTTCAGAAGGAAGTCATCGAGGTTCTTAATAACAGTTTTAATGTTTAGAGAGGCTGCACCCAGTAGCATAGACATACCAGAAGCGGTTCGTGTCATACTTTGTACGCCTGTTTGACCATGACTGTACGAAGGGATGCCTGTTTGTTCATCAGCAAGCTGTCGGAACTTATCAAACATCTGCATGTTTTCATTAGTCGTATTAGGAAACTTTAAGCCATTAATAGCTGTACCCGGAACACCTGCTTGTCTTCTGAAGACTTTACCGGGATATATTTCCATGGATTGACCACCCACAAGGGCAGTTTCATCTACATCAAAGATCACAGAGCCTGATAGTGCAAGGTTGTCAATAGCCATACGTGCATGACCATTCATAATCTTTTGAGAGTCGTCCATATTCTCTGCTACGCCAATACCAAAGAAGCTATAAGGGTTCTTTTCATAATTAAAAGAATGATAAGGTAGACGGAAAGGCGTGAAAGGGTTAACTACAGAACGTAGCATCTGACCGTTACAGATCCAAGCATTGATTTGTACTTCATCTAGATCATCTACTTCGTCAGGAATTTCCATACCTACTTGACGACAGTATTCAGCATCCATTGCGCCCCAATACTCTAATACTTCGTATTGAGAAGCACCGTACTCATCATTACGAGAGTCGTCTTTTAGTTCTTGTTCGTAATCTTCCGCTACATAGTTAGGGCCTAGTTGCAAGCATTCTCTAATAGCGTCTTTGTCAAAATAAGGCATCTTACCTAGACTACGAAGCTGTGTGCGATTCATTTTATGTCTATGAAAAGCATACTCTGCTTCAGCCATAGTAGTTGCATTGGGATCAGGGAAAAAATCCCAGATACTGACAAACTCTAAACGAGGAACACGTACATCGACAGGAGAATAAGTACGTTCACCTTCTTCGTTTTCATCCCATCTATGTAATGTTTTATTGAAGTTGAATGGGCCTTTGACAATACCTGTTCCAAATAGAGATGCTTCAAATAGAGAGTTTCTTATCTCACTTGCACCATTAGATTCTTCTATTTGGTCATGTATAGTTTTTTCCATACGTCGAGCAGCCTTTTGTGCAGGGCTAATCTCTGGCATTTGAGGATTTGCAGAAGGCCCTTCAGCCAATAAATCTTTCTCTTCTGCCTGTATGTCTAGTTTTTCATCTTCAAACTTACCTGTGCCATAAGTGGCACCTGCTTTTAGTACTCTACCATCTCCTTCATAACCTACGTCATAGGGATCTTCAGCAGTTTCTTCCTCCTCCTCCTCAGTTTCTTCTTGACTTTGTGAAGTCTCAATGCCGGGAGCAGACTTGAGGTGTGCATATTCAGAAATACCTTCAGGTACTTTAGTTTCACTTATACCAATAGGGAACTTATTAGCTCCGAAGACAACATCTACTAACTGCCCATAAGCTGCTAACACTTTAGTCTTAGTAACCTTGACAAACACTCTAGACTTTTCAGATTCTCTGAATTTTATATTCTTACCATAGAGTCCACGATAGTTATGGTAGGCCGTAAGCCAACGTTGCTCATCTAAGTCTCTTGCATTCTGGGCAGAAATATACCTATCAGCAATAAGACCTACTAAGTTATTACGTAAGTTTTCTTCTAGCGTAAGTTGTAAGCCATCTTCACCTTCGATGCCTCCAAAGTAAACTTCATTTGCTGTTAAACTATTCTCTGACATAAATATACCGTTTATAAAGATTTAGCAAAAGTCATACTAGCACTGAATAACCCTTCTGCGTTTCTATTCAGATTCGCTCCAAATGTAGTTCCCTTTCGTGTAGTCTTTTGATAATGAAGACCGACTTGATTACCATCTCTGTTCCTACGAGCAGTAGCACTAACAGGGCCTTGTGCAAGTCTTACGGTAGTCTCCTTATTTCCGTCGTTATCTCTTTGGTGCTGACCTGAGATAGAAAAGTCGTTCTTATTATAACTACCTTTTACGATTGTATCTCTATAACCTTGACTATTTATATAACGTCTTGCAGAAGCTGTTATACCTTTGCCCTGTAAAGATCCAGTTACATCAGCACTAGAGTTATTGTTGTTACCACGCGCTCCAGCTTCTATAGAGGCTACATTGTTGTAGGTTGTTTGTTTAACAGTACCACCGTTATTATATTTTATTTTCGATTTTTTCATAAAAAGACCTTAAACCTTTTGCAATGCTGTAGTTAAAATACACAGAGTCCTTCTAAATTAGGAGAACCCTGCGTTAACTAGCTCTATAGTTCTTGGAACCTAGCGATATAAGTAACAGTCGTAGCAGCAGTTGCCAAGTCAGCACCAATAGGTCGCAGAGTAACAAAGATATTACGTGCTGCTGCACTGTACAAAGCTGCTGCAATTACGATAGCTTCTGTAGTGGCTGGGCCACCTTTAGGGCCGATACCTGTTGTAGCAAACTGGTTGGCTGCTTTACCACTAGCATTTGAAATGATATTCAAAGGCACGTTAGCAGTCCAAGTTACAGCAGCACCACCGTCATCTAGAAGAGCTGTAGCTGCAAGTAGCTGTGCGCCAGCAGATGCAGTACCAATAGAGATGTCTAGGTCATTACCTGAAGAACCAGCTGTAACAATGTTACCTGCTGGATAAGCAATCAAATCTGTTAGGATTGTACCTGCTGGCTGTGCGATAGTAACGATAGTATTTGTATCGTCAGTTACGGCAATAGTACCAGTAGTCACTTTGACTTCCTGAAGAGTTGTTACTTGTTGTGTAGGGTTAGTAGTTTCTACGCGAGATGCAAGTCCTCTTACGTCACCTGTTTTTGCTGAGTTACGTCCCGTATCTCTAATATTTACTGCTGACATTTTAAATCCTCGATTAAGTTATATAATTATTTTACTACTAGTTAGTAGCCGAAGTTTCTTATTATTAGTATCCAAATTCCGAATCAACAGGAGTATAAGCCTGTTCCATTCTCATGTGTCTAAGCTGACCAAAGATATCATTTACTCTTGGCCTAGACATAATAAGATACCTTAAGGCATCATAAGCATGATCAGGAGCATGTGTATCAACATCTTCGGGGTTAGATTTATCCAGAGGAATACTTTGGAGTTCTTTTATCAAGTTAGGACAGCTATTGAATATTTGTATTTTTGGTCTGCCGCTTGGTTGAACTCTTAAGTATTCGTGGATTTGAATCTTTCCTTGAATTCTGTTCTTGTCTGCTCTACGCAGTTTATGCCCAGCACGTTGAAGTGTCTCTCCAACTGTAGGGCCTGTTGTACCTGTTCTATTCCATGCTGCTGTGTCTAATACACCTTGAACAGAGAAAGGGTCTTGAAGCTCCATATTAGTAATCATTGCAGCGAGATCAACACCTGTTAAACCTTTACGATATAACTCTCTGTATATAATTAATGTTCCGTCACTAGGATCAACACAACCCCAGATACAAGAACTTTCAGAGGCATAGCCGTAGTCAATTCCTTTTATTCTTTCCCAACCTACAGGTATTTCAAAAGGTGTAATAACATGAACAGCCATATCGAACTCTGTAAAGGCTGCACCTTCTGTAATATCCCAGTTGCCTTCTAGGAGCTGTCTACGTTGTACTTCTGGTAGAGCTTTAAGCATTTGTTCGTATCTACCATCTGTAGACAGATACGGATTGTCTTCTAAACGTGCTGGTATAAATCTTCTTGTTAAGCCGTCCTGACCTACATACGATGTATTAGGTGGTGATGGACTTACATATCGTTTCTTTACCCACGTTGCACCAGCACCACCGGGGTTAGCTGTACATCGCATATAAGGTGTAATTAAAGAATCTGTTGTTCTTAGTCGTGAGGCTAAGTAGTTCCAAGCAAACTCTGTTGTTAAGTGAGTGATCTCATCGAAACCAATCCAACTATATGCCTGTCCCTGATAGCGGTAAACATCTGCATCTCTTTCTAGATAACCAAACTCTAGTTTAGCTCCACTAGGAAACGTCCAGATCTTCTCAACTTCTCTAAACTTACAACCCGGAAAAGCCTTGGGATATAACTCCCTAGACTTATCTATTAACTCTCTTAGTTCAGGCATTGAACGTCGAAGTATCAAAGCCCTGTGAGCAGACCTGTGTGCAAACCTCAGAGGGTCTATGATCATCGCATAGGACTTACCACCCCCTGCTGCACCACCGTAGAGAACGTCTGTCTCAGGGGCTGCTAAGAAGTCTGTCTGCGGCCCTTCGTTTGGTCTAAAGATAACATTCTCTAATGCTTCTTCTTTTAACCTAGTAGGTAGACTCTCAATGTCTGCTACAATCTTACCTTCAGTTGATACTTCTTTATTGTCTAATTTATTTAGGGTAGATCGCGAAGTCTTTAGAGAGTTCTTTTGATTCTTTAACTTTAATTCAGCTTTTGCTATTAACTTTTCTTTTGTACGTACTGCTTTATTAGCAGCTAGTCTAGCCTTAGTAGAAGAGCTAAAGTTATATCCTCTGGACTTAGTACCTTTCTTACGACCTCCTTTTTTCTTTGGAGTACCATCAACCTTTAAGACAAAGTTACCTTCTTCGTCTTTTAAGTAGTCATCTGGCTTAACTTCCCAATCTTTCATATATTAAGTTTTTTAGCCCTTGATGACTTATTTTTCTATCTGTTTTATATTCTAACCAAGCAGAGCCTTCACGAAGACTAAGCGAACCTTCAACAACTAAAGCTTTGATTGTCTGTAAAGCTAGAAGTTCCTTAGGAACCTCCTCTAGCATTTTAGGATCTTCTTCTGTTACTTTGTACCCAAAGGGAATAACACTACTACGTTTCGGGATGTTCAATTATTATCTCTTCTTTTGCAGGTAAAATAAATACTCCACCTGAAACAGTGTGACTAACATCTAGCCTATCAGACTTTCCTAGTCCAATACGATCTAAGATGGTCTGTGCAGCCTGTAGCCTTATATTAGCTTGAGGTACTGGTTGCTCAGAATTCATAATTGAAGTCAGTTTAAGTGCAGCTTGAGGTGCAGATTGTGCGAGGATATTGGATGCAAGGTCTATTATTTCAGTCTTTAAAGATTTTGTAACCTGTCCATGATTCCCCGCATAACCTGCAAGCTCTGCTGCTTTCTTCGGATCACCTCCTACCTCTTCTAGATAACCTAGAAAGTCTTGTTGTTTTGTTGTGAGTTGTTTTTTATTGGTCATGGGTAATAGTATAGGGCTAGGTACAGCATCTGTCAAGTCTTTTCTTATTTATTTCAAAAGACTTGACAAATGCTCATCCTGACGCTATACTACTTATAGCCCCACCGGGGCCACATATGAATATATATATATCTCTCTAGAGGCTTATAAGCCCCGCATAAGTACTTTTAAGATCCCTTAACGTTACTAGTACCCCCTAGATACTTAAGTACTTTTAAGCCCTGCATAAACACATTCTATAAAGCCCTCTATAAAGACACCTGTCTCCAGAGTCTAGTTGACACTTCGAAATCCTCTAAAATGTACGTGATTGTGTATATATACCCCACCCCCCCCATGGCCACCTGCCCCGCCCCTCTAAAGATCTCCAAAGATCCCCAAAGATCTATGATATACCCACAGCAAAGATAAGGAATACTCCAAAGATCTTTGAAGCATCTACATAATTTTCTATAGAAGGCTACTTGACAGACTCCAAAGACCTTAAAAGAACCTTCAGAGTTAGCAATATCTTCAGAGGTTTCTATAGCTTTCAATAGGTTAAATAGTTTTTTACAACTCTCCTTAACATACCCCTAAGAATAAACTAATCAACTGCTATGAGCTTCTGAACCTTTATAGCTTGGCCCTTGGTTAACCTTAGAATTTTATTCTTTTAAATAAATAGTATGGGTGGAGGGCTTCAAAGATCTTCACTAAACCTCCATTATTGTTTTCTGGAAAGTCTTTCATTTCTTCTGGTAAAGTGTCTACATCAACTTAACAACATAAGGGATATACAGATGACTAACACTTTGCAGAATATCAGAACCAACAGGGTTAACCTGAATCAAGCCGACAAGGATATCCTACGGGACGCACTCCATGGATCTAAAGTCGCCGTGTTGAACACTCTTGAAAAAATGGAGGCAAAAGAAGGTGGGAATGCACCTGCTATTAAAATGCTCCTGAGAGGAAGGATTAAAACGCTCGCCAAGTTAAATGAAAAGCTTGGATTAGTATAGACCAAACAGGGCGAAAGCACCAAATCAAACAAACACAAAGGGAACCAAACGATGTCGGACTATAACGGATACACCAACAGAGAAACATGGCTTATTAATTTATACCTTGGCGAGTACTTCCAAGAGGTAGCCAATGACGGCGAGCATCTAATGGCGGATTATATAGAGTCTACTGTTTGGGACATGCTAGGAGAGGCCAATATCCCCGACATATTCAAGGACATGATAGACCTCGGTGCAGTTAACTGGCGAGAGCTTGCAGAGCTGTACTTATCAGAAGCAGCATAGGAGCATAAGACAATGCAGTTAAATGAAAAGATCGAAGAATTCTACTTTGATATGACACCTGACACCGCTCGAAAGGTCTTCAGAGAACTCAGAGACTACCCGCAGGTACGTTCGCAAATCAGCCAACATACAAAAGCGTTAGGATTTAAAATTCTTCTGGCAGAAGGTAGGCATAGCAAGGCGCATTTAGAACAGATCTATGCAGCTTAAAACAAACGGAGAGAAAGCCCATGGTAACGCCAACAAAAGAACAGACCACCGCGTATCAAAAACTAAAAGAAGCGGGCGAGCTGGAAAATATGACGGGCTACAAGGTCGCCGACAATGAGATATACATCATCAAGTCCGACATTATAATTGCAATACTTCATGACGGCTTAATAACTAAGCACATTAACCTAAGGACATAAAGACCATGAACAATAAAAAATACACAGCATTAGACATGGCAAGCGCCAGCCTTTGCGGTTCACTCTTTATACTGACACTATTAATCATCGTCAATCAATTCTGGGGAGCATAAGACAATGGAATATCTGCATATAGCCTGTGGGTTACTAATATCACTATTTTTCATTTATCTACTAACTGAAGGGGATCACAAATGAGAGGAAGCAATAAGATGATGCGGAGGGGCGGCAGTGAGTGGCATCGAGAGATGGAGGACGACGATGACCATACGTGCGAAGGTGAGGGTGATAGCGATGGCACGAATAAATATTCTTGGAGAGACCCGAACAAGATCAAAGTCGTATGCGACATTGCCTTCGATACGCTTGAAGTGGACGATATAGATTTTTATAGGTATATGTACACGCTGGATGGGTGGCACTATTTCCGACATACATTGAAAGGCTACCTAAGGACTAAAGAGGTATAAACTCATTTGATAGACCGCACATTAGTGTATCATTTTATGATTTGAATGTGCCTATTAGTGCATGATCTATCTACAACCCATAAGGATTAGTATGGCATACAATAAATTTCATATGAATAAAACTAATAATATTGGAGTCTTTAAAGGTCTTATAAGATCTTATAAGAAATCATATATATATACTAAAAGATATTTCTTAAGATCTTAAAAGCTCTAAAGAGACTTGATTGTACCAATAATATTGTATGATTGCAAACCCTTTAAAGGGAGTATATAAAAATAGATTCATTCTAGGGGGTACTAGTAACGTTAAGGATCTTATCCTTTCGTTATGAGCTTACTGGTTTGACAGAGGTTAATGAGACATGATAGCGTTGTCTAACATTCGAGACGCTCTACTACAACAACTAGGATAAACAAACATGAATAATGTGTATAACATGAACAGTCAGCAGCAATACATCGACCTGCTAGAACCTGTAACAAATTTACCTACCATATTTTCTTCTCCTTTATTGTTTCAAGATGAACAAGACTTTTTAAAGAAGGATGATAACAGAAAAGTAATATATACTAACCGTAGCAATGAAGTTATAAACGTAGTAAAGAACGGTTACACTTTTGAGAACAACCAGCCAGAAGATATACTAAAACTATCTGAAGCAACGCTTCTACAATCTGGAATAAATCTAAAAGGTTTACACCGTAAAGTAGATGTTGCTCCTAACGGTTCTAAGATGATCATCCAGTATACTGCACCTGAGTACACTATAGACATTGGTAAAGGTGACGAGACTCAGTTTCAGATATTGTTTTATAATAGCTATGACGGAGTGTGGTGCTTTACAGTTAGAGCAGGTGCAATACGCATGGCATGTCTCAACGGACAGGTATCTGTTGACGACTTTAGTATGTTTAAATCTAAGCATACCCCTTCTATATCCCCCGACCATGCAAGACGTAAGATGGTTGAGTCTATCAAATCATTTGAAGTTGAGGGCGAGAGATGGAGGCGTTGGAAATCTAAATCTATTACTAACCGACAAGCCTTTCAACTCTTTGCTGAAGCAGCATCTTGTAATTTTGTGTTGACTAGTAAAGACATGAACATTCAAGAGTTGCTAGAACATAAGCAGGTTTATAATAATCGTGGCCTTATGTACATGTGGAACCAGTATACTACAGATGAACAGAAGTACCTTGGATCTAATGAATGGGCTGCGTACAACGCGATGACTCACTGGTCTACTCATGCACCACAAGCAAGGACAACGAGTGTTAATACTCAGTTGACTACACAGGTACGTAGACAGGACGCAGTACGCTCTACATGTGCAAGGAGTTTAGCAGCATGAAGATTGATACCGAAGCAGACTATGTACTTGAGGCATACTGGTCGTCGTATGGAGTTGAAAACAAAAAGGAAAAGAATGTCCTTGCTTGTATAGCTTGTTATAGAAACCACGACTATGAAGAGAGTGATGAGATTAAAGAGATTCTAAATTTAAGAGACGGGCTTATTTCATTGTACCGTTGTCACCCTGACGGGTACGTAACCGTACAGCTAACTATTAGACAGGAGTTTATAAACGGATGAAGATTGAAATAGATTGGGAGATGACCGAAGAGATAGGTATTGAGTATATCAAAGAGTCTTATATAACTTTACGAGAGCAGGTAGAATTAGATAAAAAACTGCTACAATCTTTTCACGATGTCTTTTATTATCTGATGATAGAGGAAAAAGCAGATGAGTTTATTAGTGAGCAGGAGAAAGCTAATGATTAGCTACATAGTTGAAAGCTTTAAGAAGGGGGTGCGTCTTTGTAGACGCTCTATCCTTTTGAGTGTTGATATCTGGGTAGATATCAGAGAAGGTTTGATCTCTCATAGAGACTTAGCTTTCTTAATCTTCTTATCTACATCTTTAGTTTTTATAATTATATTATTAATGGTAGGTGTTATATCATGAATGTGTATGCAGTGATGGAAAGTACAAGAATCGATAGCCCCTTTGCGACAAGCAGTGCTCTGTTTATCTACGGGCTAGAAGAGGATGCAATCAAACGTGTAGCCCAGCTTGAAAAAGATAGAGATGATGAACTCATGCCAAGTGTAGTTGGTTATTATTATACAATAAAGGAGGTGTTATAATGGATATTAAAGATGTGAAAGACCTACGCACTGTTACAATAACAAAGGAAGAGTACGTAAAGCTGGGTCAGATCAATAAGTTTCTGATACACATGCCTTTATACTTTGATGATCTTGCGGAATTTACAGGGTATATCATTGATCAAACTGTAGAGGAGGTTAAGTAATGGACAAGAAAAAACTAACTCATGAAGAGAATAAAATTAGATGGCGTACATCTTATCAGCAAGGGTTCAGTAAAGAAGGTGCTGCACTATTGGCTAGGGCTTGGATAACACCCGAACCACCTGAACAGTTTACTGACTATACACTAGCAAGTTTTATTAAATCATCAGAAGGGTGTGACAATGATTAACTTATTTAAAGATCTAAGCTATGCATTAAGCGGTGATATGTTTAATACTAATGAACCCGCATCATTCACCATGACAGAGGGTGATCATGTTGCTCTGGTTAAACGCTCTCACCGTCCAGAGTACGGGGCATGTACCATCTATACAATGTCTAATCAACATGTATGTATCTATGATAATCACCCACAGTTCATATCATTCCATACAAGTGCTGATATCTTTGAAGAGGATAATCTATGAGTAAGATGAAAGTAGAGCTTATTGATCGTATGGGAGATGACCTTACTGTAGTCAATAGTGCTAGGGTTAGCTTTCAAACAGTATCAGTAGAGCTGAAAGAGAGAGACAAGAAGTTAATTAAATACCTAGCAGCGCATGATCACTGGACACCCTTTGCACATGTTCAGTTGTCGTTCAGAGTTA
>Ga0208814_1000737_pt1 | contig 17829 bp, 17 predicted proteins | sample MalvirAntarct_55_FD_184253 | JGI IMG/M metagenome (GOLD analysis project Ga0208814, IMG submission 184253) | Marine viral communities from the Global Malaspina Expedition - Malaspina viral metaG Antarct_55 (SPAdes) (version 2) | ecosystem: Environmental > Aquatic > Marine > Oceanic | place...
ATATGAGCTTGCAGCTCGAAGGTATTGGTGCCGTTCTGCAAACTGACGACGAATACACCAAAGTTGTGCGCCTAGTACCAGCCGGCCCTGCTGATAAAGCGCGCCAACTTAAGCCCAACGACAAAATCGTTGCCGTTGGCGAAGGTGATAAGGACCTGGTCGATGTCATTGGCTGGCGCATCGATGAAGTTGTTGAACTGATTCGTGGCCCGAAAGGCACGACCGTGCGTTTGCAGATCATTCCTAGTGGTAATGATGATGGTGCACGAAAAATCATCAGCATCGTGCGCAATACCGTGGCGCTGGAAGATCAGGCCGCCAGCAAAAAGATTATCGAAGTCACTCGTAATGGCGAAACCAAGCAGATTGGCGTGATCAAACTGCCGGCGTTTTATGCCGACTTCCAAGGTCAGCAAAATGGCGATCCAGACTATCGCAGCACCACTCGCGATGTGCGCAAGCTTATCGACGAACTGAAAACTGCACGCGTTCAAGGCTTGATTTTAGACCTGCGCAATAACGGCGGTGGCTCGCTGTCTGAAGTGAATGACCTGATCGGCGAATTCATTACCACAGGCCCCACCGTGCAAGTGCGCGATGCTCGAGGCCGCCTAGAAACCTTGGGCGACGGTAACCCAGACGTAGGCTATAACGGCCCCTTGGTGGTCATGACCAATCGCTTATCGGCCTCGGCGGCAGAGATTTTTGCCGGTGCCATCCAAGATTATGGCCGCGGTTTAGTCGTTGGCGGCACCAGCTTTGGCAAAGGTACTGTTCAGTCGATTCGTGATTTAGGTCATGGTCAGCTGAAAATTACCGAAGCTAAGTTCTATCGCATCTCTGGGGCTAGCACGCAAAATAAAGGCGTTGAGCCCGATATTTACTTCCCTGAAGTCTTTGATCCTAAAGAAATTGGTGAGTCAGCTTTGCCACACGCGATGCCTTGGGACACGATCCGGCCATCGCGCTATCAGCAAGTTGATGATTGGAAATCTAAACTCGGCGCATTAGAACAGGCGTCGAAGCTGCGGCAGGCGAAAAACCCGGACATTCGCTATCTCAATGAGCAAATCAAGCTGCTAGCCGATGTTAAAGCGCAGAACACTAGCTCCTTAAACGAGAAGGTGCGTTTGAGCGAGAAGCAGGCCTTAGAAGAACGCCGTTTAGCCATTGAGAACCGCCGTCGCGTGGCGAAAAAGCAAGCGCAGCTCAAAGCTTGGGATGAAGTTGAGAAGCAGCTCGAGGCACAAAACCCCGATCACGACCCCAATTTTGAGCGCCCAGAAGAGCAGGCATTGTTGAATGAGGCCGCCGAAGTTTTGGTGGATGCTCAGCAGCTCAATACCGCTGCAAGTAACCTGCCCAGTTACTTAAAACGCAACGCCGACTCACCCTTGGTGAATCGCTAATAGGAGATGGCATGAGCGAGTCCAGCGACTCCCCTGCACTCACCGATCCGCGCTTATCGGCGCTGTTTCAACGCACCACCGGTGCCGCTCAGCAAGGCGGCCACCGCCTGCAATTATTGCGCGACAGCAGCGAGCATGAAGCCGCCACATTGGCGATGATTGCTCGCGCAGAGCGCCACATCATTGTTGAAAACTACCGTATTTGTGACGACGACTGGGGCCGCAGCCTACTCACTGCGCTCTGCCAACGCGCGCGTGACGGCCTACAAGTGATGGTTCTCGCCGACTGGTTAGGCAGCTTTAATCAGCTCAGCCGGCGTTGGGTTCGGCAGCTAAATGACGCTGGTGGCGAATTTCGGCGCTTCAATACGCCCGGCCTTGGCGAGCCATTGGCATGGATGGTGCGCAATCATCGCAAGCTGATGAGCATCGATGGCTGCGAGGCCATCATCACTGGCTGGTGTCAGAGTGCGCAATGGCGTGGGCATGCAGACCAAGCCCCATGGCGCGACACCGGCGTGCGCGTTGCCGGTGAAGTTGTCATCAATATGGAAGCCGCTTTCGCTCACACTTGGCAGCTCACCGGCAGCGATTGGCAGCCGCGCTCACAGCCACACTGCATTAATACACCACTTCCTTTCACCGTAAAAAACGCGAACGTTCGCCTAATCACTGGTCGCCCCCAAAACAGCCCGCTATTTCGCTTAGACCAGCTAATCATCAACCTCGCGCAAACTCGCATGTGGATTACCGATGCCTACCCAGTCGGCACGCCGGCGTATTTAGATAGCCTACGCCAAGCCGCAAAAAATGGGGTCGATGTGCGCCTACTCGTGCCTGGCAGCTCCGATTTGCCGTTGATAGGCTTGCTTGCTCGCTCTAGCTACCGCCCGCTGCTATTAGCCGGTGTACGCGTGTTTGAGTGGAATGGTGCCATGTTGCACGCCAAAACCGCCGTGGCCGATGGCTGCTGGGCACGCATCGGCTCCACCAACCTGAATCCCGCATCTTGGCTGGGCAATTACGAGCTCGACTTGGCCATCGAAAATGCCGACTTTGCCGCGGTGATGGAGTCGCAGTTTTTAGACGACTTAGAAAACGCTACCGAGATCGTGCTCAGCGATGCCGAACGCGTCAAACTCGTTGCCCCACGCCGCCCAACAAAGCGCTCACTACGGCATCACCACAGCTCAACAACAACTCTCCGTGTTTCACGCGCAATGGCTCTTGCCGTACGTGAGTCGCGCCAGCTCGGGCCTACTGATGCCAGCCTTTTAGGCGGCTTGGGCTTGATTGGCTTAGTAGTCGCGGGAGTCGCATTGTGGCAACCCGAGGCCATTGCTTGGCCTGTCGCCGTTATCGCCGCCCTACTCAGCGTGAATTTATTGCGAATAGCACGCCGTCGTTTTGCAGATTACCGCAAAAATCAACAGCCTAAGGCTTGAGGCAGCAGCTCCAAACGGGTAGTATCCCACCCCGTTCAGCACCACAATGGAAGCGTGGCAGAGTGGTTGAATGCACCGGTCTTGAAAACCGGCGACCCGAAAGGGTTCGTGAGTTCGAATCTCACCGCTTCCGCCAAATTCGTAATACTTAAACGCCCTTCGGGGCGTTTTTTGTTTCTGGCTGATGATGCAGGAAACTATTCACGCATTAGCTAGCTGGCGACCTGAACCAAGGTCACCGCTATACTGGCTAGTCCAGCTCTAGCTAATGGTTACTGTATGCGTCTTACCCAGCACGCCGACTTCGCACTGCGTACGCTCATTTTTCTTGGCCTGAAGTCGCCGGAACAGCTCTCGACTATTCAAGAAATTGCTGAGGCCTACCAAGTTTCACGCAACCATTTGATGAAAGTGGTGAGCCGCTTAGTAGCGCATAACTACGTGGTGTCAGTGCGCGGTGCCGGTGGCGGTATTCGCCTAGCGAAAGCGCCCAATGAAATACTTATTGGCGACGTCGTGCAGCATATGGAGCCTGAGGATGGTTTGGTGGAGTGTTTGCGCGAAAACAATCAGTGCGTGATTACACCGGCCTGCTTATTGCCCGGCATGTTGATGCGCGCGCGTGATGCCTTTACAGCCGAGCTAAACAAGCAAACCCTGCAAGACATTCTGCCGTTTAGCCGGCGCCATGAGCTTAGTGGCTTATTGAATATCTCGCAGGCAGTTAAGTTTGCGACCTAGTCGTCAAATACTCCCGCATATAAAAGCACTTTGTCATCGATAATCACTGCCCAAACACTCCGCCTTTTGCTTTACTCTTAAGCCCCTCGTTTACTGCTTTGGAGTCACACATGGCCACGGTCACCTTGCATGGCAACCCTGTCAGCGTCAGCGGCAATCTACCTACCAACGGCCAAACAGCGCCCGATTTCTCGCTAGTCAAAGGCGACTTATCTGATGTCGGCCTTGCTGGCTTTGCCGGCAAACGTAAAGTGCTAAACATATTCCCCAGTGTCGACACACCAACGTGCGCAACTTCAGTGCGTCAGTTCAATAGCAAAGTCGCCGCCCTCAGCAATACCGTGGTGCTCTGCATTTCTGCCGACCTGCCATTTGCTCAAGCTCGCTTCTGCGGCGCTGAAGGCCTAGATGCCGTGGTGAACTTATCAACACTGCGTGGTGCTAACTTTCTCGCCGACTATGGCGTGGCTATTGCCGATGGCCCACTGAAAGGTTTGGCTGCGCGCGCCGTGGTAGTTCTGGATGAGAACAACCGCGTGTTGCACAGCGAATTGGTGCCTGAAATTGGCGATGAACCTAACTATGACGCGGCCTTAGCTGCTCTTGCCTAAGCTGAGTTCATAGCGCATGGCATCGATCCCGTTTGTTTTGCGCGCCGGCGCTTTAGCTCGCGCGCATATCGAGGCGAATGGCTTCGATGCCAACCAAGTCGCGGCACTTGGCGCACCGGCTGGTGGGCCTAAGTTTCTCATCTTAAAACACCTGGATGACTACTTGTTTGGTCCTTGGCTAGCTCATCGCCGCGAGCGTTTACCCGTGTTCGGCTCGTCGATTGGTGCCTTTCGCTTAGTCGCTGCGGCACACCAGGACCCTGCTGCTGCGCTTGATCGTTTAGTTGCGGCCTATAGCGCACAGCATTACGCGAGCAAGCCAGATGCCGCTGAAGTGTCACGGCAGGTTCGGCAAATCTTAGATAGCGTGTTGCAGACGGATGAGTTGGATCAGCTCATTGCACATCCCAAGTTGCATTTGCATTTGATCACCGCGCGTTGCAAAGGCTTAAGCGCACATCCGAAAGCTTGGTTGCAGGCGATTGGTTTAGGGCAGGCATTTCTGGCGAATTATCGCGGCCGCGACAAGCTTGCTCGGCATATGGAGCGCTGCGTGTTTCATAGTGGCGATGCTCCCTCGCCACTGCTAGACCGCGATGCCTTCACCACGCATTCGGTCGCGCTTACTGCGGAAAACCTTGCAGAAGCCACACTGGCTAGCGGCACGATTCCTCTACTTATGCGCTCGGTACGAGATATTGCTGGCGCACCCAAAGGCGCTCATATCGATGGTGGCATCGTCGATTACCATATGGATATGCCTTTAACTCCGGCAGAGCCTGGTCAGGCACCGATTTTATTTGTTCCGCATTATGAGTCGCGCTTGGTGCCGGGTTGGTTCGATAAAGGCATAGCTTCACGTCTGCCAACACAGGCAGACCGCCTTTTACTACTATCACCTTCGCCAGAGTTGATTGCCAAATTACCAGGCCAGGCCATTCCCAGCCGTAATGACTTCAAAACCTACAATGGCCGTGATGCTGATCGCCTAGTAGCTTGGCGCGCTGCCGTTGAGGCCAGCCGCGAAATAGCCGAAGCTTTTGCCGAGTTAAGTGACCGTGGTCGCCTGCTCGATGCCGTGCGGTAAAAACCGACTGCGAACGCAAGCTACGATGCCGCAGACTGCAATCACCATGCCCAATACCGCGGCATTATGACCCTGTAAGGCACTGACCACACTAGCTGCAACTGCACCGGAAACACTGCCGATAGTGCCGTAAAGTGCCGATGCTGTGCCCGCCTGCAACTTAAATGGCTCTAGCGCCAAGATCGTGGCATTTGGCAAAACAAAGCCCAAGCAGGCGGTGTAGATGGCTAACGGCGCGATCAGAGCCCAGAAGCCACCCCAGCCCGTATAGGCCAGCAACCCAAAGCAAGCCCCAGCAAACATTTGCAGCAATAGGCTGCGCTGCAACACAGTGCGCGGTGACCAAATGTCGAGAATGCGGCTATTGACCTGAGTCGCCATGATTAAGCAGAAAGCATTGGCGCCAAATAGCAGGCCAAACTGCTGAGCATCGAGGCCGAAATAGACCATGAAAACGAATGGCGAGGCGGCAATAAAGGCATAAAGGCCGGCCATGCTAACGCTGCTGGTGAGCGCGAAACCACGGAATTGATGTGAGGCTAATAATGAGCCATAGGCTCTTAAGCTAAGGCCAAGGCGTAAGGGTTGGCGATCAGCTACCGCCAGAGTTTCGGGCAGCTTTTTATGTAGCAGCCACAGCACTAAGCTGCCATAGAGCGCGAGCATGCCAAAGATGCTATGCCAGCCAAACCAGACTAAAAGCTGCCCGCCGAGCATCGGTGCGACCATTGGCGCCACACCCATCACCAGCATCATCGCGGCATACATTCGCGAGGCCTCAGCGCCTTCGAAGCTGTCACGTACCACGGCACGAGCAATCACTACGCCGGCACAAGCCCCTAACGCCTGCACAAAACGTAGGGCAATTAAAGTCTCAACCGTCGTCACCCACATGCAAGCTAGTGAAGTAATCGCAAATAGACCGATACCGAAATACAGCGGTGGTTTACGACCAAAACGATCGGCCAATGGGCCATAAAATAACTGGCCAATAGCAAAGGCGGCAAAAAATGACGCCAGCGTGAGCTGCAAATGCGCCGGATCGGTCATCAAAGACTTCTGTAAATCGGGCAGCGCCGGCAAATACATATCGATGGACATGGGCGCGAACGCCGTCAAGCTGCCGAGCATAAATACTAGTAATGGTGTGCGCGCTAGTGCGGTCATTCAGTGGGCTCGTTAGTGGTGTCGCCATTCGTTATATCGCGGTCAGCATCGTCGATATCAGACTCATCAAGCAAGGTTTGGCTGAGCTTTTTCTTCGGCGTGGTAATGCCTAATTTACGCAGCTTTTCGGCCTGACCTACTAGGTTGCCGCTGCCGGTTTTTAGCTGCTTAAAAGCGCTATCGTATGCCACTTGTGCCTGCGTAATACGCTCGCCAACCTTAGCTAAGTTTTCGCTAAAGCCAACGAATTTCTCATACAGATCCTTACCGCGATTAGCGATTTCTTGGGCGTTACGGGTTTGGTTTTCCTGCTGCCAAACATGCGCAACCATACGCATAACAAAGAGCAGCGTATTTGGGCTGACCAGTAAAATATTGCGCTTCCAAGCATCCTGCCAGAGTGCGGCATCACTGGTTGTTGCCAACAAAAACGCAGGCTCAATGGGCACAAACATCAGCACAAAATCTGGTGAATTGGTCGGGAAAATATCCTGATAATTACGCTCAGATAAGCCTTTAATATGCGCACGGATAGAGTCTAAATGCCGCTTCAGGGCTGCCTCGCGAGTGGCGTCATCGCTCGCATTGGCATAGTCCATATAGGCGTTTAGTGACATCTTCGCATCGATGATTAGGTGCTTATTATCTGGCAGATTAATGATGACATCGGGCTGAGCGCGCGTGCCGTCTTCGCGGGTATGGCTGATTTGCACTTCATATTGCTGGCCTTTAATTAGGCCTGAGCTTTGCAGCACTTGCTCCAAGACCATTTCGCCCCAATCACCTTGGGTTTTATTTTGGCTGGTTAAGGCATTGGTCAGTTGGTTGGCGCGTTGGCTGAGCTCTTGGTTTAAGTTCATCAGCGTGCGCAAGCTTTCCGTTAGCGCCGAACGCTGCTTGGTATCGTCGCTGTGTACCGCATCGACGCGAGTTTGAAACTCATTTAAGCGCGTCTTTAATGGCTCCAGCATCTGCCCCAAAGCCTGCTGATTTTGCTCGCTAAAGCGTTTCGATTTTTCTTCCAAAATGCTTTGCGCCAGTATTTCAAATTGCTGGCGTAAAGAGTTTTTCGCCTCATCTAGCAAGGCGAGCTTTTCTTGACTGATTTGACGCTCAGTCGCCAATCGCTCTTCGCCTTGGCGACGCTCGGCGGCGAGTTGCTGATCTTTAGATTCACGCTCGAAGGCAACTTGCTCGGCTTTGGTTTCGCGCTCAGCCGCCAGCTGCTGAGCATGCGCTTGGCGCTCAGAGGCCAGTGTTTGCGTGAGCGCGGCAACTTGCTCACGCAGCGTAATGTGTTGCGCCTGACTATCTTTAGCAACGGCTTCAGATGTAGCTAGTGCCTGCTCACTAGCACTCAGGCGAGCCTGCAAACCTTGCTCACGCTGCACGGCGTGAGCTTGTTGCAATGCCCATTCGCGGCGATGACCACGGCCAAGCAACCACCACAAGATGCTTGCCAACACCAAACCAATAGCGCTTCCTAACGCCAACGACACAATATCCATAAGCCTCTCTTAGTTAACTTTTTTGCGTTCTAAAGCGTGAGTTTGAGCGCCGCTAAAAACCGCTATCAAACAGCCCTAGCGGGACTTCGTAAATGAGCCCAATAATCCACGCAATAACTCATTGCCAACCTTACGGCCAATGGTAGAGCTAGCCGCACGCGCGGCGCTTTTGGCTGCACTTTCCCAGAAGCTATCGGGCTCGCGTACAGGACGCTTGTTAGCGGCTTTTTCAGCAGCTGCTTGCGCCTTGGCATTCGCAGTATCTGCCTTTGCTTGTGCCGCAGCTTCAGCATCTGCACGTGCCGACACCTCGGCATCTTGAGCCTTTTTCGTCAGTATTTCATAAGCCGATTCGCGATCTAAAGCCTGCTCATAGCGTCCAGCAAATGGCGAGCGCTGCATACTCAGCGCACGTTCTTCTGGCGTGATAGTGCCCATGCGCGAGCGTGGTGGGCGTACTTTAGCGCGCTCCACCGGCATCGGAATGCCGCCCTCGCCTAGGCATGACACGAGTGCTTCGCCAACACCTAAAGCAACAATAGCCTCAGCAACGTCGACACCCGCATTGGCACGGAAAGTTTCAGCCGCGGCGCGCACCGCCTTTTGATCTCGTGGCGTGAATGCGCGTAGCGCATGTTGCACACGATTACCCAGCTGGCCCAAGACGGCATCTGGTAAATCCAAAGGATTTTGCGTGATGAAATAAATGCCAATGCCTTTCGAGCGAATCAAGCGCACCACTTGCTCAATTTTATCGAGTAAGGCTTTCGGCGCGTCCTTAAAGAGCAAATGTGCTTCATCAAAAAAGAACACCAACAACGGCAATTCGGCATCGCCACGCTCAGGTAATGCCTCAAACAGCTCTGACAGCAGCCATAGCAAAAATGTCGAATACAAGCGCGGCTGCATAAACAACTTATTCGCCGCCAGCACATTAATGTGGCCACGGCCATCGAACGTGGTGCGCATGAAGTCGCTAAGCGTGAGCGCTGGCTCACCAAAAAATGCATCGGCGCCTTGCTGCTCTAGGTTAAGCAATGCTCGCTGAATCACACCCACACTGGCTTTACTGATGCTGCCGTAGGTCGAACCGATAGCATCTGGTGAATCACTGGCTAGCTGCAATAACGAGCGTAAATCTTTGAGGTCGAGAAGGAGTAGCTGATTATCATCGGCATAGCGAAACAGCACGCTGAGCACACCTTCTTGAGTGTCATTGAGCTCTAACATGCGCGCCAATAATAGCGGGCCCAAATCTGACACCGTGGCACGCACTGGATGGCCTTGCTCGCCAAAGACATCCCAAAACACAACCGGATACGCCTGCGTTTGGAAGCCATTCATGCCGGTTTTTGCGGCACGCTCTGCCAATTTTGCATTGCTCGCATCGCCTGCCTGCGAAAGACCTGCGACATCGCCTTTGATATCAGCGAGAAACACCGGCACGCCAAGGTCTGAAAAGCCTTCCGCTAAAATCTGCAAAGTGACGGTTTTACCTGTGCCTGTTGCGCCAGCCACCAAGCCATGACGGTTGGCGTATTTTGTTAGCACGCTGCAGCGCTGCTCACCTTGGCCAATCAATACTTCTGCGCTCATGCCTCGCTCCTATTGCTCAAGCTTAAAACGGTTATTTTTATAACGCGCCAAAAAGCATCTTTGCCGGCGTATGTGTAAAAGTTAGTTCGGCATTCTAAAGCAACACGCCTCAGCCGCACGCGCAATCGGGTATGCTATGGGCCTGCTTGATGATGCGATGTGATCGTTATGCGCTTGAGTTTACTCATTACTGCCGCTCCCGACAGCGAAACTGCCCACCATGCGTGGCAATTTGTTGAAGCCGCTCTAGCAGCCGGCCATCACATCGTGCGCGTGTTTTTTGCCGATGCCGGCGTGCTTCATGGCCAAGCCCTGAGCACACCGCCGCGTGACTTCCCTAGCCTTTGCCAACGCTGGCAAACACTTCAGCAACGCGCCGACCTCGACCTTGTGCTCTGCGTTTCGGCAGCGCTGCATTACGGCGTGCTCGATGATGCCAACGCCAGCAGCTGGGAACAGCCGCACAGCAGCATTGCCGATGGCTTTGTTATCAGTGGCTTAGGCCAACTCGCTGAGGCGCAGCTGCAAAGCCAACACCTCGTAACTTTCCCTGGTCCGGCTTAATCATGCGTATTTTATATATCGCCGCCAGCGACCCTTACGCCAGCCAACGCGCACAAACCTTACTCGATGCATTGCTGGTCGCCGCCAGTTTTGGTGCGCAAGTGAGTTTGTTATTTCAAGGTCATGGGCTGCTGCAATTACTCCCTGACCAAGAGGCGGCATTGATTGATCGCCGCAGCCTAAGCGCTCAGCTCGATGCTTTGCCTTTGTTTGATGTGGAGGCAATTTATGCCGACCGCGCAGATGCTCAACGCCTGCATATCGATGCCAACTCTAGCCGTGTTGATGTGCAATGGTTGGAGCCAGAAGCCATTGCTAGCTTAATTGCCGCGCATGATCAGGTGATTCGTTTATGAACGGCCTTTTATGGAGGTTTGCTCATGAGTACATTTTTATGAGTGCCTTTTCATGAGCACATTGCATATTGTCTTTGCCAATGAGCTACCGGAAGCGCTCCTGCGCTGCTGGTCAGAGGGCGATGCCCTGCTGCTAGCCGGGCCTTGCGTAGTGGCCGCGCTTGCAATACCGGCGCTTTCAACTGCGACAAACCTACCTTCGCCTTGCTTCGCACTCGATGACGCCGTGCGCAGTCGAGGCCTAAACGCCCAATGGCCGGCGCACATCCCGCGCCTTAGCCACAGTGACTGGCTAAATTTACTGGCGCAACACCAACGCAGCCTGAGTTGGTCATGAGTCTGTTCTGGGATGTCACCGCGCTCGATAGCCGCCTAGGCCATCCAGAGCAATTCGACCCTGAAGGCTTTTTGCGCCAACCTAGCGAATGGACGCCGGAAATGGCAGAGGCCATCGCGGCATGCATTCCAAGCATCGGTGTCACTCACAAAAGCACAAATGAACCAAATAAAAGCGCAAGCTTGAGCGCCGACCATCTCGCTGTACTCAACGCCGCTCGCGACTTTTACCAACGCTTCCAGCGCATGCCAACCACACGCGTCTTTGTGAAGTTTTTAAGCCAAGAAGCACCACACGTGGGCAATAGCATCGCGCTCATGCAGCTATTTCCCGACACGCCCATGCGCTGGGTTGCCATATGCGCGGGCCTACCAAAACCACCGAACTGTTTTTAATTATGCGCAATCAATACCTAAACGCCGAACACCCATTTGCCCAATACGTACGCATCTTGGGTAAAGGTAAAAGCTCCAGCCGCTCACTCTCGCTAGATGAGGCGCGTGATGCCATGGCGATGATTGTTGCCGGGGAAGTTGAGCCAGTGCAGCTAGGCGCATTTTTGATGCTGCTGCGGGTGAAAGAAGAAAGCCCTGAAGAACTGGCTGGCTTTGTCATGGCGGCGAAAATAGCCATTGAAAAGCGCCGCGATGAAGCTCTGAAAGACGCAGGCTTACCAGCCATAGCAGTGGATTTGGACTGGTCATCCTATGCTGGCAAACGCAAACATTACCCGTGGTTTTTGCTCGCGGTAAAACTACTCTGCCAGCATGGCGTACGTATTTTTATGCACGGTGCCAGCGGCCATACCAGTAATCGCCTTTACACTGAGGCCGTGTTGCCAAGCCTAGATTTAGCGGTTTGCCAAAGCTGGGCTGAGGCTAGTGCAGCCATTGCCAACAATGGCTTTGCTTATCTGCCCGTGCGTGAGCTTGAGCCCGTGCTCGATGACATGATTCAGCTGCGCAGCCTGCTCGGCCTTCGCTCACCAGTGCACACGCTGACTCGCTTGCTCAATCCCACGCAAGCGCCAGCGGTGATGCAGGCCATCTTTCATCCTGCTTACCGAGAATCGCATCAACGTGCGGCACTGCTCTTGGGCTATGCCAATAGCTGCGTGATTAAAGGCGAAGGCGGCGAAATCGAGCGCAATCCTGACGGCACTTGCTTAGCCAAACGCGTGGTTAGTGGCGAGCCTGTAGACGAAGACTGGCCGATGATTTTTGATCAGCGCCATAGCCCTGAAGAACTGCTAAGCGATGACGTGATGCTGCGCGTGTGGCACGGCGAACAAGCGCACGAATACGGCGAAATGGCGATTATCGGCACGGTGGCGCTAACCTTGCGCACTTTGGCACTCAGCGACACGCCAGAAAACGCGATGATCATGGCGACAAGCTTATGGCAACAGCGCCATGACACGCCCGCCAAAGCATTAATAGCGCGCTTATGAGCGACTTCTGGCAAGCCTTTACGCAACCCGCTGTGCGCGATTTAGCATGGCTGATTGGCACGCCGCCGCTGCTAACACCATTAGGCGACACAGCTGGATTTTCCAACGTATATTGGCCAGATAACGCATTTTTCAGCGAACTTTTAACTGAAACCATGCCGCTACTGCAGAAGCTAGATCGCGAACCCGCAGCACTCATTGCGCATAGCGAAAATAGTCGCGACTACCGTCTTGGTTGCTACCTCGAGCGTCTGCTGAGCTTTTGGCTGGCGCACCCCGATAACCCGCGCTATGCGCTAGTCGCCGCCAATTTACCGATACGTGAAGATGGCATTACGCTGGGCGAGCTCGACTATCTCGTACGCAACAAACGCGATGGCACGCTGACGCATTGGGAGCTCGCGGTAAAATTCTATTTAGGCCGCCCCGAAACCAATCTCGATCAGCAATGGCTAGGCCCAGGTCTGCATGATCGCCTCGATATCAAGCGTGACCATTTATGCCAGCATCAGCTGCAGATAAGCCAAAAGGCCATCGCTCGCGAGATCATTAACGCGCATTTAGTAGCAACCGCAGAGCAGCCCTTAGGCAATGATGAGATAGCCCGCATGTGCTGGCTCAAAGGCCGACTATTTGCCGCCAGCGATAAGCAATGGGCTGTGGCCGACCCTACGCAGGGCAACCCAGAGGCGTTACGCGGCCACTGGTGTATAGACCACGAGCTGCCAAAAATGGCCGATAGCCGCCAAAAGCACGGCACCGTTAGTGCAAATTTCGACCAACCGCGCTTACGAGGCACGCGTTTATATCAGACTCAATGGTCAGTGCCGTCAGATTGGTTAAACACGGCGTATAGTCCTCGCCAACGCTAATTTTTCTGCGCCAAGTCACAATACTTTGTGATTTTATAGTTTAAAGTCTGATTAATTGATAACGAGGGTACGCTAGTGACCGATCCTGCCTTACTCGACGCCTTGATGCTTTCGCGCATCCAATTCGCCGCCAACATCAGCTTCCACATCCTATTCCCAACCATCAGCATGGGCTTAGCCTGGCTCATGGTGTTCTTCAAGATCCGCCACCATGTCACTGGCGACGATGGCTGGCTCCTCGTTTATCGCTTCTGGCTGAAAATTTTCGCGCTTACCTTCGCCATCGGCGTGGTCACCGGCATCACCATGTCATTCCAGTTCGGCACCAACTGGCCGGGCTATATGAATACGGTCGGCAATATCGCCGGACCATTACTCGCCTACGAAGTATTAACCGCGTTTTTTCTCGAAGCCGGCTTCCTCGGCATCATGTTGTTTGGTCGCGGCCGCGTGTCTGAAAGCATACACACCATGGCCTGCTTACTAGTCGCCATCGGCACTAGCATCTCGGCGTTTTGGATTTTAGCCCTGAACTCGTGGATGCAAACACCCACGGGTTTCGAGATGATCGACGGCCGCGCGCATGTCATTAGCTGGATGGAAGTCATCTTTAATCCATCTATGCCCTACCGCCTCACACATATGCTAATCGCAAGCGGTCTAACTACCTCCTTTTTGATTGCTGGTGTCTCAGCTTATCGCTGGCTACGCGGCGACCATGGCTCAGATGTGCGCATGGCTTTGCGCACCGGCGTAGTCTTAGCCGCCATGCTCATCCCAGTGCAAATCATGGTCGGCGATGCCCACGGCATCAATACACTGGAACATCAGCCCGCGAAAATTGCTGCCATTGAAGCCGTATGGACACGCGAAGCCTCGGTGCCACTACTACTATTTGCCATGCCCAATGAGGCTGAAAAACGTAACGATTACGCGATTGGCGTGCCCTACGGCGCCAGCTTAATTTTGACGCACTCGCTAGATGGCGAGCTGCCTGGCCTTGATGAATTCCCTGCTGGCCATGCACCGGTTGCCGCTGTTTTTTGGTCATTCCGCGTCATGGTCGGCATGGGTATGCTCATGCTCGCCATGGCATGGGGCTGGGCATTTTTGCTCTGGCGCCGTAAAGATAACTACCCGCGCTTAGCCTTACAGGGCCTAGTCGCCATGACCTTCTCCGGCTGGGTTGCAACTCTCGCTGGCTGGTATGTCACTGAAATGGGCCGCCAGCCCTGGCTCGTCACCAACGTCTTACTCACCAAAGACGCCGTTGGCGCCGTCCCTGCCGCCACGATTTTCGGCTCGCTAACCATGTACTTGCTAATGTATGCCTTCCTCATGGCGGCCTATGTCTCGGTAGTGTTTTACCTAGCGCAGAAAGCGCAGCACAGCGATGATCATGTCGACAACAACATCGCTACTGGAGGTCACTAATATGTTGCCTTGGATTCCCGATGACATGCTGCCGCTGATTTTTGCCGGCTTAATGGGCTTTACGCTGTTGCTTTACGGCCTGCTCGATGGCCTCGATCTCGGTGTTGGCGTGCTCTTGCGGCGCGCCAACATTGACGACAAACACATGATGATTGCCAGCATTGGTCCCTTCTGGGATGCCAATGAAACCTGGCTGGTGTTGGGCATCGGCCTATTACTGGTGGCCTTCCCCTCGGCGCACGGCATCATCCTCGGCGAGCTTTATATCCCTGTTTTAGTGCTGCTCTTAGGTCTGATTTTGCGTGGCGTTGCTTTCGATTTCCGCGTTAAAGCCCGTGCCAATCATCAACCCTTATGGAATGCCGCCTTTTATCTCGGCTCGCTGATGGCCTGCTTGGCACAGGGCTTTATGCTCGGTCATTTCCTCACCAATTTTGCCCATTCGTGGATGGCCTACGGCTTCTCCGCCTTTATTGGCCTCTGCTTTGTCGCTGGCTATGCCCTGCTCGGCGCCTGCTGGCTGATTTTGAAAACCGAAGGCCTGCTGCGCCAACGTGCCGTGCATTGGGCTCGCGGAGCTTTGTGGCTAACGGCTGCCGGCATCGCCGCAATCTCCTTAGCCACACCCTTGGTTAGCGCACGTATGGCCGAGCGCTGGTTCAGTCTGCCTAACCTGTACTACTTGCTGCCAATACCCGTAGTTACTACAGCCTTAGTACTAATGCTTGATCGTGTCTTAGCTAGCCTCATTGGTAACGATAATGAGCGCTATAGTTGGGTGCCATTTACTGGCGTAGTGACCTTGTTTTGCATCGCTTCAGGGGGCCTCGCCTATAGCTTGTTCCCCTATATTATTATCGACCAGATGACCATTTGGGACGCCGCATCAGACCCTGAGGCATTGCGCGTCGTCTTACTTGGCGTGATGTTTGTATTGCCGGTTATTCTGGCTTACACGGCATTTTCGTATCGCGTGTTTTGGGGCAAGGCCGAGCCTTTACTCTATCGTTGATAGCATCACTGGGCGCTAGTTAGCTAGCTTATAGCGCCTTTTAACTGCCATCGGCCTGCTCAAGGATATGACGCACGGCCGAGCGCAACTGTGTTAGCAAAGCCTCAGGATTTACTTTCGGGTTGCGAATGGCGCGAATGCGAATGCCATCAACCATCGCACCCAACATCTCCGCCTTCGCCACCACCACCGCATCACTCAAAACCTGCCCTGGATGCTTAGCTTGCCAAGATCGCCGCACCAAGCACTGCACAGCTTCACTGACTAAGACATCGGCGGCTTGCACCTGCTCAGCCACGCGCGCATTGCGCCCTGCCTCAGACAAAATTTCCATAATGAGTGCATTGCTGCTCGGATCTAGGCTGCGCATTAACGCGCCTTCAGCCTCCTCAACTAAGGTTGCCAAAACATCGTCGCTGCGAGCAAAACCCTGCATACGCGCAACAGTAATTCCGGCCTCATGCGCGACACTGGCGCCGATAATCGCCTCTTTATTTTCAAAATAATGATAAATATGGCCTGAGCTCATGCCCGCTTTTTTGGCAATGCTCGCGATACTGGCACCATGAAATCCACAAGCACGAAAACAATGCTCAGCGGCCTCAAGTACTTGCTGTCGGCGTAATTTAGCGCGGCTATCTGCGCTAGAACAGATGCCAGATTTTTCGGCAGACGCCGCCTTATCCATACTATATGCAGGTGTATGTTCAGACACTTTTTGCCTCATAGGCTATTGCTTATAGGTCAAGACTGACATATTTTAGAATGAACATTCAATCTATATTTATGACAGAGCTATTTCAGTCATAAACTCGAGGTCATGATGCAGCGTCTTCCTTACTTAGCCAGCGCCCTGGTGTTATCAAGCTTACTCAGTGCCTGCGGCAGCCAAGAAGCGCCAGCCAGTGCGCCGCCACCCGCCGAAGTGGGGATTATTACGCTAAAGGCGCAAGCGATTGACTTGACTACGACATTGCCAGGCCGCGTCACAGCCTTTCAAACTGCTGAAGTGCGGCCGCAAGTCGGTGGCATCGTTAAACGCCGTGTCTACGCCGAAGGCACTGAAGTTAAAGCCGGCAGCGTGCTCTATGAATTAGACCCAGCGACTTATCAGGCCGCATATGCCAGCGCCAGCGCATCCCTAGCCAAGGCCAATGCCCTAGCCAAACAGGCCAAATTGATTGCCAAACGCTATGAAGGTTTAGTGGCCATTAAAGCCGTGAGCCAACAAGAAAATGACGATGCCCAAGCCTCAGCCGCCCAAACGCAGGCCGATGTAGCACTCGCTAAAGCCGCCCTCGATAAAGCCCGCATCGAGTTGAATTACACACGCATCACTTCGCCTATCAGCGGCCGTAGTGGCAAATCCAGCGTTACCGCTGGTGCACTACTCACCGCCAATCAAGTGCAAGCACTTACTACCGTGGTTCAGCTAGACCCCATTTATGTTGATATGACGCAGTCGAGCAGCGACTTTCTCGCACTCAAACGCGCTATCGAGCAAGGCGGCGTGAACCAAGGTAAGCGCATCCCAGTGAAACTAACATTGAGCGATGGCCGTACTTATGAGCATGCCGGCAGTGTCGCATTCTCAGAAAGCACAGTAGACCCCAGCACCAATAGCATCACCCTACGCGCTCAATTTCCTAACCCCGATGGTCAGCTATTACCCGGCTTATTTGTCCAAGCTGAAGTCGCTCAAGGCCAGCAGCAAGGTGTGTTAGCGCCGCAACGTGCATTGAGCCGAAACCCACAAGGCGATGCCACTGCGATGGTGCTCGACCAAGACAATAACGTGCAGCCACGCGTGGTGAAAACTTCGCGCGCCATTGGCGATAAATGGCAGGTCGTGGAAGGCCTGCAAGCGGGTGATCGCCTTGTAGTTGATGGCTTGCAAAAAGCTCGGCCAGGTAGCGTAGTAAAGCCCGTGCCATTTACGGGAGATCAGCTGGTAGAAAAAGCTCCAGCTAAATCTGATGAAGCTGACACCGCAGCAGAAAAAACCGCCGCACCATCAGCAGCCAAAAAGGCGGAGTAAGTCATGTCACGTTTCTTTATTGACCGGCCTATTTTCGCCTGGGTCATCGCCATTCTCATCATGTTCGCCGGCATATTATCGATAGAAAATTTGCCGGTTTCGCAATACCCAAGCATCGCTCCACCATCCATTAGCATCAGCGGTAGCTACCCCGGCGCTTCGGCAAAAACCGTCGAAGACTCGGTGACTCAGGTTATCGAGC
>Ga0208814_1000738_pt1 | contig 17824 bp, 19 predicted proteins | sample MalvirAntarct_55_FD_184253 | JGI IMG/M metagenome (GOLD analysis project Ga0208814, IMG submission 184253) | Marine viral communities from the Global Malaspina Expedition - Malaspina viral metaG Antarct_55 (SPAdes) (version 2) | ecosystem: Environmental > Aquatic > Marine > Oceanic | place...
GCCCGCGTCGGTCCGACCGGCGCGGGCAAGTCCGTGCTTCTGGCGCTGATGGCGCTGCAGTTCCGCCGCTATGCGAGCGCCCAGGTCTTCGCCTTCGATTTCGGCGGCTCGATCCGTGCCGCAGCGCTCGCCATGGGCGGCGACTGGCACGATCTCGGCGGCGGTCTCACCGAAGGCGACGAACACGGCGTCTCGCTGCAGCCGCTTTCCCGCCTTGAGCAGACGGCCGAGCGCGCCTGGGCCGCCGACTGGATCGTGGCCATTCTCATGCGTGAGGGCGTCGGGATCACACCGGAGGTGAAGGAACATCTCTGGACGGCCTTAACCTCACTCGCCTCGGCGCCGGTCGAGGAACGCACGATCACGGGCCTTGCCGTGCTGCTTCAGTCCAACGACCTCAAGCAGGCACTACGGCCCTATTGCGTCGGCGGCGCCTATGGCCGTCTGCTCGATGCGGAGACCGAACACCTCGGTGAAGCGAGCGTGCAGGCCTTCGAGACCGAGGGCCTCATCGGCACCGGCGCGGCGCCGGCGGTGCTCGCCTATCTCTTTCACCGCATCGAGGACCGGCTGGACGGCTTACCCACGCTCATCATCATCGACGAGGGATGGCTGGCGCTGGACGACGAAGGCTTCGCCGGCCAACTCCGCGAATGGCTGAAGACGCTCAGAAAGAAGAACGCTTCCGTCGTCTTCGCCACGCAGAGCCTCAGCGATATCGACGGGTCTGCCATTGCGCCCGCGATCATCGAGAGCTGCCAAACGCGATTGCTCCTGCCCAATGAGCGGGCGGTCGAGCCGCAGATCACCGCGATCTACCGGCGCTTCGGCCTCAATGACCGGCAGATCGAGATCCTCGCGCGCGCGACGCCCAAGCGCGACTATTACTGCCAGTCGCGGCGCGGCAACCGGCTGTTCGAGCTGGGCCTCAGCGAGGTGGCGCTCGCGCTCTGCGCCACCTCCGCCAAGACCGATCAGGCCGCCATCGCCCGCATTCTTACTGAACATGGTCGCGACGAATTCCTCGACGCCTGGCTACGCCATCGCGGCGTCGACTGGGCCGCCGACCTCATTCCCGACCTCAGCAATCTCATCCCCCAAGCCGAAAAGGAGACTGACCATGAAGACAAGTAATTCCCGCACGCGTGCGGCCAGCTTTGCCGCCGCGCTGTTCGCCGCGCCGGTCGCGGTGCTGCCGATGGTGCTGGCGCCGCCGGCCTCGGCGGCGTGGATCGTCTACGATCCGACCAACTATGCGCAGAACGTGCTTCAGGCGGCGCGCGCGCTCGAGCAGATCAACAACCAGATCACCTCGCTTCAGAACGAAGCGCAGATGCTCATCAACCAGGCGCGCAACCTCGCGAGCCTGCCGCATTCCTCCTTGCAGCAGATCCAGCAGGCGGTGGGAAGAACGCAGTCCCTGCTTCAGCAGGCGCAGAACATCGCCTTCGACGTCCAGCAGATCGACCAGGCCTTCCAGCAGAACTACGCCAATATCGACATGAACGCCTCCGAGCAGCAGCTCGTCGCCGATGCGCGCTCACGCTGGGAGAACACCGTCGGCGGTCTGCAGGACGCGATGCGTGTCCAGGCCGGCGTCGTCGGGAACATCGAGACCAACCGTGCGCAGATGTCCGCGCTGGTCGGCCAGAGCCAAGGCGCGACGGGCGCGCTGCAGGCGACCCAGGCCGGCAACCAGCTCCTCGCGTTGCAGGCCCAGCAACTCGCCGACCTCACCGCCGTCGTCGCCGCCAATGGCCGGGCTCAGGCGCTCACCGATGCAGAACGTGCGGCCGCGGCCGAACAGGGCCGCGTTCAGCGCGAGCGCTTCCTGACGCCCGGCAGTGGCTACCAGCCCGGCAACGCGCAGATGTTCAACAGCGGCAACTGACGGGCCGAGGGGCCCGAAAGGGGGGAAGAGATGGAAGGCAAGACCCTCGCGCGGATCGGAGCAATCGTCTTCGTCGCCTTCGCCATCACGGCGACGGTGATCGAGATGACGCGCAAGGATGAGCCATTGCGACCGGCCTCCGCGCCGGCACTGGCTCCTTCCGCCGACCCGCTGCGCACAGCTCAGCGCCGCTGCCAGCAGATGGGAGAGGCCGCCGCGAACGATCCCGAATGTCTGCGCACCTGGGCAGAAACCCGCAATCGCTTCCTCGGTCGCACCCCGACCCCCGTCACCCCCCAGAGCAGCGAGGACTAGCGATCCATGGGCGGCACGGGCGTCATCGACAGTTTCCTCGGAGTCTTCACCAGCTATATCGACTCCGGCTTCGGCCTCCTCGGCGGCGAGGTGGCCTTCATCGCCACGACGCTTATCGTCATCGATGTGACGCTGGCCGCTCTGTTCTGGTCCTGGGGCGCCGACGACGACATAATCGCCCGTCTCGTCAAGAAGACCCTGTTCGTCGGCGTCTTCGCCTACCTCATCGGCAACTGGAATAACCTCGCCCGCATCGTCTTCGAGAGCTTTGCCGGCCTCGGCCTGATGGCGTCCGGTACCAGCTTTACGGCAGCCGACCTGATGCGGCCGGGCCGTGTCGCCCAGACCGGCCTCGATGCCGCCCGGCCGCTACTCGAATCCATCTCTGACCTCATGGGCTGGGTCGCCTTCTTCGAGAACTTCATCCAGATCGCCTGCCTGCTCTTCGCCTGGGCGCTGGTCCTTCTCGCCTTCTTCATCCTTTCCATCCAGCTCTTCATCACCCTGATCGAGTTCAAGCTGACGACGCTCGCCGGTTTCGTGCTCATTCCGTTCGGGCTGTTCGGCAAGACCGCCTTCATGGCTGAACGGGTGCTGGGCAATGTGATCTCGTCCGGCATCAAGGTGCTGGTCCTTGCCGTCATCATCGGCATCGGCTCGACCCTGTTCTCGCAGTTCACCGCCGGCTTCGGCGGCGTCACGCCGACGATCGACGAGGCCATGGCCGTGGTGCTCGCGGCCCTTTCCCTCCTCGGACTTGGAATTTTCGGCCCGGGCATCGCCAACGGCATCGTCTCCGGCGGACCGCAGCTCGGCGCGGGCGCCGCAGTCGGTACGGGCCTGGCCGTCGGCGGTGCCGCACTCGCAGGTGCGGGCGCAGCCGGGCTCGTCGCCAGAGGGGGCAGCATGGCGCTCTCCGGTACGGCGGCGGCCGCGCGCGGCGGCGCCGCGGCCGCAGGCGGAGCCTCGACGGCATACAGCCTCGGTTCGGCAGGACAATCGGGTGCGGGTGGTGTGGCTTCCGGTCTCGGCGCCGTGGCGAGCACAGGCGCGCGCGCCGCCACATCTCCGTTGCGGCGCGCCGGGGCCAAAGCCGCGGGAAGCATACAACAGAGTTTCCAGTCGGGCGCCCGGTCTGCTTTCGAGACGACAGGCGGGACTATGGGCGGTGCCGCCAGTTCCGCCAGTACGGCCGCTTCACCGACTTCCTCCACTACCGACGGTCCGCCCGATTGGGCAAAGCGCATGAAGCGCTCGCAGCGTCTCTCCCACGGTGTCCAGGTCGCCGCGCACGCCGTGCGCTCCGGCGACAGCCATGGCGGCGCCAGCTCCGTCAATCTCTCCGAAGGGAACCGCTCATGAGCTTCTTCAAACGATCCACCACCCATTACGGCAAGTCCCCCGAGCCTGAGACGCCATACCAGCGCGCGGCCCAGGTCTGGGACGAGCGCATCGGTTCGGCGCGGGTGCAGGCGCGCAATTGGCGTCTGATGGCCTTCGGCTGCCTGATCCTGTCCGGCGGATTTGCCGGCGCCCTGGTCTGGCAGTCCACGACCGGCACGGTCGTACCTTGGGTTGTGGAGGTCGACAATCTTGGCGAGGCGCATGCGGTCGGCCCGGCGGAGGCCAGCTTCGAGCCGAGCGATCCGCAGATCGCCTTCCATCTCGCACGCTTCATCGAGCAGGTTCGCGCGATACCGGCCGACGCGATCATTGTGCGTCAGAACTGGCTGCGCGCCTATGAGTTCACCACTAACCGTGGCGCGCTTGCGCTCAATGACTACGCTCGCGCCAACGATCCCTTCACGAAGGTCGGGCGGAGCCAGGTCGCGGTCGAGGTCTCCAGCGTCATCCGGGCCTCGCCGAACTCCTTTCGCGTCGCCTGGACAGAGCGGCACTACGAAAACGGCCAACTCTCAGCGACCGAGCGATGGACTGCGATCCTCACCATCGTCATCCAGCCCCCGCGCGATGCCGAGAGGCTGCGCGCCAACCCGCTTGGTATCTATGTCAACGCCATCAACTGGTCGCGGGAGATGGGCCAATGAGCACGATCTTCCGCAATCCCGCACTTCCGGTTCTCCGCAAATCCGCACTCATGCTTGTACTGCTTTCCGCCGCCACGCTCGGTGGATGCGCCACCTACCGCCCGCCGGAAATCAGCTACGATGACACGGTGCCGCCGCTGCCCGCCGCACCGCGACCAGCGACCGACGAACGACCGCAGGCGCTCCATACGCCACCGGCCTGGACCGTTGCACGAGGTGGTTCGGATGCCTCCACGCCGACCGGCCAGGTTGAGAATGCCAATGCCGCCGCGCGCGTCGAGCCCCGCCGCGAGGCCTATTACAACGCGATCCAGATCTATCCCTGGAGCGACGGCGCCCTCTATCAGGTCTATGCCGCGCCCGGCCAGATCACCAATATCGCGCTCGAACCCGGCGAAGCGCTGACCGGGGCCGGTCCGATCGCCGCCGGCGACACCGCCCGCTGGATCATCGGCGATACCGAAAGCGGCTCCGGGACAACCCGGCGCGTCCACATCCTCGTCAAGCCGACGCGGCCGGACATCGTCACCAATCTCGTCATCACCACCGACCGCAGAACCTACATGATCGAGCTGCGGTCGCGCGACGATCCCTACATGCCCGCCGTCGCATGGGCCTATCCCCCGCCGCCCGCCACACAGCGCGCAACGCCGACAACACCGAGTATCCCGGTCGCGTCGGCCCGCCACTACCGCTATGGCTTGCAGGGCGACAGCCCGCCCTGGCGGCCGGTCTCGGTCTTCGACGACGGGCGACGCGTCTACATCGTTTTCCCCGCCGGGATCGTGCAGGGCGAGATGCCCCCGCTCTTCGTCCTCGGGTCGGATGGCGAGCCGGAAATCGTCAACAGCCGCATCTACCGAAACATCCTGATCGTGGACCGCATCTTCGCGGCGGCCGAACTGCGGCTCGGCAGCGGCGATCGCCAGCAGACCGTCAGGATCGTGCGCACCGACGGGAGGCCCGGATCATGAGTGACATCGACAACACCAGCGAAGCGGAAGTGCCGCTCGACGCGCCGGCCGACGATACGACCGAACCGATGCGCCTCCGGGGAACCCCGCCGCGCGTCACGCGGCTCTCGCGCCGCGTTCTCGCCGGCCTCGGTCTGGTCGGAGCGCTCGGGGTCGGCGGCGCCCTGATCTACGCGCTTCAGACGCCCGACAATGGCGCTGGCAGCGACGAACTTTATTCGACCGAGAACCGCAATACCGCCGACGGATTGAACGAGTTGCCCAGCGACTACACCGGTCCGGTGCTCGGTCCGCCACTTCCCGGCGATCTCGGCCGACCGATCCTCGACGCCCAGCAACGGGGCCAGCCGGTTCCGCCGCCAGCGATCAACGCGCCAGCCGTCGATCCGGAGGAACAACGACGGCTTGCCGAAGAGGAAGCGGCGCGCACCAGCCGGATGTTCTTCCAGACCGCACCTGGTGCGGCGCGCGAAACCCCAACGCCACCGATCGCAGGGCTTAACCTCGGCGCGCAGCAGCCAGCCGCTCAGAGCAGCGATCTCGCTTTCCTCAACGGTCCCGTGGACCGGCGCAACGTGGCGCCCGATCGTGTGATGGCGCCAGCCTCACCCTTCGTATTGCAGGCCGGTTCGGTCATTCCGGCCGCACTCATCACCGGCATCCGCTCCGATCTTCCCGGCCAGATCACGGCACAGGTCACCCAGCACATCTATGACAGTCCGACCGGCAGCATGGTGCTGATCCCGCAGGGCACACGCATCATCGGCGAGTACAGCAGTGACGTCGGCTTCGGCGATAGACGCGTGCTCCTCGTCTGGAACCGGCTGATTTTTCCCAATGGCCGCTCCATCGTCTTGGAACGCCAACCGGGGGCCGACACGCAGGGCTATGCCGGCCTGGAGGACGGGGTCGACTATCACTGGTGGGACCTAGCCAAGGCCGCCGGGCTCTCGACGCTGCTCTCGGTCGGCGCGGAACTGATCAAGGATGATGACGAGCGCCTGATTCAGGCGATCCGCAACGGCGCCCAAGACACGATCAACGATGCGGGCCAGCAGATCGTCCAGCGGCAGTTACAGGTCAGGCCGACACTGACGATCCGGCCGGGATTCCCGGTGCGCGTTATCGTCACCCGCGATCTCGTCCTCGAACCCTATGGAGGCTGAGCCATGACAACCAAGCTGAAGCTCTCGTCGGTTCCTGACGACAAGCCCGTCAAACTGACCGTGGAGCTTGCCCCGGAGGTCCATCGCGACCTTCTCGCCTATGCGGAGATCATGGCCCGGGAAACGGGTCAGGCGACGCCGGAACCGACTAAGCTCATTCCGCCCATGCTGAAGCGATTCATGGCGACGGATCGGGCTTTTGCCCGCTTGCGGAAGACTCGCGCCCAGTTCGATTGAGCGCCAGCGCTTCTCGCGCCCAATCGGAGGAGCCGCGCCGAACGCGTCCGGCCAAGGTATGGGCGACGCTGATGAAACGACGCAGGGCGGGATTATCGTTCGCCGGGGACCAGACGGCGCTGAACGGCACGATGTCGGCCGGATCGCTCAAAGGACGCAGCACGAGATCGGGAAGCTTTACATCCGCCCAAGCGGCAGACACCAACGTGACCCCTTGCCCGAGGCCAACGAGGTTCATCAATGTCTCCCTGCACCACCGCCTTGTATAGGACTTCCGGGTAGGTGCTGTAGTCGGCTGCCCTGCGGACAATGTAATTGTGCACCTCCGGTCCGGGCGCAAACCGGCTAACGATAAAACACTCGCTTTGCAGGTCGGGCCAGTCGACTTGTGGTCTGCCGGCCAATTCATGTCCCTCAGGAAGCGCGACGTGGACCCGCTCCTCCCAAAGTGGCGCGATTTCACAATCCGCAATGCCACGATCTCCGGTCACGAACGCCACATCCAGCTTTCGCCTCCTGATCGCGCTGACATGCTCGTCACGGCCGCCATCCCGGATGTCGATAGTGATCTCAGGGTGCCGGTGGCCATAGTAGCGAACGAGTTCCCGTAAGAACCCCCCCGCGAGCGAGGTGAGAATCCCGACGCGCACCACGCCGATCTCCCCGCGGCCAGCAGCAGTCGCTGCCTTGCGTGCAAGATCAAGTTGCTCCAGCGCGGGTCGCACCTCGCGCAGTAGGCGCCATCCGGCGTCCGTCAGATGCGCACCCGTGGCTCGTCGTTCGAACAGCGAGACGCCCAAATCATCCTCGAGTTGCCGAATTGCGCGGCTGACGCTCGACTGTCGCACATGAAGCGCTTCTGCGGCCCGACGGAAACTCCCGTTCTCGGCGGCTGCGACAAGATAATCGAGATGTCGCACATTGATCATCATTCGTCGTTTGCGTGGCCTTTTTCTCGCTTCCATTTAGCCTTGCGCAATTTCCGGGTTGGTAACTCGGAAATAGTCATGGATGAGGTTGGCCATGCGGCGTTGAGGAGCATCCACGCTCTTCATTCAGCGCCTGATTGGCCATGCTTCGCAGCTCGTCGATGGAGGAGAATGGAAGGACCGTTCCCCGCGACGCCGCACTAACCAATCGCTCAGCGACTTCCGGCGAACTAGAACCAACAGATCTCGCCTCCATAGATCGCGGAAGTCCGGGTTGAGACGGCTTTGCAGCGCCGCTGCAAAATGCAGGTTGGATCTGAAATCGGCCGTACCCTTGATCGCGCATGTTGAAGATAGGGACGCCGACGGTAGCGCCGGCCTTACAGTCAGAAGAGGCCGCCGGGCTATGTTCTTGGCCCCCCGCCGTGTCTCCGCCTTTCGCGAGGGCTTCGCGCGTGCCGCCAACCGACAGATTGGGCATGTCGCACACGCCGAGGCGTAAGAAATCCGCCAGAGCGCCGTCTTTTTGGCTATGGCCGCGACGCGCTTGACGGTCGTGGCGCCGCTTCGTGGTGTCTTGCCATCAGGGGGTGGGAAGTCCGGCTGCCCCCCGAGGTGGAAGTGCGCCGCCTGGTCTGGAGGAGCTATGCGATGAAAACCATCGTGACATTGACCTTGAACCCGTCAATCGACGGCGCAGCCCAGGCGGATGTCGTGCGTCCGATCCACAAGATCCGCACGTCGGACGAACGCTACGATCCGGGCGGAGGCGGCATCAACGTGGCGCGGGTTGTCCAGGAACTCGGCGGCACGACGCTTGCCGCCTATCTCGCGGGCGGCGCGACGGGCGGCGTGCTCGACGACCTTCTCGACGCCGCAGCCATCACGCGGCGGCGTGTCCCGATCCAGGACCACACCCGCATCAGCCACGCCGTATACGAGCGCTCGAGCGGCCAGGAATATCGCTTCGTTCCCGCTGGCCCTGTGGTCCAGGAATCGGAATGGAGGGCGTTATTGGCGATGCTTGAGGATCTCGACTGCGACTATCTCGTCGCGAGCGGCAGTCTGCCGCGCGGCGTTCCCGACGATCTCTACGCCAGCGTCGCTGACCTCGCCCGCCGCAAAGGCGCCAGGCTTGTGCTCGACACCTCGGGAAGCGCTCTTCGCGTCGGGCTCGCGCGCGGTGTTCACTTGGTCAAGCCAAGTCTGGGTGAACTCGAGACTCTGCTTGGACGGAAGCTGCCCGACCAAGCGTCGCAGGAGGTGGCGGCGCAGGAACTGGTGGAATCGGGTGCAGCCGAGCTGGTGGCCCTGACCCTCGGCCGTGACGGCGCGCTGCTTGCAACGAGCGGAAGTACGCTGCGTTTGGCTGCACTGAAGGTGGCTGCGAAAAGTGCAGTGGGCGCCGGAGATAGCTTCGTGGCAGCTATGACCCTCGGCCTCGCCCAAGGGCGTTCGGCGAAAGATGCATTTGGCTACGGAATGGCAGCAGGTGCTGCGGCGGTGTTATCGGCCGGCACCGGGTTATGTCGTCGGGAGGACGTTGAGCGGCTGTACGAGGAGGTGAGAAGCCGGGAACCGTCTGGCCGGTGAAACACCGTTGCGACCGCAGGTTGGAAGGCTGCACGCGATGTGATCAACGACCATTGGCGAACGGCTTGGAGCGGTATTGTTCTGGATCAATGCAGGTCGCTTTTCTTATGCTAAATTTAATTTGACGACAGCTAGCGCCTGCTCGGATAAGCGATGCGGTTGAGCAACGAGAAGATACTACGACAAACTGTAGCGATGATTCGGGCTTGGGTAAGGCTTGCTGTCTGCCTTTTGCTCGCGGCTAGCATCGTCTCTCATCCAATCCACGATTCGGAACCTTCGGTAATCGGCGGGGCACCTGCGTCGCAAGTGATCAACGCGGCGGCGCAACCGGCAGGAGGCGCCCATCATCAGTCGTCTGCAACCTTGCACTGCCAATCGCCAGCATCCTGCGCCTTTCTGCCTGTGAGGCTTTCAGCTCTCATCCGCGAACCGGAATCGGGCGATTGGACACCCGGGCTGTCTCGCGACGAGCGATCCACGTTCGTCCATCGTCAATTCCGTCCGCCACGTCTCCCTGCGCACGCCTGACCGTCGCGTGGTGGTGGCTCGATGCGCCTCTGCGCGTCGCGACATCCCTTCGACGTTTCTGTGCGCATGGAGTCACTACAATGCCAACCTTAGCACGCCCCGAATCTATCTGCTCGGCGTCCACCGCCCCAGATGCAGCCGCGGTCCGACGTTTGACCGAGTGCCGATCCGAATTCCTACGCTTCTTTCGACGGCGTCTGAGCCGACCAGAGGACGCCGAGGACGCCTTCCAGGACTTCTGTCTCAAGGTGGTCCGGGCTGCGCAGACGCCGGACGACGGCGGCAAGGTCGACGCCTGGCTCCGCCGCGTCATGCGCAATACGCTGACCGACCATTACCGCCGTCGCGCTACGCGGCAGCGGGCGGAGGCTGCGTACGAGGCCGAGGCTTCGGAGCCCGTGATTCAGCCTGGTGCAGACGAGCCTGACAATCCCTGCGACTGTGTTCGGGATCTGGTGCTGACACTCCGGCCAGACTATGCCGAGATTGTTCGACGTGCCGACTTAGAGGAGGAGCCGCGAGAGCGGATCGCAGCCGATCTCGGACTCACGACGAACAATATCGGCGTCCGCCTGCATCGGGCGCGCCGGGCACTGAAAGACAAGATCGAAGAACGCTGTGCGACATGCTGCGACGGCAGCTTGCGGAATTGCGACTGCGAGCCGGTGGCGCACGGGGCAAGTCGGGCCGACTTAAATGCCCACAGGTGTAATGGCGCCATGGCCGTAGCGTCTCTCTGACTGACGCCAAGCGCGGGCCGTGTCCGTCGGAACACGGCCCGCGCCGATGGCAGATCTGATTGTCAGGAGTACAGGCCATGGACTGGCTTCTCGAGAACTGGGTGTGGGTGCTGATCGGCATCGCCTTCGTCGCCCTCCACCTCTTCGGACACGGCCATGGTGGCCACGGCGGCCATCGTCAGCACAATGGGCGGCGCGATGATGCACCAGCCAGTCGCGACCGCTAGGGAGCCATCGGACCGCCTCGATTGGCCGAGAGCCCTGCGAAGGCTGGAGCGAGCGCAAATGCTTGGAATGCGGTTCGTGCCGAGCCGATCGTCGTCGCGGAGGAAAGGGAGAGGACCATGCTGAACACGAAACTGGTCACCTGGGCCTTGGGTCTTTTTACCGCAATCAGTTTCCTGGTCTGCGTCGCCTACGGTTTGATGGTGCCGCACGGCCTCGGCATGCAGCAGTTCCTCGAAATGGTGCTGCCCGCCTTCAAGTGGCTGACCTGGTGGGGCTTCTCGCTCGGACTGCTAGAAAGCTTCCTCTACGGCGTTTATGCCGGCCTCGTGTTCTGCCCGATCTACAATCTGCTCCACCGGCGATGGGGTGGACCGGGCAGCCGAATAGCCTGACCAGGGATCGAGGCGAGACGACGCAGACCACAGCGAGGGTCCGGAAGTTCGCATGGGCAAGAAGAAGTCGAAGAGCGCCGCTCCGAGCGATCCGTCGCTCAACGGCCACGAGACCGAAAAAGATGACTATCGGGCGGTTCTGCATGCGCTCCAGATCGAGCTGGTCAAGCTCCAGAAGCATTTCATCCGCTGCGACGACAAGATCCTCGTCCTGATCGAGGGCCGCGACGCCGCCGGCAAAGACGGTGTGATCAAGCGCATCGTCAGGCATCTGAGCCCGAGGGAAACGCGCGTCGTAGCCCTCGGCAAACCCTCCGATCGCGAGCACGGCAGCTGGTACTTCCAGCGCTACGTCCCGCACTTGCCGGCCGAGCAGGAGTTCGTTCTCTTCAATCGCAGTTGGTACAACCGCGCCGGTGTCGAACGTGTGATGGGGTTTTGCAGCGATCAAGAGTACGAGGAATTCATGCAGACGGCTCCGGAATTCGAACACATGCTCGTCAGATCCGGAATCAAGCTGTTCAAATACTATCTGGATATCAGCCGGGCGGAACAGAAACGAAGACTGAAGGATCGACGCGAAGACCCGCTGAAACAGTGGAAGATCAGCCCCATTGACGCCAAGGCTATCGATAAATGGTCGTCATATAGTCGCGCCCGCAACGAGATGTTCGCTCGCACTCAAAACCCGGTGGCGCCATGGACGGTCGTGCGCGCCGATGACAAGCGACTGGCCCGCATCAACCTCATCAAAGACCTTCTGATGCGTCTCCACTACGATGAGAAGGACGAAGCGGCACTATTGATCGACCCGGACATTATCTTTCCCTACAGCGATGCGCATGTTCAGAATGGCGCTATCGCACCATAGGCAGCGACGGAACAGAAAGCGGCGGGGCTGTCCTAAATCCTGCGGACGGCAAAGACATGAGGTTCGCGAGGGGTGTCGGTTCTGACGATCGTGCAAGTCATTCTGGTCATGCTGCTTTGGGCAGCGTGCTTCCCTCTCATAACGGCCGGAATTCAATACGCTCCCCATCTGACCTTCGCCGCGATGCGCGCGGTTCTAGCGGGTATGGCGCTGATCATGGTGGCTTTTGCGCTACGCCGGCCCCTGCCGCGGGATTACCGTATCTGGACGATGTTGGCCATTGTGGGATTCGGCGCGACGAGCCTGGGGTTTATGGGAATGTTTCACGCTGCGGAGTTCGTCTCGCCCGGTATCGCCACCGTTATCGCCAACACCCAGCCATTGCTGGCGGCGATCCTGGCAGGAATGGTTCTCCAAGAACGGCTGACCCCGCGCGGGAGAGCGGGCTTGTTTCTGGGCTTCATCGGAATCCTCAGCATCGCTGCCCCCCAACTCGTCTCCCAGGGGCAGGAAAACTATCTCCTCGGCGTCGCCTATATCATCATGGCCGCGCTGGGGGTCACGGTCAGCAACGTCGTGATCAAGCGGCTCGCTGGCCAAATCGATCCCCTTATGGCTATGGGCCTGCAGATGCTGATCGGGAGCATCCCCCTCGCCCTCGCCGCCTGGACCATGGAGGAGCCGGCAGCTATTCGATGGTCTTCTACGTTCGTCGGAGCGCTCCTTGCCCTCAGCCTGTTCGGCTCGGCGCTCGTCTATTGGCTGTGGTTCTCGGTGCTCGAAAAAGCACCGCTCAACCGGGCGAACGCGTTCAGCTTTCTGATCCCGATCTTCGGCCTCACGATGGGCGCCCTGTTCTACGGCGAAACCTTGGGATGGTCGCAGCTGGCCGGAATCGCGCTCGCCGTTTTCGGGGTGAGCCTGGTCACGCGCCACGGTACCAGACCGGCGGCGACCGTCGCCGAATAACCGATGGCGGAGCATCCAGAAGGCCTCGCCCCCTCAACCGATCTCGCGCTCCTCGGCGCGTTCTCGGCGCCCGAGGAGCACTGTTCACCGGGTGACCCGCGCCGAGCTCAACCGTTCCGCTTCTTCGTGCGGCCACCTCCTTCAGACAGGGTGGGTTCAGGCGCGTCTTCGGTGGACTGCGTCTGCACGGACGCAGGCTGATCCGGCTGGCCCGCCGCGGACGACTGCTCGGCCTCGATCTCCGCCTGGGCGCAGAGCCAGTGATCGAGGTGCTTGCCTTCGGGCCGGTTCTCTTTTTCCCAGATGGTGTATGCGCGTTCCCGGACTTTCGCATCGGGGTCGTCACTCATGATGTGTCTCCTTGTCTGAGCGAGTAGTTATATTAGCCCTTCGCTGTGCGTGCTCGCTTGGGCTCGGGTGATGGCATGAAGGTTCCCTCGGACCACGGAGCGCGCCGGCGATCCGGCTCGGCGAAATCCTGATCGGCGCGAGATCCGGTGAGCGTCCGATAGAGTCTGAGATACTCCTCGGCCGGGTTTCGCCAGCCGAAATCCTGGCGCATGGCGTGGCGCTGCATCCGGCGCCATCCCACCGGCTGCCGGAAGATGTCGAGTGCGCGCCTCAGGCAAGCCAGCAGGTCTTCGAGGGCGTCTCCCGAGAAGGAGAACCCCGTCGCATTGCCATCTGAATTCGGCGTGGAATCGTCGACGACGCTATCGGCCATTCCGCCGACACTCCGGACGACGGGCAGCGTGCCGTAGCGCAGGGCGTAGATCGGGACGAGACCGAAGGGCTCGAACCGCGACGGATGGAGCAGAATATCGGCGCCCGCCAGCAGACGGCGCGCGAGCCTCTCTTCGTAGCCTACTCGCACCGAAACCCGGCCGGGATATTGCTCGGCCAACGCCAGGAAGCGATCTTCCAGAGCGCGGTCGCCTTGCCCATGCAGAGCGAGCTGCGCGCCGGCAGCGACGAGCCAGGGTACGGCATCTGCGACCGTGTCGGCCATCTTCTGTCCAGTCAGCCGACTGAGGAACGCCAGGACCGGCGTTTCCGGCTCCACGTCGAGACCGAGCTCGCGCTGCAGGACCTCCTTGCAGTTCCGTTTGCCGCCGATCTCGGCCAGACCGTAACGACGCGGCAGGCTCGGGTCCTCCGCGGGATCCCAGAGACCGTAATCGGCGCCGTTGGGGATGCCGAGGAGAAGGTGGGATCGCTGGCGGAGCAGTCCGTCGAGCCCGCAGCCGAACTCCGGTGTCATTATCTCGCGCGCGTAGGTCCGACTCACCGTGGTCAGGCGATCGGCATAGCGAAGCCCGGCCTTCAAGAAGGAGATCCGGCCATGGAACTCGATCCCTTCAGCGGAGAAGGCGTCTGCGGGGAGGCCGAGATGCGGCCCCTCATCCGCGCCGAACAGGCCCTGGAAGGCGAGGTTGTGAATCGTGAAGACGACGGGAGGTCGCGGTGTTCCGGCGCCGCGCAACAGGAGCGACACTGGTCCCGTGTGCCAGTCGTTCGTGTGGATCAGGTCCGGCTGCCAGGCAAGCCCCGCTGCGTCGCGGGCGACGCGCGCAGCGGCATGGCACAACGCGGCGAACCGGAGGCCGTTGTCCGACCAGTCCCGACCGTCCGGATCCTGATAGGGGCCCCCGTTTCTCCGATACAGCGTCGGGCAGTCGACCAGCCAAAGCGGCATACCGGAATCCGGAGAGCGCGCAGGCAGAAGGCGGACGTGATCCTCGCCGGGCAGATCGCCGAGCGGGATCGCGGCTCCGAGATGATCGGCTCGGTCCAACGCTTCCGGGTAGCCGGGCATCATCACACGAATATCGATCCTATGTCCGGCCAGTGCGGCCGGTAGGGCGGCCGAAACGTCGGCGAGCCCGCCCGTCTTGATAAGGGGATGGCATTCGGATGTGACGAATAAGGCGCGCATGGCGATCAACCCCGCGTAAATCTGAAGACGACCTGGTGGCGCCCTGCCGGGCGGCCCAGATTCAGCGTTTGCAACCACCGACGCTACCCATACCCGAGGAGCCGGGGCGGCTGGTGCGTCGTCAAATAAAGACGTCCGAAGAGGCCGCGCCTTACACCTCTTGCTGCGCGAGCCGGCCATCCTGTTCTACGAGCGCCTCTTCGTGCTCGCCCGGAACGTTGCTCTCGCGAAAGATGCCACGCTCGAAGTCCATCATCCGAATTCGGCGCAGCCGGCGTAACGAGGCTGCAGGTCGAGCGTCAGAGGGATTGGATAGAGCGCGTGCGCGGCGACCGCCTACACAGCGTCTCCCATCCCGACCAAAAGACAGCAAAGATGATGACCCGCATGCAAGAGCAGCAGGGCATGACGCAGCAGATAATGGAGATGGACGAACGACAGTAATGCCGAAACGGCCGCGGCCGCAGCGGAATGTGCGGCTGCCGCTGTTCGAAATTTTCAAAGGCTTGGTGTGAGCGAGACGCAGGACGCACGATCCGGTTTGCCCCGGCCCCGCATCGTGGCGGGAGTGGCGGTTCTTTTCGTCTTCGCTGCTGCGTCTCTCGTCCTGTGGCGAACCGGCATGCTGGATCGCCTGCTCGACGGCGAGACGCTTGCGAAGGCGGTGATGCAGCTTGGCCCGCTCGGCCCCCTTCTAATCATCGGCCTGATGACCGTCGCCATCGTAATGAGCCCGTTTCCGAGCGCTCCGATTGCGCTAGCCTCCGGAGCGGCCTACGGGCACTACTGGAGCGCGCTCTATTTCGCCATCGGCTCAGAGACTGGTGCCCTGATCGCCTTTGGCGTTTCACGCCTTATTGGCTACGATGCGCTCAATGCATGGCTCGGCACGCGTCGGCCCACAGGCATGCTGCATCGCTTCATCAGCTCCCAGAAAGCCTTGATGGCGGTCGTGTTCGTGACCGCTGATGCCGTTTCTATCTTTCGACATCATCAGCTATGCCGCCGATCTGACGCCACTCAAGATCTGGCGCTTCGCCGTCGCGACCCTCCTTGGCATCATTCCCGCGAGCTTCCTGCTGGCGCATTTCGCCGGCGAACTCGCCTCCGGCGACTGGCGACGCGCTGGCGTAACCGTGCTCGCGCTCGGCCTCATCACTCTGCTGCCCGCAGGCTGGAAAGTTATATCGGCGCGCTATCGATCAGCGGTGAGGCGCCTGTTGAGTACCGGACAGAAGTAGCACTGTTGCGATGCCAGATTGATAGCCGTACCCGAGCACCAAAACATCGGACGAGGGAGGCACGAGATGATGGAAGGATATGACGGAATGTGGGGCATGGGTGCCATGGGGCTGCTCTGGCTCCTGATATTGGTGTTCGTGGTCCTCGGTATTGCCGCCTTCGCTAAATATCTCATGTCCAGGAAATGACCATTTCACTTGCCCTGAACGGAGCGGGGGGTCTCTTCTCAATCCCGGTCTCAGTCGTTGCGCGTACCGCGCAAGGGCGAGCCTCACCTCCTGCTCCGACATCGTTGCGGTCTCAGAAGGCGGGCATCGGAGTTCCGCCGCCGTATTCGGCGCCACCGGTGTAAGGCGTCAATAGGCTGGACGTCTGAAGGATAGGAGGTGAACGATGACTGGCGAGGATCCAGAAAGCCGCTCGGGCGGCGATGGGCATGACGCGGCCGCCAAGGCGGCTGATGCCGCGGTGCGGCGGGCGCTCGTCGAAAGCCGTCGGCAGATCCTGAGTTTCCTGCAGCGGCGACTGGGCAGTTCCGAAGCCGCCGAAGATGTCCTGCAGGCCTTCATGCTGCGGGCGATCGAGCGATCGACGCAGTTGCGCGATGTGCGCACTGTTCGTGGTTGGCTGAGCCGGATCCTCGCCACGACCATCGTCGACCATCAACGTCGGTCCGCCAGGCGGGGGCAACGGGAGGCGGTGATGAATCCCAACGATCTTGAAGCGATTGAAATCGAGGCCGACGAAGAACTCGACGAGGCGGTGTGCAACTGTCTCTACAAGCTCCTGCCCACGCTGAAGCCCGAATACGCCGAAGTGATCTGGCGCATCGATTTGCTGGGAGAGCCGCGGGAAAGGGTCGCGGCGAGCCTCGGCGTCACCTTGAACAACGTCACGGTGAGGCTCCATCGCGGCCGGCAGGCGCTGAAGAGGCGGCTGGAGGAGATGTGCCTGACCTGCCCGATTCACGGCTTCCTCGACTGCCGGTGCGAAGAAGCGGAGCGCGCACGTCGCCGCCGCAATGAGCTGACTGGAGGCGCTGAGCTGTAATGCTGGGTGCGTCGTCGCGTCTGTAGGATCGGATCGCGGTTCCATTCGGGCCGCCCGGCTGTCCGGCTGTGATCGGACATGGACGCACATGAAAGGGCGATGCGATGCACACCGATACCAAGCATTCGAGCGGCGGCTCGACCACGCGGAACGAGGGTTCCTGTTGCGGTCACGCAGACCGCGCTCCAGCCGATTCAGCGAAGCCCTCGACCGCGCCCGAACTGTCTGCGGGGGAACAGCGGGCGGAGACGAAACGAGAGGCGGTGCCGGGCAAGTCGAAGGGCTGCTGCTGTAGCGGTTAAGGCCGGCAGGGACAGGTCAGACAGGCGCCGCTCTGCGCAGCGCCTGTCGATCAGCCGCATTCTGAACCGATGCTCCTAGGAGGTTCGTCTTGAGCACTGTGACATTAGAGGCTGGCGGCCTCTTCGAGGAGCTTGACCATCTCGGGGTCGAGAAGCAATTGAACGCGGAAAACGGCGTCCGTCGGGCAGAGGCGAACCCCGCCTCCGGCAGCGTCACGGTCGACTACGATGAGACTGTCACCACCGTCGAGAAGCTGCAGCGGAAGCTGAATTCCTGCGGCTTTCGCTGCCGCGGCAGCGTGACGCCACGGCATGTCTGCGAGCCCTCCACGGCATTGCCGCCAGGAGCGCCGCAGTCCGCTCGACCGGCTCACGAGGGCCATGGAGGACCGACGCCGGCACAGGACGAG
>Ga0208814_1000740_pt1 | contig 17812 bp, 15 predicted proteins | sample MalvirAntarct_55_FD_184253 | JGI IMG/M metagenome (GOLD analysis project Ga0208814, IMG submission 184253) | Marine viral communities from the Global Malaspina Expedition - Malaspina viral metaG Antarct_55 (SPAdes) (version 2) | ecosystem: Environmental > Aquatic > Marine > Oceanic | place...
GGCAATTTAGCTGCTTCAAGTTCAGCAATTATAGATAGTGGTGGAAGGCCGTGGTATATAGGTACTCTTCAAACTGGCGAAGGAACGTACCCCGCAAACGGGTATATAGATGAAGTGCGGATAAGCAAGTTTGCCAGATACACCAGTAATTTCACAGCCCCGTCAGAACCATTTGCAGACAAAGGACAATAGACATGATGATAGCACAATTAAGTGGCAGCACGATTGTTGAGGTTGGGGATCACACTGCGTTGTTTCCAAACACACGTTTTTACAAAGGTGGTCCTGACTCAACGTGGATGGCTAATCATTCCTGCGTAGATGTAGTGAAATATTTAGCTTATGACCATGCCACGCAGAAGAGCGAAGTCGTTACGCCATACCTGCAAGATGGCAAGGTGTACACGCGCCGTGTTGTGAACATGACCGACAGCGAAAAGACTGCTTACATTGCAAGTCAAAACGCAGCGGCAGCGCAGCGCAATCGTGATGAACGCAATGGGCGTTTGGCTAATTGTGATTGGGTGGTGACCAAGGCATTAGAAGCAGGTGGTTCTGTGCCGTCTGCTTGGTCAACGTATAGATCGGCCTTGCGAGATATTACCACACATGCCAACTGGCCCAACCTAACAGGGTCAAATATGGACGGTAGCGGGGGCGATTGGCCCACAGAGCCTAGCTAATGTTAGGATTTGCCCCACTAGCTAATAACTCCATAGCGGGGTTTGGCAATATTCCTGTAGATACCGCTGTAACGGGCGTGGCAGGAACAGGGGCTGTTGGAACGGTTGCCGTTGGCGCGGTAATTACGGTCACAGGACCGTCTGCGGGAACAGCCTCGGTTGGTGCAGCTACTTCGGTTGGTGATGCTAATGCTATAGTGACGGGTTTTTCGGCCACAGGTTCTGTTGGTGCAATAAATGTCTGGGGTCAAATTATTCCTTCACAAAATTCAAATTTTTCTGCTATAACCCCTTCACAAACGCCTTCTTGGACAAATATTGCGGCATAGGATAATGACATGGCTAGTACATATGTAAACGATCTAAGATTAGAAGAAATAGGTACTGGCGAAGCGTCTGGTACATGGGGAACTAAAACAAACGTAAATTTAGAACTTATTGGTGAAGCGTTTTCGTATGGCTCAGAGGCCATAGCGAATGCGTCCACACACACTATTACAATAGCTGATGGAACTTCTGACCAAGCACGATCATTCTATTTGAAATGCACTGGCGGTGGTCAGGCTTGCACGGTTACGCTTGCACCCAACACTGTGTCTAAAGTTTGGATGATTGAAAACGCGACAAGTGCAACGCTGACTTTCTCTCAAGGAACAGGGGCTAATGTTGCCGTTGCCGCTGGCGAAGTAAAAATGATCGCTACGGATGGTTTAGGTTCAGGGGCCGTTGTTTATGATTTGCTGACAGACGTTAATTTAGCGGGAACCACGGCTCTTGCAACTTTGAAGCTCGGTGGTACAGCGATTACATCTACTGCGGCTGAATTAAACCTTGTTGACGGATCGTCGGCAGGAACAATTGTTAACAGCAAAGCAGTGATCTACAGCAGTGGGGGTCAAGTTAATGGAACAACTCTCGCTATAGCAGGTACAGCTATAACCTCGACGGCAGCGGAATTAAACTACAACGATACAGGCGCGGCTGTTGGAACTGTTGTAGCCAGCAAGACTGTAACGGCGGACGCTAATAAAGATGTGGCAAGCCTGCGTAATCTTACGATTACAGGAGAGTTAGATGCCGCTACACTAGATATATCAGGCAATGCTGACATTGACGGCACGTTAGAAGCAGACGTTTTAACGGTTGATGGTGTTGCTGCTAAAGTGGCAGGTTTAGAAACTATCTATGTTCCTGCTGTATCTATGTCTCCCACTACTTCCTTTGGCTGTGCTGACATAGCTCAAGTAGAACTGTCAAACGGGCCTGAAATCACAACATTAGATTTTGACCCAAACACTGACGAAAACGCTCAGTTTACAGTGTGCTTTCCTAAGTCTTGGAACGAGGGAACAATTACGTTTCAGGCGTTTTGGACGGTTACAGGTACAAATACAGGAACTGTAGCTTGGGGATTGCAGGGCGTAAGTATAGCTGACGATGTTTCTATAAACACTTCGTTTGGAACTAATGTAGTTGCTACGGCTAAAGCATTTAGTGGAACGTCTAACGACATGACTGTTTCGGCGGTAAGTGGCGCGGTTACTGTAGCCAGTGCTGCGGTAGATACACAGACATATTTTCAAATTATGCGGGACGTTTCTGCGGACGATCAATCAGGAGATGCTAGACTCTTAGGAATAAAACTTTTCTTCACCACAGATGCAAAGAATGATGCCTAATGCCTTTAACAAAACTACAGTTCAAAGCTGGAATAAACAGAGAAATCACTTCATACAGTAATGAAGGGGGTTGGTTTGATGGTAATAAAATACGTTTTCGTATGGGGTTTCCAGAAAAAATAGGGGGCTGGTTGAAAAACTCTATTAAAGCCTTTTTGGGAACGTGTCGTGCATTACATCCTTGGGTAGCTTTATCTGGTGAAAAATATATCGGAGTAGGTACTGGCCTTAAATATTACATTAGCGAGGGTGGAACTTACCATGACATCACACCACTTAGAGTAGCTTCTTCAGCGGTGACGTTTGCCACTGGTGCGGATACCCTTAATGGTGCGATAACGGCTGTTGAACAATCTATAACTTTAAATAGTTCTAGTGGATTTCCAACAGGTGGGGGTCGTATTTTAATTGGTTCAGAACAAATAACGTATGGTGGAGTTAGCAGTGCGACTTTGACAGGTTGTGAGCGTGGTGTCAACGGAACAACAGCAACTACTCATTCTAATAGTGCAGCGGTAACATGCTGCACATTATCTGTTACTGATTCTGATGGCCATGGTGCGTTAGAAAACGATTTTGTAACCTTTTCTGGTGCAGCAACGCTGGGAGGAGTTATAACAGCGGCGGTTTTAAACCAAGAATATCAAATTACTCATGTAAATAGCTCTACTGTTTTTCAAATAGAGGCTAGGTCTGTTGCTTCTATTGAAAGTATTACCCTTACTTCTGGATTAAACCCTACCTTTATTTTTGCCAATACCAGTGATAATGGCAATGGGGGTGGATCTTCCGTCGGTGCTTACCAAGTAAGCACCGGATTAGATACTTCGGTCGGTGGCACAGGCTGGGGTGCAGGAACTTGGGGCCGTGGAACTTGGGACTCAGCTTCTGCTCGTACAACAGGTGGTTCTACTCTGCGTATTTGGAGTCATGATAATTTTGGTGAGAATTTATTGATTAATATCCGTGATGGAGGAATTTTTTATTGGGCTAAATCAAATGGTCTTACATCAAGAGCTGTTGTGCTTTCTGGGTTAGGGGTTGCTGCGGATAAAATTCCAACTGTTGCTAAACAAGTTTTAGTTTCAGACAAAGACAGGCACATAATTGCTTTTGGGTGTGATTCTGAAACAGCTATTGGAACTCAAGACCCTTTGCTTATTCGGTTTGGAAGTCAAGAAAGTTTGACAGATTGGTCTGCTAAAGCTACTAATACGGCAGGTGATTTACGAATTGGTTCTGGTTCTGAAATTATAACAGCCGTTGAAACTCGTCAACAGATTCTTGTGTTTACAGATGTTTCTTTACACGCGATGCAGTTTCTTGGCCCACCCTTTACGTTTGGAATTAATACTGTTTCAGAAAACATCACTACGGCTGGCCCCATGTGTGCTGTTGCAGTAAACGATAATGTTTTTTGGATGGGACAAGAAGAATTTTATGTTTATGCGGGTGCGGTAAACAAGTTACCTTGCACAGTAAAAGATTATGTTTTTACTGATTTTAATTTAGGGCAGATAGAAAAAGTTGTTGCATCTAATAATAGTTCTTTTTCTGAAATATGGTGGTTTTACCCCTCTGCAAGTAGTGATGAAAACGATCGTTATGTTATTTTCAATTACGAACAAAACATTTGGTACTATGGCACATTAGGTCGAACAGCTTGGGTAGATAGAGGAATAGATGATTTACCTATAGCAGCGAGTAATGATCATTACCTTTATGACCATGAAACAGGTTTTGATGATGGCAGCACTTCTCCTGCTAGTGCTGTGTTGGCACATATAGAAAGTAGCCAGATTGATTTAAGTGATGGAGATCAATTTGTGTTTTTATCTAAATTGCTGCCTGATGTTACTTTTAGAAACTCTACCGCTAGTGCGCCTTCTGTTACGTTTACGATGAGTACCCGTAATTATCCAGGAGGAGCTTATTTGCAAACAGATGCTAATGCTGTGACTAAATCAACTTCTTCTACTGTTGAGCAATTTACTAATTTAATAAATACACGGTTGCGTGGAAGATCATTTAATATGAAGGTTGAAAATTCTGCTACAGAAACAACATGGCGATTAGGAACACCAAGGGTTGAATTAAAACAAGATGGTAAAAGATAATGTCAAGGAATCTTGTTCGCCCATTTTTCCCAATACCGCCTAAAGAATATGACCCTGCTTATTTTGACGAAGTAGTGAGAGCTTTTTCTGTTTATTTAGATCAAATGCAAAATCCAGGCGAGGGAAGAAATACAGAAATCGTATTAACTAATCTTCAAACAAATGATCAAGGTTTAGAAGTAGGTAGTGTATTTGAATATCGTAATGCTGCCGGAAGTATGGGCTATTTAAAAATAACCAGAGCGAATGAATCTAATTTGGGTGGAATAATAGGAACTGGTCAGGTTGGCGCAGTAACGGTAACAACGTAGAGGGACATGAAGGTTGCAGTGAACGAATATTGATTGTATGATAACGCAGCGTCATTACAGGATATCACGCTTCCTGCACAGTTCCTTTTAAACATACATAGTGGACGTGTAAGGAAAAATTATGGCAGGAATAGAATCTTTAGGTTTTGAAGTTGTAGAAGAACCCCCTATGCCTTTAGGCGGAGTTAATACTATTCCTGAAGCAACAAAAATGTTAGCTGAGTTTGGCCGTGAGGGTGATGCGTATATGGTTCACGCAGCTGAAGGCGAAACAGTTGTTCCTTTTGAAGTGTTTGAAGCTAACCCTAGATTAAAAGCAATGGTTTTTAATCAAATACAAGAAATGGGTTTAGATCCTCGTCGTTACGTTGTTGGTAACGAAATGAATAGTATTAACCCTGCAACGGGTGCGCCTGAGTTTTTCTTTAAAAAAGTTCTTTCTAAAATAAACAAAGTTCGCAAAAAAATACAAAAGGTAGGTAAAAAACTTGCGCCTCTTGTTCTAGCTATTGCTGCACCTTATTTGTTGCCGACCATGCCTTTATTTTTATCTGCGGGTATTGGTAGTTTTGCAGGAAGTATGCTTCAAGGTCAAAGTTTTAAAGATTCTTTAAAAGGTGCTCTATTAACAGGTGCGACTGCTGGCATTGGTAATATGGCAATGGGTGGAGAATTTTCTGGATCATTAAATAATCCTACTGCTACTTTTGGTGATTTTACTACTCAAGTAAGTGAGCAAGGTTTGGGTTCTTTATTCCAAGGGGGACCATTAGGTGCTCCTATTGCTCCTGCTGCTAAACCACAGCCACAAAGTAGTAGTTTAGATTACAGTGGAAAAACTGGATTGCAAGGAGATCTTGCCGCTAAATCTGTAAAAACAGGGAGATATGGTCAACCTTTAGCAGACAATGCTGGAGATGCTATAACGTCGTTTAAAGACACTAACTCATTAGCTGACCGACTTAGAAGTGCAAAAGATATGGTTGGTGATGCGTATGGCAAAGCTAAAGATTTTTATCAAACAAGTATAAGTCCTAATCGTCCTAGTTTGACAGAAGGCAGAATAGCAGATGCTACTGCAAAAATGAATGCCAACCCAGCAATGTATCGTAATCCAAGAGTAGATGGTGGTATTGGCTCTACCTTCAATGAACTTGGGCAACAAGTTATGAAAAATGCTCAGAATCCAGGATTTATAGATAAATACGGCAGATTAATCGCAACAGGTGTAGGCGCAGGAGTAGCCTCTGATGCTTTACTTGGAACCAGTATATTCACACCCCCTAAAGAAGATACCTCAGTAGCAGATAACTTTTTATCAGGTGATGATTTATTAGCTGCCGATAAAGATTACAAATATAACATCGATTCTAATAGGTTTGTAGGCAATAATCCTTACTATGGTTATGCCTCTACGCAACAAAACCCTTCTTCGACATACGCTGCTAACTTCCAACCCGCAAGACAACCCGCACCACAAAGACAAATGGTACAACAACTCGGTTATAATGATCCACGGTTTGGTCAATACGGTAGGAATACACAATTTGCAGCGGGTATTGGTCAACTACCTATTCGCTATGCTGCGGAAGGTGGTGAAATCGTAGGTCCGGGAACAGGGCGCAGTGATTCTATTCCAGCTATGCTAAGTGATGGTGAGTTTGTTATGACGGCACAAGCTGTTGAAAATGCTGGTGGTGGCGATCGCCAAAAAGGAGCAGCAAATATGTATGCTTTGAAAAAGCAGCTTGAAAATAGGGGTACAGCATAATGGCAACGGAAACCACTTATCAGTATGTTGGTGAATCTCCAGAAATTCAAGCTCGCAAACTTGGTGCAATAGATTTAGCTAAAACACTAACTGCCCAAGCCCCTACAGGAGGACTTCCAGCTTACAACGTAGCTGACCGTTCTGGTTTAACAACTACAGCACAAGATTTAGCAAGGCAGGGTATTGGTGGTTATCAACCTTATTTAGACCAAGGCTATGGTGATGTTAGAACAGGTATTGGTTCACTAGGCACCTCGGATAATTTAATTGCACAAAGTTTGGCGGGATACGCTCCCATTCAACAGGGGGCAATACAAACTACTCAACAAGGGGTTGATGCTTTAGCTGGAACAATGGGGGCATATGATCCTCAATCTTATCAAGATTACATGAATCCGTATGAAGATCAAGTCGTTAATCAAGCGATGGCTGATGTGCAAAGAGCAAGTGATATCGCTGGTCAGGGTGAAGCTGCTCAAGCTGTTGGTGCTGGTGCTTTTGGTGGAGCAAGATCTGGTATTGTAGCGGCAGAACGGGGCCGTAATACTATGGATCAACAAGCGCAAATAGCAGGGCAACTTCGTGCTCAAGGTTACGGGCAAGCGCAGGGCATGGCTTCTAATGCGTACGAGAGCGAAATGCGCCGTAGGCAAGGCGCAGCTGGACAATACGGTAGTTTGGGTGCTTCCCTCGGCGGGATAGGCTCTACAGGTGCACAGCTTGGCTTAGGCGGAGCAGGACAATACGGTACATTAGGAACTCAGTATGGTTCTCTTGGTGGACAATCTGCTGGCATGGGCGAGTTAGATCAACGGTTGGGGTACACTGATGTCAATGCACTTGATCAGTTAGGTGGTGCTGATTTTGCTTATAACCAAGCTGTTTTAGATGCTGACCGCGCAACTCAAATGCAAACCATTAATGAGCCTATGCAACGGTTAGGGTTTTATAGTGATATTTTACGGGGAGCTCCTACAACCCAAATGTCGCTCTCACAACAAACATCGCCTAATGCTTCAATGTTAAATCAAATTGTAGGTGGTGGGATTTCAGCACTTGGTATCGGTAGTGCCGCAAGTAAAAGTGGAATAATCTAATGCAAAACCCAAATGTTTTTAATCGTCCTATGATGAATGGTATGCAACCACCCCCTGTTAATTCAGATAATGTGGGAATTACTTCGGGGTTAGGCGGTGGTATGGCTCCACCCGCTGGGCCTCAACCTGCACCTCAGGATATGGCTGCTGTGCAGACAGGAGTAGGGGGTATTGGTGAAATGTTTGCGAACCTTGAACAATCGTTAGATTCAGCAGAAAACATAGAGCAAATGTTAAATACCATGCGGGGCGATAATAAACCCCTGCAAGCGCGGTTTGATGAACTAAGTGAGTTGGTTGGCCCAGAAGATGCGGCAGATACCCCTGAATCTGTTTTACTTGTTTTGCAGCCCACGTTTTCAATGATGGATGATTTAAAACAAAAAGCTCCGCAAGGTGGTATTAATGATTTACCAATGGGGGGAGAGGAAACAGGAAATTTTAGCCAAGCTCCCGGATCACAAGAAGCAGTGATGCGGATGGCTGCTGGCGAACAACCTGTGTTCCGCCAAGAAGGTACTGGTGCGAATGGTGAATTAATCCTTCAAACTTTACAACCCAGAGTACAACCCGTTACTGACGCTTATCCTTTTTTATATGGATCAGATGATTTTGGTTATCCCACTGGTCCCCAATTAGGGGGTGTTGATATGGGTACAGTGAGTCAAAGTCAACAAGCGTATTTTGATATGTTAAGCCCACAATTTGGAGCGGGTGGTTCGGGTGATCCTTCTACCATCACTGCTAAAAACATGGGTCTTTTAAAACCTTATATGGTTGAGCCTAGAACTAAAGAAGAAATACTTGCTGAACAGCGAGCATTTTTTGGTGGTGATGAACAAAGAGATGCGGAAGTACAGGCTGGTCTTGGATTAGCTGGGTTGGGCGCAAAAATTGCTCAATCACCTGGATCCTTATTACAAGCCTTTACAGAGGGTGCTCCTGAGTTTGCAGAAAAACTCAGTAAAGTTGCAGGGTCAAAAGCCGCTGCGGAACGCGCTGGAAAAGAGTTTGCTTATAATACCTCTGAGTCTGAAAAAGCCCAACGCAGACAAACTGAGTTTTCTGTAGCTTCTGCTGCTATTACTGAAGCCGCGCAAAATGCTCGTTCATCTGCGGAGGCTAGATCTACTGCGGCAAGATTAGCTGCTGAGTATGGATTGAGGTTTGGCGAAATAGAAATGAAGAATTTAAATGATTCTGCTATGGCTGCTTGGAATCTAAATGGTCAGCATAGCTTGAATGGTGTGAAAACATATTTCAAAATAGAAGATGGAAAGCCAGATTATATAAATGTTGTAAGTACCGCAGCAGGGCCACGACAACAGAAATCAGATGGTACAATAGTGGCTCTTCCAGAAGGTTATATTGAATTAGACGCTAATGGAGTAAAACTTTTAGGTTCACAAGGCAAACTAGATTTCACTAAAGCTAAAGATGTGAAACTGTTAGTACCTAGTTCAACATCACCTTCAGGATATGTTCCTGCTATGGGGGTTTATGATAAAGAAGGTACAGGCCAAACGTATCTTCGCGATACAAGTAAAGACAACGATGGTGAATTTATTTATGCTGGAGGGTATAGGTTAGCACCTGAAGGAAGTTTGTACGGCGATCTTAGTGCTATAGCCTCTGTTAGCAAAAAAGATGATGCAGGTAGAATTACTTTAACTAATTTGATTACAGGAGAATCTAAATTAGCTTCTATCACCTCTCAGTTTACTAAAAAACTACCAAATGGTGATATTGTTCCTGTAGGAGAGGGGGAATCTACTGTAGCATTTACTCCTGCTCATACAATTGAACCTTTGGTTGTTGAACAAACGGAAAATGGAGATAGAAGGTATATTTCTGGCAACCCTATGGTACAGAATGTAGGAACGGCAGGTGTACCATATGCAGATCTTTCTGTAAAAGATGCAAATACTGTTAAGAGAACAATATTCGCTGGTGTAAGTGCTTTAAATAATTTGGATGATTTAATGGGCAAATCATCAGATATCGCTGGCCCACTTAACTCGTTAAAATCATTTTCTACAAATGTACTGCAAGCCTTTATACCTAGCGAAAATGGTCAATTAGTTTTCCCACGAACTGAAGCAGGTCGCACACAATTAAAGAACTTTACTCGTAAATTTATTGCAGCGGCAGCATTAAGTGATCGGTATGCTACGGCAGAACAAGTTCTTTTAGCAGAAATCCTTGAAGGGGAAAATTCCTTATTTATGACTAGTCCAGATGCTATGATGATTAGATTGCAAGAAATAGGAAGAGAGTTAACAAATGATGTGGCACAGGCTAGAGCTACTTTCGGTAATACAGATACTATGAGATTACAAAGAGTTCCTACAGGGAATCAGAATGATCCTTTCATTTACGGAGCTCCGGGACATTATGATTATTTATCTATGTTAGCATCAAAACATGGTGTAAATACGATCGCGTATAGAAATCTTAATATTCAAATTCCTAATAAGGTTATAGCACAAATGCAGGGAGAAGATGTTACAGGTTTAACTGGAAGTCAACTTGTGAAAATCGGCTCTTTGTTTGAATAAAAGGAAAACATAATGGCAACTTTAAGTCCGCCCACTGAACAAGATATGTTGGAGTATGAGGAGCAAGAAAAAGGAAAAAGCTCTGTAATGCCTTTTGATCCGTTAGAAGGTGGACAAGCTCCTGTATATCCAAAGGGTGAGACTCCCACTATTCCTGCTATTGTTGAAAACCGCCCTGCATCTGAAACAGGGAAGTTTTTAAATGTCGAAGGCGAAAGTATTCCGGCAAGAGGTTTGGCAACACAAGACCCTAGTTTTGGATTAAAAATGATGGGAACATTTGCTAGAGGTTTTAATGATATTATTTTGCCATTGCCCGATGCTATTATAAATGTAACTGCTGATTTATTAACGAGTTTTGGCAAAGCTAATCCTGAAGATGTAGATTCACCCGATAAAACTAGGAATTATTTAAATAGATTATTTAATTCTGGCGATTACGAAGCGGTGCAAGAAGTCGTTCCTTATTTGTTATCAATGGGTGTTGGAAAAGAAATAGGCCCGAGTAGTGATCAAGGTTTTGTTTTAGATACTACTCGTGCAGCTGGACAAGGCACTGCGATGGCTGCACCTTTTATAGGATTAAGTTCTAGGGCAGCTCCACTAACTGCGGCTTCGGGTAATGTTGTTGGTCAAACTTCTGCTCAACAAACAGGCAATTTGGCGAATGTTAGAACAGCTTTGTTTGAGGGTATGTTTGCACCTTATGCGAGCAGAGCTACAGCAACCGCTGCTACAGAAGCAACTCTGGGTGGTGTAGCTGCTGTAGGTCAACAACTTGAAGATAAGTTTTCTCCATTAAGTTTTAACACAGGGTTAGGGGCATTAGGTCTAGCTTCTGCTGGTCCTGGACTTTTTTACGCTACGAAAACATTGGGTAGCAAGATAGCGAGTTTTTTACCGTTTAGTTTTTTTGGAAAAGCGTTAAAAGGATACGACGAATTTAAAGTAGCAAAGGGCGATCGTGAAGTTACCGAAGGTGAACTAGGTAATGAAACTGTAACAAAAGCCAGTAGTAAAGATCTTAAAAAATTAGGTGATGAATACACAGGGGCAGTTCAGACTGAATCTGGTCAACTAGCTGCGGCTAGGTCTGGTGAAATTACAGATAAAATAGATGTTGCCCTTACTCCTGCAGAAATCACATTAGATGCACCCTTGTTAAAAACGCAGTTGTCAGCAGAAAAGTCGGGTACTCCTGAGTTCGCAAGGGCGAACGAACAACGAAAAGTCAATAATCTTGCTGGAATTAAAGAGTTTGTGCAGAATAGGTTTACAGGCGATGCGTTAGAAGATGGTCCTTTAGCTATACTAGATACAGGCACAAAACGTGTTGAAAGCATACTCGCGCGTGTAGATAAAGATTCTGCAGAAGTAACTTCAAAGTTAGCTAAAATTGCAGAAGATGCTTTACCTACGGCAAAAGTTGGAGCGCGGGAACAGTTTGGTACAGATGTAAGAGCTTCTTTAGAAGGGGCAATTAAAGTAGCTAAACAAGACGCAGATGGTTTTGCTAAAAAATTAAAAATAAATGATTCAGATCAATGGTCTGGCAAAGCAGCTTTAGCACAAGCTCAAGAAAACTTACTTTCGGGTTTTAAATTCACTGCTAAAGATGGCACAGAAGAAGGTGTTAAAGGTATTGGAACTAGAGCAGGAGATGCTGCTCTGGGTGCAGATTTGCGCCACCCTTTGATTAAAAGATTTTTAAGTTACACAGATGATTCTGGTATGGAACAAGTCAGTTTTCAAAACTGGAAAAGTTTCAGAGGTCAAATATCAGATGCTCTTGGAACAGCGATAGCTAAAGAAAACAGCACCGATATTCAACAGCTTTCAGCGTTGGCAAAATCATGGGATACTATGGGTAAAACCCCGCGATTAAAAGAAACTACTGCAAAGTTTGAAGAGTTTCAAGATCATTATTTAAACAATGTGATTCTTCCTTTTCAAAGTGGTATTGTTCAAAAAGTATTAACAAAGGGAAAAGGTAGTCAGCCAGATGCTGTTATATACAAAACATCTGATGAATCTGTTGCTGATGCGTTTTTAAAAGATTCAACCACTGCTAAAAAATATATGGAGTTGTTTAGCGATGACCCTGCAAAGGTACAAGCCATACAGGGAATGCTTTTAGATAAAGCAAAAAATGTTGGATTTAATGCAACTACTGGGAAGTTGAACCCAGAGGCTTTAAATAAATTTGCTAACTCTAATGAATCTGTAATCAGAGCTGTTGGTTTAGAAAAACAATTTTTGGCTGGCCCAGATATAATTCGTTCTTTGTTAGCTAGACAAAAACAATTAAGTGATCGCAGAGCTGCAATTACAAAAAACAGAATGTTTAGGTTGATAAAATCAGCTGATCAAAAAGGCCAAGCACCAGAGGTCGTGTTAGCTGAAGCATTGAATCCTAAAAACCCTGCTATACTCAAACAGCTTTACCGTTCTATGAAAAAAGAAAACCCGTTGTTCGAGTTAGATGGGACGCTAATGTCCTTTCGTGCTTCAATAATGGATACATTAATGGGTACGGCAGATGATGCTGTTAAGAGTCCTGCTGCTTTTAAAGGCCGATTAGAAAAAATACAAAACAGCAAATTGTTAAATGGCATTTTTGCTCAAAGTCATTTAGATGACATGATGTTGGTCGCAGATGCTTATGAAAGAGTTTTAGCCACAGGTATAGGCGAAGGTGGCGCGGGTATTACTAATTCAAGTATTTTAGATTCGTTATCTGCTAAAACAGGAACGTCTGTTGCGGGTTTGTCTAACCTTGCCCGTTCAGCAAGAGAAGGTCGAGTCAGTGGTAAAGCGGCGGCTGCTTATGTTGCTTCCCGAGCATTTAGCGCACAGCAATCGGCAAGAGCAGATGAATTGTTTCGCCGTATGATGTTTGATCCTGAGTTGGCTAAACTTATGACAGCCCAAGGCCCGAGTGTAGGTGCTATTAGTCCTGCGGTCAAAGCTCGATTAAATGCGTATATGTTTAGCCTTGGTGTAGATTATGGCGAAGATGTAATGTCAGAGGAAGCTGCTGGTCCTGATTTAGAACAAATTCAAATGCAACCTTCTATACAATTTGAACTTCCTGACGTCGATGTTCCTACAATATTACCCCCCGGATCTAGTGATGAAGATTATGCAGCTAGTTTTGCAGCTGATCCTTTCTTTAATCAAAACGCTACGAATTCAACAGCCAGTGCTCCTATACAAGTGGCTTCAGCAGCGTCACCAAAAACTTCCGTAACTCAACTATTTCCTTTTGATTCAACTGGTGCAGCTATTGAAAGTCGTCAAAATCAAAAACAGCAAAGTGCTGGAATAATGAGTCTACCGAGGTGATAGCCGATGGTTAAACGAACAGTAGAGTCTGCCCACAGCAGATTAGATGGATTGGAAAAAGATATGATTGCTTTGCAAACTGAAGTCAAAATTCAGTTTAAAGAAGTGTTTCTTAGGATAAAACGTCTTGAAGCAGTGTTAATCGCGAGCAGTGGTGCTACCATACTAATGTTGATTATGATATTAAGTAGGATGGAATAAGTTAGGTGGGTATGAATGATAGACCCAATCACAGCGTTTGCAGCGGCGAACATGGCTTTCAAAGGAGTGAAAGCTCTTGTAGGTGCTGGCCGTGAAATACAGGATGTTAGCCAGCAACTAGGGGCATGGTATGGTGCTGTTGCAGATATAACTAAAGCAGAATCACAACGCAAAAACCCCACATGGTTAGATAAACAAACCCACGGCTCTGGTAATATAGAACAAGAAGCTATGGATATTGTCATCCGCAAAAAAACCCTTCTTGAAAAAGAGAAGGAAATTAAATTCATGTTAGATTATCGATTCGGTCTAGGCACTTATGATGAAATGCTTGGTATGCGTAGGCAGATACGTAAAGAAAGAGAGGATACGGTGTATGCAGCTATGGAAGCAAAAAGGCAGATGGCAAATAATGCCGCGATAGGTGGTCTTTCTTTAGGGATTATTAGTATTATGGGTGGTGGAATTTATTTACTCGTGCTGGTTACTCAATGATAAATGCGTTAATATTGTCGGTGACGCTTGCTGGTGTGGCTAATCCTACTCATGTGCAATGCCATCTATGGAAACGGTTCACAGACGTTAATGGTCAAAAAGTATGTGTGTATAGATTTAGTGCGGGTTTTGGTGGATTAGGATATCATTACCCTACGCTTAGTTTTTCAGAGTGTCCAAAAATTTTTAGTTGCGTCTACGAAAAGAAAGATAAACGGCCTAGCTTGTCGGAAATATTAGATGGCCTTAAAGAGGGCTTCTAAATTATCCACTCTTTGTAACCCTCCGCTAACACTTGTGTACTGATGTTTATTTTGTCCCGCAGTGCTTGAATAACTTTTTCATCCACAGTGTTTTCAGCAATAATGTCTATATACGTTACTTTGTTGGTTTGCCCTATCCTATGGGCTCGGTCTTCGCTCTGTAAGCGGACCTCTAAGTCATAACCATTGCTGTAGTATATAACGGTGTGCGCTTCGGTCAGAGTAAGCCCGTAGCCGCCCGTTCGAGGCTGTCCTACAAAGAATCTTAATGGGCTGTCAGGATCTTGAAAACGCTCTACAATAAGCTGTCTTTCTTCTCCTGGAGTTGCACCATAAAATAACTCTATACTTTCCTCGCCATATTGTTTTTTCAACGCTTTTTCTATAATATGCAGGTCATGTGTAAAGTTCCCCCATATGATCACCTTACCACTGGTTTCTTCTAACACACTCATGAGTTCGTTTAACTTATTACTGGGTACTTCTATAACCCTATCATCTTCTAGTTTTGCAAACCCAGAACAAACTTGTTGCAATCGCAGTAGTTGGGTTAACACAGTTGGCGCAGAAACAATGCCTTCACCTTCTATTACTGCAATAGCTGTGCGTTTCATTTGATCATACAGTTTTTTCTGCTCAGGTGTGAGTTCTACTAATCTACGAGTGTAAACTTTATCAGGTAGATCTAAACAATCTTCTTTGCGAACTCTGTAACTAAAAGGTTCTAATAAATCGTTTAATTCTTCTAGGTTTTGGTATCCTGTTATTTGGTTAAACGAATGCGCTCCCATTGTGCGGCGAACCATTTTAGCATAACGGTTTTGAAAAGTCCAAAACGAAGATTGTTTTAAAGACTGGTGTTCTAAAAACTCGCATTGAGTAAATAAATCTAAGGGCGATTTAGTCACAGGAGAACCTGTAAGGATTCTTCTGTATGGAGCAGAATCGCCTAGTTTAATTAAATTCTTAGTTCGCTGTGCTGATCGGCTTTTAATTGTAGTGCTTTCATCTACAACAATCATTGCACGGTGTCCTAATAAAAACTTCTTAGCCATTTCTAAACCACGTTTAGTGGACAACGCTTCAATATTCATTAGGAATAAAGTGAGGTCATCCGTAACTTCACTCAACTTTTGTAACTCAGCTAATTTTTTCTGGGTTTTTTGTGGCGACCATACGACTACATTAGCTGTGATATGATCGGGCATATGTGTTGGTATTTCTTTGCGTTCCCAGTTTCTATATACACCCTTTGGTGCAATAATCAAAGCAGAATCTATTTCACCTTTGTCGTACAACATAGCTATGTTATCGAGTACGACTTTTGTTTTGCCTGTTCCCATATCTAAAAACAGAGCGTAATAAGGTTTATCCCAACTACGTTTCAAAGCCTCGAGCTGATGCTCGTACGGCTGGTGCTTGAATTTGTATCTCATGACGCCCCTTTCTACTGGCTACCTTATTTTACTAAAGCAGCTACAAATGGACAACTCTTATTTGTTCAAAGTTAACATAAAGGAGTTGTTTGTTAACTTTGCTATATAGGACTAAATCTGTCGATCAGTGTTTTTGTTTTTAAACATTCTCCGATATACAATATCAGATATCACGACTTTTTCCGTACGCGCGACTGTTTTGGAATTAATATTTATAGTCTTCGTTTTTGTTTTATGGCCTATATAGTAAAGTACAATATACGTGACTAAACAGGAGTTTAGCTTTTGGTTTCGTTGTGGTACAAGTAAATACAGTTAGCATGTGGAGAAAGACATGACAGTATACATAACGCAAGAAATGCGGGGTAGGGACATCACTGATGCTATTAGCTTCGGTGATATTGAAGTTCTTACCCTTGCCGAACACCAAGCTAGTTATTCAACACAACCCACACTTCGTAGGATTGCTAGGATACTTAGTAAGTTCAATGACGACGATTACCTGCTTTTATCTGGCGATCCTGCTGTAATAGCTTTGGCAGGGGCAGTAGCCGCAAGGAATAATTCAGGGCGGTTTAAAATGTTAAAGTGGGACCGCGAACAGGGTAAATACTTCCCGCTGCAAGCAGACCTTAATTATAAAGTGGGGGGTGAATAAATGGATTTTGAATCTGTATCTGAAGAACTAAGCACTGTAGATGAAACAGGTCTTAGCCAAGTCAGCAGACTTGCTCAAATGCAGCTACGGTTACAACAGAAAGTAGCGTTGCTGGAATCTGAATTAAAGGATGCTAAAAAAAGCGTACGGGAAATTGCAGAAGATCAACTACCCGCTGCAATGTCTGAACACAATATAACTGAGTTAAAACTTGAGGATGGTTCTAGCATTACCGTAAAAACTTTCTACAGTGCTTCCATACCTAAAGACAGATCTAACGAAGCCTTCCAATGGCTGGTGGATAATAACTTTGGTGATTTAATCAAAAACCAAGTATCCACTAATTTTGTAAGGGGGCAAGAAGAGCAAGCAGAACAACTTGCTAATGAGTTAGCAGAAAGACAAATGTCCGTTAATACAAAAAAATGGGTTGAACCTATGACATTAAAGGCGTTTGCAAGAGATCAAACTGAGCAGGGTAAAAGTCTTCCTGCAGATTTGTTTGGTTTGTTTATTGGCGAAAAAGCCACAATCACTAAACCCAAGGGGTAAACACATGTCGAAAAAAGAATTAGCAGAAACCAAGGGTGGTGCGTTAGCAGCATATGAAGGTTTTGAAGATTTCAGTGGTGAGGGTTTTGCTGAAGTAACCAGCGAAGACCTTGCTATTCCGTTTTTGCGGGTATTGGCGCAACTTAGTCCACAAGTTAATAAACGTGATGCAGCTTATGTGCAGGGCGCAGAAGCAGGGCAGATGTTTAATACCGTGCTTAACGAAACTTACGATGGTGAAAAGGGTGTTTTCGTAATCCCTTGTCACTATAACCGTAGGTTTGTGGAATGGAAAACACGCGAAAACGGTGGTGGTTATGTAGATTCCTATGAACCAACAGATCCTGTAGTGAAAACTACTTTTAAAAGCGATACAGGCCAAGATATGTTACCTAATGGTAATATGTTGAGTAATACAGCCCAGTTTTTTGTAATGATGTTGCACCCCGAACTAGGGCCACAACGCGCACTAATCACAATGTCTTCCACACAGCTTAAAAAAGCGCGTAAATGGATGACACAAGCGCAGTCGTTAACTGCTAAAGGCAAAAACGGTGTATATACTCTCCCTTTAATGTCACAGGTTTACAAAATAACCACTGTGCAAGAACAAAACGATAAAGGCACATGGTTCGGCTGGGAAATT
>Ga0208814_1000741_pt1 | contig 17806 bp, 12 predicted proteins | sample MalvirAntarct_55_FD_184253 | JGI IMG/M metagenome (GOLD analysis project Ga0208814, IMG submission 184253) | Marine viral communities from the Global Malaspina Expedition - Malaspina viral metaG Antarct_55 (SPAdes) (version 2) | ecosystem: Environmental > Aquatic > Marine > Oceanic | place...
ATATTACTATCCCTGAATTATTAATTTCAACATAAGTTTTAGGTAGTATAGAAGGCGATACTGCACTTACTATATAGAATCCCCCTGTTCGTACAGGTAGGCCACAGTTATTACTATTGTAGATAATATCTCCAATAGTTGGTATAGATCCATTACCAAGGAATGAAACATTATTACTTCCTACCTGAGGTGAGTCTACATCTGTAGTACAGGCTTGGTCTATAGACGCTGTATTTGGACCTATAAATACATTCTTACATATACCTGTACACGTGCAGCAAACTTCTTCTATACTAGATGGAGCTGTACAAAAACATACCTCCTGTTTTGTTATCTGAGTAAAGTCCCATATAAGGTATAGGTACAGGTTAGCGTCAGGCATACTAAAGTTAGTAGCTGTTACTTGATTTACTCCCGTAGAAGGATTACTTACAGGTGCTATTATAGAACTCGCTGCTATTAAAGAATTTACCTCTGCTGTATTATTATTATACAGTGTATTAGATGATAGTATTCTAAACGTGTGATACGTAGGATTAAAATCAAAATCATCACTACCGTATTTTTCTGTTCTAAGCGTTATGTCTGTCCCTGAATAAGGGAAAACTCCCACAGATCTGACTCCTATACTCTCTTCATACTCTGAAGGCTGAAGAAGTACTAAGTTGGCAGAAGAAAACCCTGTAGATGGGCTTGTTATATTTCCGTTTGTCCAACTGTAGTTTGTGTGTATAGACTGTGAGGCATAGTTTGGACTATTTCTTACTACCTGAATTACCCTTACCTCTTTTTCTTCAGGACAATTTACATTTATAGTATAGCTTGAAGGCTCGCTAGGTGTAATTAATATAGAACATAAAGTTGGAGTATTTAAAGTTTTTTGAAAACTTAAGGTTCCTGCCGTATTAGCTGTAACCGATGAAACGTTTCCGTTCCATGTAACAGTTATATCTACAGAGCCTAACGTTACACCGTATACTACATCTACCTGACCAATAACGTTTCCTAAGTCTACATCATAACTTATAATCTGAGAAGACCTGTCATGTTGTCCTTGCTGACCACAAGGTACAAGATTTAAAGGCACAGGCACCTTTATCAAGTTAGTCCCTAAAACATATTCATCCATGTAAGGATCATACGCCCCTAGTTTTTGCGTGGTAAGCTGCGTGTTAAACGAGTCTCTAAACCATGAGTTCATACCAAACCTAGAAATTACTTGTAGTTGGTCTGATCCTTGACTAGCCCCTTTAAGGTTTATAACAGCACCACGCTTAACGTCTGTAAAGAACATATCAGAACCCCAAGCCACAAAACTCTCTGGGTTAAAACTAATACCATACTCCTCAATTCTAGCAATCTGCTTTCCTAATACTTGTGGTGTAGAAACAATAGCACCACCGCCAACGGCATCACTAATAATATCTTTGTCCACCATGATATATGTTATCCTATCCTCCTGTAATGTTAAGACATCTGTACGCCTAGCGTGCATTAACTGTATAGGACCAAAAATTGTCTCATAGTCTCTATAGTTAACTAAACCTAAATTAAATTCATTTAGGTTATTAATGTTAGCGTTCTCTCTAAACACACCGCTATATGTTACACTTGCAAACCTATCTGCCTCCTTAAAGTCTTGGTTAGATACAGCCATTGTTCTCTCCCCTAAATTAAATGATTTACCTGCAGGGCTGTCGTATATCTTGTAGCTCTCTACACCATTAGAAAAGGTGTAACAGTTTTGAGCGTCTAGCGTTGTAACTAAAGCCACCGTTGATGACTGGTCTTGGTCTCCATCAGGCAGATTATAAGCCTCATCTAGTGGGTTAAAATTTCTTTTAGCTTTATGAAACGCTTGAGTACCAGGTAATTCAGGTTCTATTTCTAATAAATCTGAGGCATCATAAAATAAGTTAGGGTCTGCCTCTTGAGGTTTTGTTTCAAAAACAAATGTACCCGTAACTCTTCTAACCTCTATTGTTAACGATGCGTGAGGAAAAAACAATCCTGTATCTCCAAAATTAAACTCTGCACAATCACCAATACCAGCACTTAAGGCCATAAATAAACCACCAGTAGCGTTAGTACATATCCGTAAAGAAACCTGAAGATTAGGTGTGGGAGGTATATTTAAAGAAAAATTATCCCAAGGGGATGGAGCTACAGTTAAGGCTTGTAGATCTGTACTCGTAGGAACTTGAGTTGTTACTAAATTAGGAATAAAAGTAAGAGATAACCCATCATTTTCCGATACCCCAATTGTATCCTCGTTATCGTATGGGGTATATATTCTTGATTCCAAGTCATCACCTATGGCCCATGCATGAAAATTAGCATAGTCTGCTGAAGAGACAAATGTTCTAGAGTACGTAAGTCTTCGTCTACACTTGTTACCACCCCTCCAAACAGATATCTTAATTGTTATAGATGATCCTACAGGTATACTGTAAGGAACGTTATTAACATCATTTAATGGGTAAGAATTTAAGCCCCCATAAGCTATAGCATCACCACCTTGCCAAATAAGCTGAGGAATATAACTATTACCATCATTTAGATATCTAATCTCTGAATTAGTTCCATAAAAGTAGTATGCATCATCAGGAACATTAGCCACCCAACCATCAGGCCTTAGTTTCATATACAAACCAGCTAAAGATATAGATGTTATTCCTTTACCTGAGAACGCTTGTATATCTAACACTACAGAAGTAGGTTGATTTAATACGGGTCCATCACTATCTTGCTTAACCGTAAGTTCATCTCCTATCTGTAGTATGTTACTGTTTTGTCCCTCTAACTTAAACCATACTTGACTAGGGTCATTAGTTAAAATAGGTAGCCCTGAAGTTTCTGTAGCTGAACCGTTAGGTCTAAAAAATGTGTTAGAATATATAGTTTCGTATGTACCTTGACTTGGCTTCACTACAAACTTATACTTCTTTGCCCAATAAGGAGGTATATTAGAAAGGGTAACCTGTATTTGATTTCTATTTACGGATGTTGCTGCACCAAAAAACAACGTGTTATTAGCACTTGTAAGCACAGTAGAAGCCCTGCCATACTCATCCATATATACCACGCCTACCTCATAGTCTCTATTAGAGTGTAAGCTCCCTGAGTATGGTTGAAGCGTAAAGAACGCTGTGCAGTTAAAAGCTCTAAAATTATAATATCTAAACGCTGTTGCTGTGTTATTACTTGCTGTACCGTCTGCAAAAAAGTATTGTGTTGCAGGTACCTGTAAAGTAAATGTACTTGCACCAGGAGTATGGTTATATTCAAAACCATCAGGTAGACAAAATGGTGTGGTAGCATCTGCGGGTGTAATTTCATAAGACGTACCACTTTCTTGTAGCGTTGTTATTCCACCGTTCAAGTCAGTTATCCCAATAGTATTATTACCCCCTGCACCTGGTATAGCAGTTATTGTAGCTTGCTCTCCTGTTGTGGTGTCTGTAACAATGTCACCAACACTTATACCTGTAAGAGTGCTAAAGTCAAACGAAGTGTTTGTTAACTCACCTGTACTAGCCCCGTCAGTAGTACCAAAATTTAATACAGTTGTGCCACATACGGTTGGGAATGGGTTTGTATCCATACTAGCCGTTGAGCATTCGTTGTTAACACTACCGTAAACTAATTGCAACTCTGAACCAGCCATTGGGCTTTCTGCAGCTAAATAAAATTTATCACTCAACGTACCTCCCGCCCCACTATTATCACAAGGGTATAGTCCTTGAGGTGGAGGAGATGTGCTAGCATTTTGAACCACACTCTGTCCAAACCTACTTATAAATAATGTGTCACTTAGTAAGTCATCTACACTGGGATATGGTTGTTGACAAGTAAAAGATATAGATATATCAAAGGGTGATGGTGACTGAAGTGAAGTATTACTACACTCAGAATTTGTACCTATTGATGTACAATCTGGACTAATAATCTGTTCTATTTGAAAAGTAAAATTTATAGTAGTTCCTGCTGTTATGTTTGTAGATCCAGTAGGTATAAGTCCACTTAAATCCCAATTTAATACAGAACCATTTACTGATTTGTTTAAATTTACAGGGTCTATATTATAAGTCCCCGTAGATATTGTAGGGTTCTGTGGGCTTAAGTTTCCTAAGTCCACACCACCTATCTCCCTGCTGATTCCTTTTAATCTATAGTCTATGAAAATATCTGTACCACCCTCGGTGCTAGTTATATCATATCCGTCAACATAGTTTCCGTACATGAGACGGTTTCCTTGAATAGTTTGAGCCTTAGCTAGCCTAGGTACATTATCATAAAGTCTTAGCAGTTCATCAGAGCCAAGAGTTGTGTATATCTCGCTGTTAGAAAACTGAGTAGTTTGAAAGTTATTATCACCCCAACCATATTGATCTTTAACATATCTTTTAATTACATATATAACATTAGACGTAGACTGCTTATATAGAAGGTCTATTTCTTTTACACGACTACTTCCTGTAGAGAAAGTAATATTACATGCGTTATACAAGTTCTGCATACCCTCGTTCCAATAGTTTTGTAAACTTAATTGAAATGATAGAGGCTGAAAAGCAGGGGTTGAAAATAAAGACGTTGCACTATACTCACCGTCTTCGTATCTATACCTGTAAGCAAACGATAAGAACCTAGTGTCCATATAATTTTCTTCACCAGGTATACTTAAAAATTCTATATGAGGTGTCCCAAGAGGGGCTACTGTATCGTAGTCCTCAAACCCTGGAGGCTTAACAATTACACCAATATCCTCCTCCTCAATTTGGTCATTAATACCAATGGGTTGTGCGTAATTTCTTTTTACATTTATTAACCTTGGAGGGTTTAAGTCATCGGTAAAAAATAATAGGTTCTCAATTTTTGATACCCCTGTAATTAAGTTTGAGAAACTAAAGTTAAGTAAAGAAACCGTAACTACATGATATGTAAGTGTATTGGTATTGGTATTAAAGGAAACAATCATATCCACTACCCCTGTAATTGTAGAGAGAGGATTGTTTTCGTTATGAATAAACCAATATATAGTCTCATTGATACCATCCTCAAAACAACCTATAGTTCTGACCTCTCCTGTTAAAGGAGCACCTGCGTACTCTAGCTGAGTCAACTTAGAGTTACCCTTAGAGTTTTCTACCGCACCTATCTCTGTACCCTCCGTTGAACCAAGCCTAACATTAAGTGCATCTATATATTGTCCAGGTGGAACTAAACGTTCATCAACGCTCTTGTTCATCTTACCTGCTATAAAGTCTGTTCTTGTTTGAGCCATCCTATTTAATTAATTTGTTTTGCCCTCTCATGTTTTGTAGTAGTCTACCAGGGTGAATGTTACTTAGCCTTAGCTTTGCATTACGAAGAAGTGATGACTTATCTTTTCTTGCCCTGTTTATAACGTACTCCTGTACACCATAACGACCGTTCAATATAGAGTATTTTATGTAAGCATATATAAATGCCTCGAATAACTTATTAACACTTACGCTAGAATCATCTCCCGACTCTAGTCCGTCAGAGATATATTCTAAAACCACAAGTTTTCCTGACATACCTGACGTAAAGTTAATTACACCACCCTTCTTATTAATACTGAAGGTGGGGTTAACGTTCGCTGTCTCTGTGTTTAAACCAAACCTAGCACCTATGTTGTAATCAAAGTACCAGTTACCATCTATATTGTAACCCTCTTGACCGTTATATGGTCCATCTCCTAGATACATATTCTTCTGCTGACCATCTAACCTCTGTCTGTCAAAGAATGAGTTGTCAGGCTTTAGTACGTTTCCGTCTATATCAAAAAGTATTTGACAGTCATTATCCTGTAGGTACGCCCCACTCCAGTTTGTCTGAATATTCTCAGTCATCGGGAACAACATACCGTTCTCCTCCTTAGATATTCTAACCCAATTTACATAGTCTTGAGGTAAAACAAATCGTAGCTGGTCACATACCTGAAGCTCCAATATCTTTACCTCCTTCATCGCATCGTAGTTCAACTCCTGTATCCCTCTCTTTGCGTGAAATAAAACTTGGTATCTGTTTATGTTGTTTATAATTTCATTGTTACCCTGATGCATTAACATAAAGTTGTTTACAATATCCTCTAAGGTAACGTATTGGTACGAACCCCAGTTAGCATCTGTTGGAACGGTCTGTCCGTTCTCGTAGTATTGATAGTCTGTAATATATGCCATATCTAACTTGTTTCTTGTGTGTCACTATTCTCTTCAGCCCTTCCAAATCCATATACAGCATCCTCTCTAATCTCTATACCAACGTACTGACATATCTTTGCAATAAGCGTAGGCTCATCAGAGTCAGGTAACTCAAAGTCTTGGAAGTCAGGCTGTGTTGCATTAAAGATTGGCTCACCTACACCGACATCTATAAATGTCCACTTAGGAGCAAAGGGGTATCTTATGTACTGTGATCTTATTGCACCTGCGTTTGTTATTGTTGTAGGGTATACTGTGATAGTGTTACCGTCTAATACATACGCAGGGTATGTCTTTGTAGGTGCTGTTAACATTGAGTTAGTTAGTAAAAATATTTTACTTTGGTTAACTCTTTCTACCTCCCTAATTTTTGTATCTGAATAAATAACATACTCGTCACCTATAGAAAATATTGCGGAACTAACGGATATTGTACCTGTGTTAGGTGCATCCACTCTTGTTATATACGCCTCCTGTAGTGTGGTTGTGTTAACTATAATACTACCTATTGGTGGTGTTGGGTTTGAGTTTGGAATGTTTGTCCATAAAGCAACCTTAGAAAAGTCTGTAACAGTATTACCTGTAGCAGTACCAGTTATACTCCCCGTAAATAAAGGTGTGGAATAATAAAATAATTTATTAACAAGGTAGTAGTCACTTGGTAGTGAGAACGTATTAGCGTTAGCCTGTGCTAAAAAAACCTGTGTAGAAAAACTATCTATTACCTCAACCAGTCCCTTCTCTATATCCGCATATCCTGTACCTGATTGACGGGCGTTCTGCCTCTGTATCCAGTTGTTGTACGAATAGAAGTAGTCCTCAAACATATCCATCTGAGCCTGCTGTGCGTAAAGGTTAAAATCTTGTGGTGATATATATCCGTAGTTATTTTTATTCGCTATAGCTAATACAGTATTTCTTACTTCATTTATTGATGCTGACATATTACATAAACATTTGCTACAAAGATAACAAAAAAAAAGAGGCCTACTTTTTTAGTAGACCTCTAGTTCTTAAGTGTGACGCTAAGTTAGTTAAGCATTTAAAATGCTTGTCACAGCCTTAGGTAAAGCAAGAGAGTACATTGGTTTTGTCCAGCTTGTAGATAACGCTTCCGCAGCAGCATCTAGTATAGATGTGTACACATCATGAGCAACCTGAACAGCAGTTGTTACCGTAGTAGCAGTTCCGTCCACGTACTTAACAACAACAGTAGTTGCTGTTGCATTTGCTGTAGCGATTGATTTTATTCCGTTAAGACTAATCAATTGATTAGTGATAGGAGCATTTGTAACCTTGATAAATTTTTCCATTTTTTTATAATTTTATATTTTTTTTAGTTATACTTTCTGTATCCGTAAGAAGAAATAATTTCTTCCACCAAGCCAGGTTGCATTAGTAACAGCAACGGCAGGGTTTAAAAGTCCTGGGAAGTCATATGTTACATTTGGCCATGCAGTCTCTAGTGATTCTACTATAGCATCTTGAACAGCACCCCTCATATCAGAATTACTTCCAACAGTAGAAGAGTATGCGTAATCAATCTTTACCACTGATGACACTGATGACTCATAGGTAACGTTGACAATAGAAGAATCTGTTGCAGCATTTGAAACGTCAGCAACGTCAGCAGACCTCATTATAACGTCAAGGTCATTAGCACCCTCGCTGTACACTAAGTAGGCATCTCCACCTAAAAATGTGTCTGTGTCTACCGTTAAGATAGTAGGCGTCACCGCAGTTACCTTAGCTGTTACAGCCGCTGTTATATCTAAAGCATAGTCCCCTACCTTTACACCAGCAGTTACAAAGTCTACCCCAGTATCAATCAACTGAAAACTTCCTGTTCCGTCAGCAGTCCCTGCTTGTCTCACAGTATACTCTGGCATATAGATAAAGTAAGCAGTCGCATCTGGGATACCTGTCCCAGTATCCACACCTATAGACTCAAGAGCCAAAACTGTGTCTGAAGTTACTGCTGTTACAAGGTACTTTCTGTCTGTAGTTCTATCCCATACAATAGCATGAGGCAATACAAGCTGTGTAAAAACAGCAGCACTGTCGGTTAATGTTAAAGCTCCAGCACCATTTGCTGTAGATGTTCCCGTCTTAACAACATCAAGTTGTTTAAAGTTTATAAATTTTTCCATGTTAGTGTTCATAATTAAGCTATTACAATTGATGTAAGCGGGTTAGTATTTAAGAATGAGTTAGGCTCTGTACTAGAGTTTACTGCTGCCCCAGCCACCATTCCTTTCGGAGCGTAGTAGTCGGAAACCGAAGTCCATCCTGATTTTAATGCGTTCATAGAGGCTGTCTGAATTGCCTCCTTAAGAATTGGAGAAGGAAATTGATTTGGCCACTGTAAGGTAACCACCTTTCCTCCAATGTAATTAATAGTAGCACTAGATGTAGTAGGCTGTCCTATGCTTAGGATTCCTGTAACTGATACCAGTTGATCTTGACTATTTGTCCCATGACCATCTAATACTGGGATACTTAGAAATTTTTCCATAATAAAAATAATTTATGTGTTAATAATAATGTTATGCTATAGTGATATCTGAAACTGCATACTCAGGTATAGCCTCATAGGAAGCGTTAGTCCAAGACGTAGCCAATGCTTCTGTAGCATTTTGTTGTAGCCATCTTCTGAACTGTGTCCCTGAGTTTGTTGCTGACGCTGCACCTACTGTTGCATGAGTAATTGTAGTCACCTTTCCGCTACCGTATGTTAGTGTAGAAGTAGTAACCGTTGCCGCTTCAATTAGTTTTAAATCTGTAACAGGAACTAACTGGTTTCCTTGTGAAGTTACAGGTATGCTTAAAAATTTTTCCATAATAAAAATAATTTATGATTAATAAGATACAAAGATAAACAAAAAAAGGCACCCTATTCAAGGTGCCCTTCATATAGTTTATGAATACTATTTATTTTTTTTTTAGCATTTGCTTTAATAATTTATACGTCTCTACACCTTCATCTGTTTGAAAGTATGAGGACATAATGTCATTAGGATTCTCTCCGTAAGGTACTGTAAGTATCTTAGTCTTATTATCCTTAAGGTTAAAGTATACATCCCTGTTCTTATTCCTTAGTGATAATAGATTACTACCAAAAATTTGAACAACATCATCATACATCTGTAGTGACGGGTCGTTTAGTATATCAATAAAGTCCTCAGGATAGTTACGAGAATATACTAACACATCCCTTTTCAATTCTGCAGTGCTCTTAGTGTCAGCACCTGTACCTATAAGTACTCGTGATACTGTCTCTAAGGTTGATAGGCTCATATCTCTAGCTAACAACTGAGCGTCTAATATAAGCATCTCTAAATCCAATTCTTCTGCAGCATCCTTAGCCTCATTAATCTCTCCGAATATATTACCGCTACCTGGGTGGTAAGATAAAAATTGTTGGAGTACTTGATTTTCTCTTTGGACATGTAGGAACCCATCCTCAAAAATAATAGGTTCTAGTATAGCGTTACCATCCTGCTCATCCTCGAACGGACTCCTTTGGTTTCTTGCGTAACGAAGAGGCCTGTTAACACCTTTTTCCTCATCAAAATAAAGTAGTGATGTACGGTGGTTATGGTGTGAGCTTAACATAAATGATAATGGAGCTATATCAGATAATAGTCTATAGCTTTTAGATACTGTTTTGTTTACTTTTTTCATTATATATAATTTAATTAAAATTAAAAAAAAGGGGGGAGGTTAGTCCCCCCTATATTATTGGTTACTAATCTTGAAACAAGAAGAAGTTGTTTGCACCTAAAGTACATACAGCTCTTTCAGACAAGAAGTTTACCGTCATTGCATCTAAAGAAGATGTTCTTGCACCACCAGCTGAACCAGTAATCCAAGTTTTGTAACGTCTATCTTCAGTTTCAGAAGCTCGGTAACGTACATGTAAGAATGGACGCTTTGCGTTCTTCCCTAAGATTTGGTCGTATACAGTTGTAGATCCAGCAGGAACCATAAGTCCGCTAATTTTACCACCTGTTAAACCACCACGCATTGTTGGGTCATTTAAGTATTTCCAGTCAGACTTGTAGAAGTCATAACCTCTACGGAATCCTGTGAAACCTAAGTTAAGAGCCATGTCCTTATCGTTATCAAATAATCCGTAAGACGTACCACCTGCTCCGTAAGAGTTTTGTGCCGCTAACATATCATCAATATCGAAAGAGAAATCTCTGTTTACAAAGATTACGTTCTCCTCAATAGAACCTTGCTTATCTAAACGTTGGATAACGCTATCGAATCCTGCAAGAGCAACTGGGTTACCTCCAGACCAAACGTTTCCTCTGTTGTTTACAACATAGAAGATACCCTCTGAACCTTTGTTTCCTTCTGGACCTGTAGTAGCAATAGCACCTGAACCTGCCTCAGCTGGAACTGCTTCAACCATTGCTGTCTCTAAGTAGTCCTCAAAACGTAGACGAGTCTCATGCTCAGACTTAAGGTACCATAGGTATCCTGTCCCTCCGTTCTCAGTAGCAATCTCTACCCATCCAATCTGCGCCATGTCAGAACCACTTACCTCGTAAGTATCCTTGATGATGATTGGAGAGTTCTCAAAGATAAAATCTTGAGCCTCTAAAGAACCTACCATCCCAAGTTGTCCTTTCTTAAATTCAGAACCGTAGATAAAGATGTCACAAGCTACAAGTGTTGCCATTGCTTGACCTGTAGCCTCATAGTAAGCTACAGTAATCTCGTGGTCACCACCACCACCTAAAGTAGAAGTAGACGCTGTAACAATTGCTTTATTCTGAAGTGTTGAACCTGCTGTAGAATCAGAAATCATAATAGTCTGACCTACTCTAATTGCTTGAAAACCGTTAGCTGGTGCACTTGAAGCTGGTACTCCTGGGTTTACTTGACCAACTGGAATAGTAATTACTGCTACAGCTACTCCTGCTCCTGAAGCTGAAGTACATCCTGTGTACTTTGTGTGTAATCGCCCCTGCTCTGCCCATTTGATAAGGTCTGAGTTAGAAGGCATCTCAGCACCAACCATTCGTAAGAATGATGCTACTGTTCTGTTTCCATAACGCTCGAATTCTTTCTCGTATGTATCTGGAAGATACTGGTTCAAGAAGTCGAAGTTAGTAATGTAATTTGATGCAAGTGCTACCTGTTGAGCACTAGGTTGCAAATCAAATCCTGGTGTTGCATTTACTGCCATTTTTTAAATTTTTTAATAGTTTATAATTTTTTAATACTCCTAATTTTGAGTCCCTTACCACTGCTCGTGTCGCCTACGGTTCTAATCTTCAATCCGTCTTTACTGAAATTCTGTGGGGTGTTCCTTACTTCCATATTAATGTTCTTTGATTTTTTAGAAACATTATCTACAGTGTCAGTCATACCCTGGTTGTAAAAGAATTCAGCAAACTTGTCAAGATTCATAGCAACCGATAAGGCTCTATGATATCCCTGAGCGTCATTCATAAGGCCTGAGTCACTATCCATAAACTTATTTATGAAGTTGTTTACATCAGACTGCTTACTCTTTAACTCATTCGCATCACCAGGTTTGAAAGTGAAATTTTTCTCTCCGACATTGAACTCAAAACCTTTGAACTCATCGTTAAAGACCTCATCGGTCTTATTCAGAAAATAATCGTACCTCTTCTTCTGTGCTTCTTTCGCAGTGTTAGATTCCTCTATATAACTTTTATAGCTACTCAAGTCTTCATTTTCACTGTCAGATAATCCACCCCCACTTGACTCAAGAGGAATTTTATACTTATCCTTCTGCTCATTGAAAAACTTTTTAGCTTTTACAAGTTCTCTTTTCTTTGCCCTCTCAATCTTCTTAATATCTGACTCCTCGTCTAGTTCTTCATCATAACCAAACCTGTCCTCCATTAAGTCCTTTATATCCTCACTATCCAAACCTTCCTCGGTGTGAGCATAATACTGAGACAACAGTGTGTTACTGTCCATGCTATCATAGTCCCTCTGTGTCTTCACAAAGTCCTCGATACCACGACCAGTATCTTTTTTGTACTTAAAGTACGCAGATACATCCTCAGGTAATTCCTCGTTTGATTCTTGTGTTTCAAACAACTGGTCTACAGAGTCGATATCTTTATCGTACCTATTCTTAATATAAGAAAGAATGTCTGCATCATTTAACTCTGGTGCAGGAGTTTCTTCTGTTGGTATCTCTACCCTATCAACTTCAGGCTCAGTGTTAGTGGAGTCCTCGAACTTTTCTTCGTGCTCCTTTAGTAACTGCTCCTCAACTTCTACTGCCGACTTCTCGGTACCTGTAACTTCACGTACAGTAAATTTGTTTTCTTCCATTAGATTTAATTTTTACAAAGTTAATACTTATTTATTTATTTATTTAAGCCTATCTAGGGTTAAATTCTGCGAGGTCAAACCCATCTAAACTATCCTCATTCGATTCAAAGTTTATTGCGGGTAGGTTACGCTTACGCTGTTCAATCATCTTAGACTGCTGAGTATTACCCTTGCTTATACGATCAGACTTAGCGTCCTCTCTTTGTGTTTCTCTTGAGTCTACTTGAGACTGTTGTAAGCCTGCCATCTGCATAGCGTAGTTAAACTCTACATCCATTAACTGACGCTTAAGGTCTGCCTCGTTTTTCTGTTTCTCAATATCAAAAGCAATCTCAGCTTGTTTTATTTGAATCTTAGCCTGCGTCTCCATTTGAGATTTTTGCATCGCAGCCTGTGCCGCTTGCTGTTGCAGTTGCATCTGTTGCTGACCAATCTGTTCCTGTTTCTGCTGCTCCTGCTGTTGACGTTCTGCCTGTGTCTGCTTACGCTTAACTTTTAGTAGCTGGTTAGCCATCTTAAGGTTGTTAATAGTCCTTATATCAATAGCGTCCTCTAGGTCAATACCACCGTTCTGTAATGACATCTGTATATTCTGCTCAAGCTGTGCCTTCTCTTCCTCATCAGGACTCATCTCTATAAATATACCAAAGTCATATATGTATAGGTTTTTAATATCCTCTAGTATACCTAGGTTATACTTACCTATCTGCATAGCAAACTCATCTCTAAAATCTGCGTACTCTAAAACATCTGCCGTCCTTATAGATAAGCACTCAGCTAAAGTCTTAGTTATATATAAACTTGCGTTTAGTATATGTCTTGTAGCTACGTTAGAGTTTAATGCGGCAAGTTTCTGTACCCCAACCAATGAATTAGGGTCAGGCATTGACCCGTCCCTAGCCTCATTCAGTCCAGTCACCTGTCTTATCATGTCTAGGTAGTGGTTATAGTTACCTATAAGCATCTGCATCTTACTCTGCCCACTGCTAGATGTAAGCTGTGTAATTGGAACCCTTGCATTATTATACTCCCCGTCCTGCGTGAAGCTCCTACCGATAACACTACCTGTTTGGAAGTATAATCTTAAAGCGTCTTCAGGATTGTATGCAGCCCCTGTACCAAGGTCTACCTCGTTTAATCCGTCAGCATCTATAAACACACCGTCAGGAACTACCTTAGATACAACTTGTTGTATCTTTAAGTGACTTATTTGTATAAGGTCTGCAAAAGGGATCATGCGTCTCACTAAAGACTCTAGTACCCCCTTGTACATCCTTGGTGCACACGCCACATAGTTAGGCATTGCATATTGGTTAGCAGAGTTAGGTCGGACCATGTTCTCCATCATATTCCACTTAAGGATTATGTTTGTACCCATAACCATAACACCCTCGTACCAAACGTCTATTCTTTTTTCTACCCTTTCAAACTCGCCCTCATCCATCATCTCCTGTGGTGGATTAAACTCATCATCTTTTTCTACAGTCTTATACGTGCCCTCGCCTGTCTTCTTCTTTTTATATACAAAACTATTTGTTGACTTATAATTAAAGTACATCAATGTAACAGTGTCTCTAGAGAACATACTGTTCTCGTACATGGCCGCAACGTTATAGTAGTCATACCATGACTGACTGTACTTGGATATTTCTTCTAATTGATCTAGTGTAATGTCTGGGTCTATTTTAACAACCTCCCCTATAGGAACAGTTTTAATCTCACCCCAATAGAATGAGTCCTTAAAGTATGGGTCCTCTGTATAACTATACACAACGTTTGCAGGGTCTACATATTCTACCCTAATACCATCACCCTGTTGAAACTCATGCTTTGTTATACCTATACCTAACGTAGTAATATCATAGTCAACTCTTTTCCTCGTGTCGGAGTAATGGTTCTCTTCAAGCATGGTGTTTATAGCAATCTCGTTTGCTATCTCAATACCTGGCTTGTAGTTAAGCTGCATATACAACTCCATCTCGGTATCGTTTGTGGGTAAAGTTTCAGGGTCTACCTGAAACATTTGAACCTGAAAGTCTTTTTCAACCTGCTTAAATAAATTTTTAGCCACCACGTTAACCTCAACCATACGTTGAAACTCGTTACGCTTCTCTGCCGACATAGCATCCATGGCAATACAGTTTATTTTAAATAGCCTGTCAGACATTCCGTTAACAACAATATCTACAAACTTTGGTATGATAGGAATAGGTGTCCAATCTAAGTTTAGGTATGAAAGGTCACCGTCTACCGCTAACTCATTCTTATACTTAGCAACGGATTGTTCTCCACGTGCATACAGTCTTAGCCTGTGAAACTCTGCCCACTGGCTATAGAACCTACAACCATTACCGTCTTTTCTAAACCACTCGTATTGTATAGCCTGACCTACCTGTAACCCAAACTCATCTGTAGCTTTCTGCTTGTCACTTACAAATTGATCAGGGAACGCAGCAGAATTTATATTTATATTAACGTCTTTCATCTAATTATTTGACTTTTATTGCTGGTGTTATTGTATTTAGCAAAGTTAATACTTATTTTCGATTTCTCTTTAGTAGGAGTGTACATATGCTTTTGGTTAGCCATTATAGCTAATCCAGAACTTATAGCCGCATCAAACTTAGTCCTATTGCTTATATCAAACTTAGCCCAGTCCTCCAGTGTCTTACCAAAAAACATTGTTCCCATATCTCCTTCATCCCTATACGTACCATTAAAATCAATGCCCACATACTTTTCTATATATGATTCAATAGCGGAGGCGTGAGACTGCTTAACATCCTCAGATGTATTAGGTATGCCTCCCAACTCTCTTTCTGTCTTAGACAGCTTTATATAAGTCTTGTCAGGTCTATTCAGTGAGTACCCCCTGTATCCTCTATTCTTAAAGTGGTATAGTAGTCTTGGTTTATTATTCTCGCACAAGATAGGCATACCGTAAAATATACACGCCATAAGAACCTCTTCAAAAAATATCTCTGCTGTTTGTGGTCTTGCAATGTACTCTAAAAAGAACTCATTACTTGGGGCCTCCTGCATATTAAACTTGGTCAACCCATGCAACGCACCATTAGAACCTTTACCAACCACGACTCCTGATATGTCATAGGAGTCACAGCCAAATGATCCGATGTCTTCGTTCCCTGGCTTCTTAATACCCCTCTCGATAACTACACTATTCTGAAGGTTAGGAGGGGGTGTCCAGCTTACTAAGAACCTTCCGTCCTTGTTGGGTGCCCACACAACCTTCGTATCCTTTATACCATCCTTCCAATGAAACGAACCCCTAGTAATATGGTGGTCAATCATTAGAGAGTCGTTGTAGTCTACCTGCTGATATATCTTTGTTAGGTTAAATATAGACTGCTTACTCTCATCCCTAAAGGCGTGAGACTCTGTTCGGGGAAACTGTCTATAGAACTCATTAAGTGCATCAGGGTCTTGTGTTAGTGAGTTAACCTCATTCTCCCAGTAGTCTATTGCTCCTATAGTAATGTCTTCCCCATCTATACCTATAACAGGTTTGGGGGGTGTTTTAAATATAGGCATACCATGCCTGTCAATGTATCCCTCAAAGTTCCATTCCATAGGTATAAACAAACAGTATAGCCCACTCTTAGTCTGTCCGTTTGCATTACGATTAGATGGAAACGAGTCCTCATACAGACTCTTAAAGTTTCTACCACCCTTGTCTAGTGCGTTAGACGTAGAGCCCATCATACACTTACCGATAACCTTACTACCCAACCTTAGACATGTCTTTGTTACACGCCAGTTGTTTAAAATATTATCAGGTCTTTCCCACTTACCACTCTCGTCATGTAGTAGTAACTGTAACTTTTCCCCGTCATAGCTGTTATCACCTGTGTTCTTCCAGTCAATTGTAGTATCCAGACCCTCTAACTCATCGTCAGCGAGGTGGAACATATTCTTCTTAGTAATCTTAGACGCAGGAACCCTATAAGCGAGTTCAGTCTTCGGCTTGTCCATACCATCCTGTATAGGTTTAAAGAAGAACGGGTAGTTGTTTGATATAGGCACAACCTTATCTGTAAACATTTTCTTAGCGTCACTACCACTCTTGGATAGTATCCCTATCCTTGAGTCTTTAGTTATAGTGGCCTGGTTCACACCCTCGCATGAACTCATAAAAGAAAACCCTGAACGTCTTATCTTTAGGTAGCACATACCAAAGCTTCTCTTGTCAGCCTTACATGCCTCCCAAAATAAATAAAATATTCTATTAGCCTCTCTGAAGTCTGGGTTACCTATATCAATCTTAGTCCACTGAAGGTACATATAGTGAGTGCCTGTTATATATGTTGACTCTCCGTTATTCATAAACCAGTAGCCCTGCTCCCTCCTGTCAAACTCTTCTTCTATATAATCAACCCACCTATCCTTAAATACATCTGGTGTTTCGTGCCATTGAAATATAGATTTTATCCTAGATAACTCTTTGGATAGAGGAGATGTCTCCCAGTACTGTTCATTATTTTTAATAGAACGTTTATCTACAGCTTTAGGTGTCTTAGGTAAAGCAATCCTTAGCCCATTAATTTCTATTATATCCCCTATCTGTCCTGTCTTAGATATCACAACCACATCATACTTGTCGTTATATCCATACTGCCAGGTCTTAGCCTTGTTCTTTGTGGTGAGAACCTGTTTAGGTATGTACTTAGTAAGTACCTTGTGTAAACTATTTTGACCTTGACTCTGCAAATCCTTTCGGGGTGTTAGTTTTTTTCTCGGCAACATTACCATCAAGCATAGCCCTCTCCTCCTCTATACGTTTAAGTATTTCAAACGCATCAAATATAGCAAGCTTTTTAGTAGCCGCAGCATTCTTTAATCTATCTGGAGCTAAGTCATCCTCTTGGTCAAACTTAATTATATCCTCCTTAGCAACCTTTACTAGTTGCTTAACAGCTTTCTCTCCAGCCTCAATTATACTTAACTTAAGTTCCCTTATATTCATACTATACAACCATTGTTATGTTATTAGTAAACATCCTGTATAGCTTCTCATCATCCACAGTAAACTCATACTCACTGTCTGGGGTGAAAGATATCTCGTCACCAACCTTTACACCCAGGTCTATTAGCTGTTGGTTTATATATCTTACGGTACCCATCAATGGCTCGTCACCAACCTTGGCTATAAAAGATTCCTTAGCGTCCACTGGCTTTATAAAGCAGTACTTGCCATGAGCGTTCCAATCACCGTCTTGCTTATATAAAAAAAA
>Ga0208814_1000742_pt1 | contig 17788 bp, 19 predicted proteins | sample MalvirAntarct_55_FD_184253 | JGI IMG/M metagenome (GOLD analysis project Ga0208814, IMG submission 184253) | Marine viral communities from the Global Malaspina Expedition - Malaspina viral metaG Antarct_55 (SPAdes) (version 2) | ecosystem: Environmental > Aquatic > Marine > Oceanic | place...
CTACCAGATCAAAGAATAAATGTTCAAGGGGTTTTAACGGCAAGCAACAGGTTTTTAGCTACGCCAACTGATTTTTATGCACCATTTAGTTTGGCTGTAATATCTAACGAAACTTACGATTACTTAGATTTCAAACACCCTTCTTTTATTAAAGAATATTCTCCTTCATCGACAAGCACTGGGAAGCCAAAGTATTATTCTTTGTTTGACGACACATCGTTTGAACTTGCTCCAATACCAGACGCAACTTATACTATTGAATTACATTATTTATATAAACCAGCCTCGTTAACGAGTGGTAGTGACAGCGGTACAACATTACTGAGTTCTGATTATCCAGACGCATTGTTGTATGGTAGTTTAGTAGAAGGTGCTATTTTCTTAAAAGAACCGCCTGATGTCATTGGCTTGTTTGAGGCTAGATTCAAGGAGGCGGTAAACAGAATGAAAACACTATCCGAAGGTCGCGGAACGCGTGACCAGTATAGATACGATCAGTTGCGTACTGGCGTATCGTAAATGAAACCAATTAAATCCCTCGAAGGCAAGCGAGTAGCCATTATTGGTCTTGGTTTATCACAAGTAGATTATGCGATTGGTTTGCAAAATGGCAGAACTTGGGATGAAACCTGGACGATTAATTCTGCAGCCGGTGCATACAGAACAGACAGAATGTTTATGTTAGATCCTGCAAGTCGATTTTTTGATAGTAACGATGCTGGCAGACAGACAAGCGTGGTGACTAAAGTGTTGACAGAAGCCAAGCACCCAATATATACCTGCGAATTAGATTCCAGAGTACCAAAAGCAGTTGAGTTTCCGTTGCAAGAAGTTTGTGACGCTACAGGATGCGCCTATCTAAATACTACCGTGGCTTACACGCTTGCTTTTGCAATGTGGAATAAAGTTGCTGCTGTAGATCTTTTTGGTATAGATTTTTCGTATTCACAAAACTTACACTTAGCTGAAGCAGGAAGAGCCTGTGTTGAGTTTTGGATTGCAAAAATGATGGATGCAAACATAATAGTTGGAATTAGCACTAGATCTACAATATTAGATATGAATGTTGCTGCTACCGATAGGCTGTACGGTTATCATAGATTAAAAAAACCTCTTGTTGCAATACCCCATGAAGGCAAGTTTATTATTGGGCCTTACGAAGAAATTAATGAGCAATTAGCTAAAAAAGGTTTAAAAATTAATGAGGATGTTGCTCCACCAGAGCCATACAAAGGATGAGCGATAGTTTTATACAATTAGGTCAAGTCAGTGTGCATACAACTGAAAATAAAGGTCACGATCCAGAATTTTGGGCAGCACAGGCTACAAAAAAAATATGCTCTATATCTATGGACCAACCAGAGCATATCAAACAACAGGCTTTAGCTTTCCAAAACCAAGTTTATACTGTAATCTTGTATACAATACAGAACGCAATAAATTCAAACAATGTGACTAATGTTAATTTATTAAGGCAACAAGGCCATGAAGACATGGCTAAGATAATAAAGGAGCTTTAACATGGCAATCACATCAGCAATCGCAACCAGTTTTAAACAACAAATTCTTGTAGAAGGACACAATCTAACCAATGGAGCAGATTCCATTAAGTTAGCACTCTACACATCATCAGCAAGTTTAGGTGCAGGAACTACTGTATTTGTAACCACAGGACAGGTTAGTGGTACTAATTATTCATCAGGTGGAGCAGCATTAACAAATGTCACACCAACAACATCTGGTACAACCGCAATCGTAGATTTTGCAGATTTAACTTTTGGTACGGCCACAGTAACAGCCAGGGGTTGTTTGTTGTATAACACAGCAAATGGTAACAAAGCATTGTGTGCCATAGACTTTGGTGGAGACAAAACAAGTACAGCAGGTGATTTTACTGTAGTTTTTCCTGCAGCAGACGCATCAAACGCTATTATTAGATTAGCTTAAATTAATTTTAATAATGGTAGAGTCAAGTTATGCCACTAACAAAATTTAATTTTAAGCCAGGAATAAACAAGGAAGAGACTGACTATTCAAACGAAGGTGGTTGGGTAGACGGAAATCTTATTCGCTTTAGAAAAGGTCGAGTTGAAAAAATTGGTGGCTGGATAAAGAAAAGCGCCAATGTTTTTTTTGGCGTAGCCAGAGCATTGCACAGTTGGATTTCTTTAGGATCTGAGCGTTACTTAGGCATAGGCACAACTTCAAAATATTACATAGACTCTGGCGGTAACTATAACGATGTTACCCCAATAAGAGCTACCACAACCAACGGAATTGTTTTTGCAGCTACAAATGGCTCAAGCGTTATTACAGCTACTGATTCAGACCACGGAGCTGTGGTAGGTGATTTTGTAACAATAGCAGGAGCTGCTACTTTAGGTAGCGGAGGCAACATTACTGCTGCTGTTTTGAACAAAGAGCATCAAATTACTGGGGTGGCTACTGCCAACACATTTACATTTACAGCATCTGCAACAGCCAATGGTAGCGATACTGGTAACGGTGGTGCTGGAGTAGATGGTGTGTATCAAATTAATTCAGGACTTGATGTGTATGTTCCTTCTGCTGGTTGGGGTTCTGGTACATGGGGAGCAAGTACATTCGGCTCTACAACAGCATTGTCAGCAACCAATCAACTTAGATTGTGGACTCACGATAATTTTGGTGAAGATTTAATAATTTGTCCAAGAGCAGGTGGAATTTTTCGTTGGGTTGAAAACAATGGAGTAAACGCAAGAGCTGTTAGTCTTGCTACAACCTCTGGTGCTAATTTAGTCCCAACGGTTGGCCTTCAGGTAATTACATCTGAAACCGACAGGCATTTGATAGTATTGGGAGCAGACCCTATATCCGGTAGCGCAAGAACCGGAGTCATTGATCCAATGTTAATTGCTTTTAGCGATCAAGAAAACGCATTAGATTTTGAACCTTTATCAACAAATTCAGCAGGATCTTTAAGGCTTTCTAGTGGCTCACTAATTGTGGGCGGCATGAAATCAAGGCAAGAGGTGTTGGTTTGGACAGACACAAGTTTGTACAGCATGACTTTTATTGGGCCTCCTTTAACCTTTGCTATTAACTTAATTAACGAAGGCGCTGGATTAATTGGGCCTAAAGCTGCAGTCAATGCACCAAACGGTGTATTTTATATGTCTAAGAATTCTTTTTATTACTACAACGGTTCTGTGAAAAAACTTCCTTGTTCAGTTCAAGATTATGTTTTTTCAGATCTAAATTTAACCCAAGCTTACAAATGTCATACAGCATTAAACAGTGAGTTTTCAGAAGTGTGGTTCTTCTACCCATCTCTAACAGACAACACCGAGGAGATATCACGATTTGTTATATACAACTATGAAGAAAATATATGGAGCATTGGATCTTTGGTTCGCTATGCTTGGCTTGACACAGGCATTGAAGACAAGCCAGTAGCGTCTGGTCCATTGGGTTCTGATAATTACATTTATCAACACGAAACTGGTTTTAATGACGATGACAATGCAATGGAAAATGTATTTATTGAATCGGCTGACATAGACATAGCCGATGGAGATAATTTTGCTTTCTTGAAAAAAGTTATCCCAGATGTTTTGTTTGACATAGAGTTAGGCTTTAGCGTTACCCCTGCCATAAATGTGGTTGTCAAAAGGAGAGACTTTAATGGGCAATCTTTAATTACAGACTCTACTGTACAAGTAACCAACACATCAACTTTCTCAAGTCTAAGAACAAGAAGCAGGCAGGTTGTATTGCGGTTTGAGTCAGATGACGACAATACAGTTACTGATACAAAAAATTATAAATGGAGATTGGGTTCAGCTAGATTAGAGGTTCAGCCATCTGGTAGAAGGTAATGGGTAAGTTACTAGAGACTAGGCTGCCTTTAGCACAAGGAGAAAATGTATCTACAGAAACTTTCAATCGTTTGATTCGTGTAATAGAATTAAACTTAGGAAGATTTGATACGACTGCCACGCCTCAATACACAGGCAGTCAGCGTGATTCTTCTTCTTTTGCTGCTGGAGATGTAATATGGAATACTACAACAGAAGAGCTACAAGTGTATGATGGAGATAAGTGGATTAATTTATCGGTTGGCCCACAAGTCGGATTAGAAGCAAAAGTTTCTTTAGGGGAAGTAACAGTAACCTTAGATGGTAATGTTACAGTAAATATAACAGGACCAGTCTATGGTTGGAATGTAGAAAAATGGTACACATGATATTATTAAAGTGGGTGCTACAATGAGCATAGATGCAATTAAAATATATAGGTTAAGAATATGGCAAGTTTAAATGAAATGATGCAACAAATGAACGATACCAAGGGCGTTGGTCTACCAGCCTCAATAGGTTCTTTGTCTAGCAATCCTTATATTTCTCCTAGCGACCTAAATGGTTCTGTTTCTGGCGCTTTTATAACGCCAAAAAAACTCAAAGAACAAGCATTACAAAATTTAAGATCTGAATCTGGTGCTGCTATATCAGAAGATGAATTGCGATCTGAAATAGAAAGATTGAGTCAAAGTATTAATCCAGAATATCAACTCAGACAACAAGCTATGAGTATATTAAGAGCTGAATCTGGTGCTGCTATATCAGAAGATGAATTGGAAAGCGTAATGGATATGTTGCGCAAAGGTGCAACACCGCAAGGAATAGGTGCAGGCTTTAATGCTCCAATTCCTATGCCCATGATGCAAGGTCAAGATCCATCTGTTCCTATGCCCATGATGCAAGGTCAAGATCCATCTGTTCCTATGCCTACAATGCCAAGGCCACCAATTCCAGATCAATTCAACGACCTCATCAACTTTGAAGGCTTGCCTGCAAAAAATGCTAATGAAATAGCAGCTGAGAATGAAACCGCACAAGCCATTGAAATTCTTATGATGGAGCTACAAAATACACAAGATCCTGACGAACAACAGATTTTGACAAACATGATAGAAAATACAAGCATTAAGGCAAATGCACAATACAGTCCTTTAATGGATCAACTTTCTGCACAAGGCGGAGAAGACAACATGATGGCTCATGTGAGATCTGGAGATGTAAACATATCCAAAGAGATGATGGAGGCAAATCCACAGCTTGAAGCCGTAATTGAAAAAACAGCTTTAGATCTTAATATTAACCCTGAATCAATGGTTTATGGTACAGGCATAGCATCCTTAGATCCTGATACTGGATTAGAGCAACATGGGTTTTTTAAAAAATTGGTTAAGAATGTAGGCAAGATAGTTGGTAAAGTAGCACCTATTGCTATGTTAGTGCCAGGCGTTGGTACTGCACTCGGTGGCGTATTGGGTGGTCTTGGCAGCGCAGTAACATCAGGATTAGGCAGCATAGGATTAGGTGGTTTAGGCAGCGCTCTTGGTAGTGTTGGAAGCACAGTCATGGGTGGCATAGCAAATCTAGGCATACCTGGGGTTTCATCTATAGCAGGTGGCACGGGAGCTAGGTTTGGCGGTATTAGCAAAGGCCTAGGCTCTTTAAAAGGATTGTTAGGCGATGGTCCTTTAAGTGGTTTTCTAGGTGGAGGAAGTGAATTAACCGTACAACCAAACGATACTTTAAGTCAAATAGCTCAAAAAAATGGAACAACCATAGAAGCTATTATGAAAGCCAATCCCTCAATTACTGATCCCAACATGATACAAGCTGGCGCAACTTTAAATATGCCTGGCGGTGGCGGCAACTTTAATGTTGGCAGAGCAATTTTAGGTGGAGAAGGCAGAACGCCAGACTTCATAAAACAAGGCGAAAATCTATTAAAAGGCGAATACACACCTGGCGCTGGTGGACCTCAACAACCTGGTGGCAGTGGTGGATTTGGCGGCATGAGTGATTTGCTTAAAATGGGCGGTGCAGGAGCATTGGCTGCAGGGTTAGGCAAGTTAGCTTTTGACGAGGCTAAAAATGCCAAAGGCGCACCCGTAACACCTTACACAACCATGGACGCTACTGGCAGATACAACATAGAAGCAGAGCTTGCTAGAAGAATGGGCCAACAAGCGCCTAACCCAGTTGAGTTTGGTTTATTATCGGCTAACACAATCCCAGAACTTAGTGGCGGTCAGCCTAGAGTCGTAGGTGCAGCAGAGGGCGGAGCTATGTACCCAAACAAAGGTTTAGAATCATTGGCTAGAGTAGCGCCAGATGTTGTAGAAAGAATGGGTTACAACATGGGTGGACAGGCAATGAATTACAACATGGGTGGTAGACCTATGATGCCTATGGGTTACAACATGGGTGGACAACCTATGATGCCTATGGCCTATGCCGAAGGCGGCAATGTTGCCATGGAAGAATTTGAAAGAATGAACGGAGTTATTAATGGCGAAGGCACAGAAACCAGTGATGATATACCTGCAATGCTTTCAGACGGTGAATTCGTAATGACAGGCCAAGCCGTACGCGGTGCTGGTTCTTATAACATGAACAATGATAGTGGCATACTAACCCTTACTCCCAATGGAAATCCAGGCAGAGACGCTGGAACTGAAATGATGTATCAACTAATGGAGGCTTTTAGCAGGCAAACAACACCTGCATAAAGAAAATTATGGCAATAATGGACGACATAAGAAGATCAATGCAAAGAGCTAGGGGTGGTATACAAGGTGAGCCTGAAATGATGGCTCGAAGACCAGCACCACGACCTGCTGTTATGCCCAACATACCAAACTTTTCTAACATACCAAACATGCCAAACTTACAAGGCATTGGTGGTATTCCTGGTTTAAGTGGATTAGATTTTTCTAATCTGCCACAAGGCTTAAACTTCTCAGGACTGCCACAACCAATAGATCTTACTCAAAGGCCACAAACACCTGGATCAACACCAGCATCTGGAAGACTTAGGCGTGGCCCACAGGCAGGCAATGCGCCTTTTGCAACATTACCGGGCATAGGACCAATTTATGCAGGTCAAAAATTTAGCTCTAACGGACCCGATTATTTTGATGCACAAGGCAATAAAATTACAGGAGCTATGTTTTCTAATTTAGGGATAAATACAGACCGAGGTGGTCAGCCTATAATCCCTCAAGAATACCAAAGTACAGAGGGCGTTGGTTTCGGTGAAAGTCCGTCTGGATCAACCATGGAAATGAAAGATATTTTAGGAATGCCAACTGCACCTATACAAGCACCGCAGATGCCAACTGCACCTGCACCTGCACCTGGTCAACCAACTACTCTTGGTGGATTAAATCCAGTGCCAATGCCAAGCCAACCTGCACAACCAACTGCACCTGCACCTGTAGCACAACCTCTTGCACCCTACACAGGCAGCAACGAGCCTGCACCTTATGCCTCTAATGTGGTTAGAACCGAAACAGGCATGGATGCACTTACCAAGCAGTTGTTGTTTGGTTTAGACGGACAAGGTGGGTTTATACCAGGCGCTATGAGAGCAGCTGAAAAGACTTTCTTTAATGCAGATGGAACGCCTAGGGTTGTAGAAGAACAGGTGGCAGGGCAATCACCAGACCAAATAAGAGCGCAAGAGTTAGCCAGAGCTGGTATTGGAATCCAAGATCCGTTCTTGCAGCAAGCAGGAGACGCTTACGCAACTGGAATTGGCGCATTAGACCAAGGCTTAATGGCAGCAAGATCTAGGGCAGAGCAAGGACTGGGAGCTACACAAAGAGGAGTTTCACAAGAAGAAGCTCTAAGAAACCAAGGCCTAAACAGGGTTTTGGGTGGCATAGACCAGTTTGGACAGAGATCTGGAAGCCTAGGCAGACAAGCAATGGACTCAACAGCCGCTTTTGGTGGTCGTTTGGGTGAGTCAGAGGGTTTAATAAGAGGCACTACCGGTGCTTACGATCCGTCTTTGACATCACAGTTCTACAACCCATACGAAGATCAAGTGGTACAACAAACCATAGACGATGTGTTTAAGGCTGGGGAACAACAAGACATGGCTGCTAGAGCCAGAAACATACAAACAGGTGGAGAGTCAGCTTTTGGTTCTAGGGCGCGTTTAGGTGCTGCTGAAAGAAGAGAAGCTCTTGGTAGGGGTTTAGGTCAATCTTTAGGATCTCTTCGCGCACAAGGCTTTGGACAGGCTCAACAAACAGGTTTAAACGAATTTGCCAGACAAAGAGCAGCCGAAAGATCTGCTGCATCTGGATTGTCTGGCCTAGCAGGATCAAGGCTTGCATCTCAACAGTCTTTAGGCAGCAACCTACAAGGTTTATCCGGACAGCAGTTGGCTGCACAACAAGCAGCAGGATCTGCTTTGGGCGGCTCTGGACAGTCTGCATTAGCCGGACAACAACAATTAGCAAGTGCTTTTAGCGGTTTAGGCAATCTTGAGGGTCAAATAGGTCAACAAAGACAACAAGCACAGTTTGGTTTGGGATCTAATCTGCAAGGTTTGGGCCAACAAGCACAAACTGCCAATCAAGCAGGTGTTGGACAACTGTTTAACATAGGTCAACAACAACAGTCTTTACAACAACAGCAGTTAGATGCTCAGAGAAGAAACCAACTGCAAGCTCAACAAGCGCCATTGGCACAATATCAAGCACTATCACCATTTATAAGCATGGCCCCACAAGGTCAGTTCCAAGCGCGAACAACATTTGCTCCACCGCCTAGTCCGATGCAAGCTGCATTGACCACAGGCTTGGGTGCGTTTGGTACTATAGGCAACTTTATGAATCCAGGCACAAGAAGATAATGGCGTTGCCTATAGATAACCCTTTAGATGAGTTTGATATAGAGCAAGCTTATCTTGATATTCAAAATAGAGGAGATGACACACCTAATATTGATATAAATGCAGCAAAAAAAAGAGCAGAAGAATTGTCTGGTTTATATCCATCTAGCAGAAGATCTAATATTTATGATTTAGCCTCAGATCTTTCGGCAGGTTTGGCAGCACAGGCAGCCAGTGGTCAACCTGCATCTATTGGCTATGGTTTAGCCACAGGTTTTAAATTGTTTAATGATGGTGAAAAAGCTAGGCGTGATAAAGTTGAAAAAATGAAACAAGCTTTAGTGCTAAAAGCTTACACAGAGTTAGAGGGAAAAAGAAAAGCAAATGTTGATTTTCAAAAATTAGCGGCAACCAAAGCTTTGGAGGCAAAAATAAAAGCAACAGAAGATGGTGGTGACTATTTTAGTGGAACCGGTCTTGAAAACCAAGCTAGAAATTACATAACAAAAGCACAAATATTAGCCTCAAATGGAGATAGAAGCATGATTTATGATGCAAATGGTAACCTTTTGCCTATGTATTCACAGTCTAAAGATGTAATTGCGGCCCCTAAAACTAGCTATCAAAAAAGCGGCAGCGAGATAATACCTGTGACAACCACATCAACGATTGATTTTTCACAGTACGAATATTCAATACCGCCACAACAAGCTATAGAAGAGCTTAAAAATAATCCTGCATTAAAATCAGCATTTATAGAAAAATACGGTAAAAACGCTTTACCAGAGGGCGTGTAATGACTCAAAACTATTTTGACCAATTTGATACTGTTGAAGAAATTGATACCACTACAGATAATGTAGAAGTAGGTAAGGCTATATTGGATTCTGGTAAATCACAATTTGGTGAAGCTGAATTAAAAAAAGCTGCTTATGCAGTAACTATGGACGAAGCCACTCTTACTATTAACAATATTGAATCAAAATCTGATTTATCAACTTTTATGAGTGAAATGACTGGTATTGTTGGAGCTTATGATGATTATTTAAAGGGAAGTTCTGTAGAATCGCCGTGGATGAGAAATCTTATGACAGAGGACTTTAGGCGATATGATGCTGCTAGTAGAGCTTGGGTTATGGCGCATTTAAGAGATGTTTCTGGTGCTGCTGTCCCAGCAGAAGAAGTTTATAATGGTCAGCTAACATTCTTTCCTGTAGTGGGAGACGAGCAAGCAGAAATTGATGATAAAAGACGAGCAAGAAGAGTGTTACAAGTTGCTATGCGAGAAGCTGGCGGTAATGCGTACAAAAAATCTGCTACCGCAGTTGCTATAGACAAAGGCTATGATGATCCAGATTTGACCGATAAAATCAAACAAAGAGCTAGAGAAGATGCAGAATTTAAAAAGAAAGCAATCGAAAAAGGTTTGTTGCCAAAAGATTTTAAATAGGTAAATGAGTAAATAATATGAGCAATATTTATGATGATTTAACAAATGATGAGTTATTAAACTTTGCCTCTCCCACTGTACAAAATGATAGTAATTTGAGTTATGACGATGACTTATTGCTTAATGCGGTAAAAATTGACGAATCAGATTCTGTAGACACAAAAACAGGCGCACCTATTGGAATTAGAGCGCAAGTCAATGCCGCTCAAAGAGAAGAAGATAGGTTGGCCACCTTGCAAAAATTTTACCCAGATGCAAAACCAGTAGAACTTTTTGATCCAGAAAACGGTGCTAATAAATTTGGAGACGGTAACTTTATATACACCAGTCCAGAAACTGGTCAGCTAACTTTATTTGATGAAGACGGTGGCGGTAGATTCTTTGGTCTTACTTTAGCAGATCTTACAGCAGATATAGCTCCAGAAATTGCAGAAACTATTGGTGCTATAGGTGGCGGTATATCTGGTGGTATAGCTGGAGCTACTGCTGGCACAGTTGCAATGCCTGGTTTTGGAACAATAGCTGGTGGCACAGCTGGATTTATTGCCGGAGAAGGTGTTGGTAGCTCAGTAGCAAGAGAGGCTTATATTAGAGCATTGGATTGGTTTGGAGAAACTGAGGACAACAGAACAGGTTTAGAGACTGCTGCTGATATGGCTTACACAGGAATAATAAACGCTTTTACTGGTCCTATTTTAAGCAAAATATGGAGAAGCGCTAAGTTTGTCCAAGGCAAGGTAAGACTTCCTAAAGACGGCTTAAACAAAACCAATAAAGAAGTTTTAGATGCTTTTAATTCAGTTGCTAAGGGTGGAGATCCAACATCTGAAGTTATGGCTAACCCAACTGTTGGAATGGTCACAGGATCTCCGTTGGCTAATATGGTTGAGGGTGGATTGGAAATGATGCCCACCTCTACCAAAATAATGCGAAAGGCTGCTGATGATGTCATTGACCAAATGACAAAAGAAAACCAAAGGTTGGCTATGGAATATGGCGGCATAAGAAGTTTTGATGAAACTGCTGATTTGCTGCTAACATCTGCTCAAAGGGTTAGAGACGATTACACAAAAAAAGTTTCTGGTTTATACAATGATATAGGAGCAAGAATACCAGAAGGCACTGTTTCTGATGGTAAAAGCACTGCTAACTTTATACAACAATACATTGATGAAGCAGGAACAGCGACAGGAAAAGATTATGTAAATAAAGCACTGTTTCAAGCTCAAAAAGTAGTTGACGATGCCGCTAATGGAAAACTTACTTATCAACGCTTAAAACAATTTAGAAGCGACACAATGAAAGGAATTAGATCTGCTGAAAGTCAAGGAGCTTTAGGACCTGAAGATGCAAATGTAAAAAAATTAATAGGTCATCTCACAAAAGATTTATATAGTTTAGTAGACAACGCTGCTATAAAAATGGGTGATAGTAAATTATTAGACGACTACAAAGTTATAAATAATTTAGTTAAAGATAATAATGCTATTGGCAGTGATATGGCTTTTATTAATAATGTTTTAAAAAGAGGTGAGGCAGACACATCAGCGGCTCTTAGATATGCTTTTGCTGGCGCAAAAGACAGCGGCAAAAGAATTAGAAAACTAAGGAATCAATTTACACAGGAAGAGTTTGATGTTTTAGCAGGTTATCAACTTGGCAAAATGGGAATACCAGGCGCGCGTGTTGCTGGCATGCCAGATATTGAAGAGGGCATGGAAGCTGCTGAATTTATAACAAAAAAAGGGTTTGATCCTCAAGTTTTTGTTGGTAACTTTGGTAATTTATCTCAAGAAGCACAACAGGCTTTGTTTTCTGGTGGTAAATATAACGATCTTGCACCGGCATTAAACAATTTAAGAACCGTCTCCGAAAGAGTAGCTGCAACTATGAGAGCGCAAGCAAATCCATCTGGAACTGGTAAAAGAAATGCTTTCTTGTTTACAGCCGCACAAGTGTTGCCAGGCATGGAAAGTTTTGGTCAAGCTGCAGGGGTTGGCTCTGTTGCTTTTGATTTTGGTTTTGAAACATTGGCTTATCCTTATCTCGGAGCTAAGTTAATGACAAGTCCAAAGTATGTTAATTGGCTTTCTAAAGCTGTAGAAATACAAGCTTTTGATCCTATGTCCATGGGCCAACACATTATAAGGCTAGGCAAAATAGGTGCTGCTAATCCATACATAAGAGATGAAATACAAGCAACAATAGAAGGAATGAGGGAGCAAACAGTTGAGCCTATGGAGACGCATCAGTCTTCTTCAGTTCGTGGTAAAACTAAACCTTTGGTTGGGCCTTTAGAAAATGAATTAAATTTTAGAGAAGTATCAACCTCTGAAGTTGCCAATAAATCTTTGCCTAGCAACGATCAACTTGCTCAATCTATTCAAAGCTTTGATATGCCACAGTCTACTGGCAACATGTTTGCCTCAATAGATCCTATGATGGCAGCATCACCGAGCATACTTCCAGATGAAAGAGACAGAGAGATTGCTATGCGACAACAAGCAGGCATCGCTGGATTGGCTTAATGGCAGAAAGAGATTACAAGGCAGAGTACAAAAACTATCATAGCCGTCCTGAACAAAAGAAGAAAAGAGCTTCAAGAAACAAGGCCAACGCAACGCTTAAAGCCGGTGGCAGAATAAAAGCTGGTGATAACAGAGATGTTCACCATGTAGACGGCAATCCTTTAAATAATGATCCTAGTAATTTAAGGGTTGTAAACAGAAGTGCGAATCGTTCTTTTCCAAGAACAAGAACAGGCAGAAAGGCTAGAGTTTAGTCTAAAGATTCAGTGGCCTTAATCATTGCGCCAACCACTTCAAAATTCATTTCGTAACCCATAAGAGTTTCTCCATTCATTTCTACCTCCAGGTTCCTAGACATCAGCCTAAGTAGTGCGGTTTGTTGATGCAAAGTTAAACGGCTGAACAGCTCTATAACTTCAGGCGCTTCTAGCACTGGTTTATAGGCTTGCGGCAAATCTTTCTTATCAGACATAATTGATTTTAAAAACATTACGCTTGTGCAAGACTGGTCTGACTTATGCGAGCATGTTCCTTTTCAATTAACACTTTAAGTTGTTCAATTTTAGATCTTCTTTCAGATGCACAAATATCTGCCAACAGCTGATAAGTTTTTACATCTACTGCTAAACTTTTTCTAATTTTATTATCTTCGTCCATGCCGATCATTTTACATACATTTATAGAAATATACAAATAAGTATTAATAAAGATATGATAAACTACAAAGCATGTATAAATTGAAGAATTATTTATTAAGCATGCAGTCTCACTGGATGATTAACCAACCCACTTATAAAGCTGTGCAAGAGACATTGCCTTTAATTGCAGAGTACAAGGCTGGCAATGGCCAAGAGGATATGCCAATAACACCTGTGCATAAAGTTGTTAAAAAGATTTACCCAGAGATCTATAAAGTTCCTTTGTTCCGAAGGCATTTTTGTAAACTCTTGGTTAAAGAAATAGAGCTGATGAAAAGAGAAATAAGTTTTGAGGGCAATGCAGACGAAGACAAGCTGCGCCAAATTCCAGAAATAGTTTTAAAAGAACAATGCCCAGAGTTGTATCGGAGTATGTGGTTTGTAGTGCAGACAGTTTTAAATCCAATGTTTAATGCTTTGTGGCAAAGGAGCTGTGCAGATCCGACAACCATACAGATTGCCAATTACAATCTCAAAGATAAAAAACAGGGTGCCTGGCATCACGATGATAGTTCTGAGATTAGTGTGGTCGTTCCGTTAAACACAGGCAGCTACAAAGGTGGTGGAACGGCTTTTCATAATTATGGTGAGATCGCTCCGCTGCCTGTGGGCCATGCACTTATGTTTCCAAGCTTTATCAATCTACACAAAGGACTGCCTGTAGAATCTGGAGATAGATACCTTTTGGTCTTTTGGCTCTGTGATAAAAAAAGAACCGTAGAACTGTACGAATCCTTGACCTAAAACTAATTAATATTCATTTGTGCAAATACTTGCATATTCCTACACATTTGTTATTATATCTGTGTAGGAGATAATTCTTACACATAGGAGAAAAGATATGAGTTTAACATTAGTACAGTTTGATCCAATTCAAGCAAAGAAAGATAGAGAGATAGAGCTTAAAAAAAGAAGAAAGCAATACCCTTTACCTTTAGACCAAAAAACTAGAGAAGAAATAGTTAGAAGATGTGCAATCCTCAGATATATGGGTGATGACGGAATTGGTTGCGATTACGACCAATCTAACGATGAGCAATTAGTAGATCATTACAGTTGGGTTCTTGATGAAGAACATGATGATTTATTAGCAGATGAATTTGTAATTAAACTTTAAAGGAGTAGCGTAATGTATTTTTTAGTAACTTGGAATGAAGTAGGTGGTGGTGCAATGGAGTCACAGAAAGTCACACTAGATGAGTTTAAAGCTGATGGCATTGAAGGTGACTGGGGTATTGATGAGGATGGTGAGTTCACAATAGAACATTTAGAAATGCTTGAAGTTGGTGAAACACACACAGTGTGTTCACCTTGGGGATGGAGTATTAAAATTCTTAGAACAAAGTTTTTTGAGGTAGCGTAATGAAAAATTATTTTGACGGCACAGGCACTTATGAAAAGTTAGGCAAAAAACTTGATGCTTTAATTCCTTTTAGTGGCTCAGTTGAGCAACCAAACAAAAACCCAAGGTTAGAAAAATATCGCAAAATGGTTAATGCCTATTACGATTTGTATAACAATGGTGGTGGAAATCCTGATCGTAAAACAGCTTATTATTTTCCCAAAACCATTACTTTAGCAAGTCGCGATGATTGGAAAGGCTGTATAGAAATTACAGAACCTCTTATGGATAAAGCAATTTTACTTGCATCAGAGGAACAAGGTTTATCGTAATAGTTCTTTAATACAAATCATGCAACTCTACAATCTGGACTCCCTCTAGGTTGTAGGGTTTGTAACTATCATTTTTTTTCGCTTCCAACAACATATTCAAAGCCTGCTCATTCTTAGCACGACCATACTCTAAAGCCTCTGCTGACATAGTGTAGATTGCATAAGGGTAAGGGTGTGCTTTTTCCTGTGCTAGAAAAGAGAAGCCGTCTACAGGCAACCCTAAGACTTTACACGCATCAACATACAAAGATGCTTGCATGTGATATTTAAAGTTATTAATGGCTTGTTTGAATCCTCTTGGTGATGCGTCTCTTGCTGTTTTAAGATCCCAAACATGCTTGCCGTCATACCAATCAAACCTAGATTTGAAGGGATGCCCATGCAACATATAACAAACGGTCAACTCAGTTTTGTCGTTCTCACCGTTGGGAATAAGATCTTTAACCACCCTTCGTCTGTCCATGCAGACATCGTACATATCTTGGGTGATAGCTGTTTTGTCTCCAATCGTGGCCTTGAAGTCCTCATAAGCTTCTTTGCCAACTTTGGTTCTTTTGTCGAGGTTCGGCTGTATCACAAACTCATCATCAAACTTATGGTTTTCTAAAAAAACTGTGTGCTGCACTCGACCTTCAAGCAAAGCAGGAGACTCAGAAAAGCCTGATCTGTGCTTCCAGGTATAAACGCATTGTTCTACTTGTTTAAGATCTGATGCCCTGTAAGCAGGTATCTCGTTGTACACCTCAAACGGCAAGTCTTCATATACGCCTTCTTTGAATTCCATTTTGTAACTCCTGTGTTTTTGGTTGCTTAAAGTTTAAAAAGGTGAGGGCAACAACTTAACAATGTGTGAGATATTAAGGAGAAAAGCTGCGCCCTCGTGAAAAAATTATTAAAAAGGAATTTTTGCCTCAATGTTTGCATCATCATCGGCATCATTAGATGCTAAATCCGATAACCCTTCTTGCTCCTGCACATCTTCCTTGACAGCTCTTTCCTCTTGGCTAGTGCCTGTATTTTTAGCAGCAATTAACTCAAAACTACTTTCGATGTCGTTTTGTTGCCAAACAGTAAGAGAGTCAAAGGTGTCGCACATAGCTTTTGTACTATCATTTGTTTTGCCATTGAACTCATCGCAGTACACATCTAAATCAAACATAATTTGTTCGTTGACTGTGGCTATTTTTTCAATGCCACCGTCTGGTTTAAATAAACCAATAATTTTAGCGTTGCCATTTTTGGTGTGGCCCACTTCAACATTCGCTGTGCAACCTAATAGTTTTGTTACATCAAACCCAGCTTCCTCTGCCTCAGTAAAGTTTTTGCCACGCCAGGACACCAAATGTTTTCTTAATGTTGCAGATTCAAACAACGATGCGGTGTATGTGTGCGATACAGCAAAGGGTCTGCCATCTTGCATCTTTGAATCGTTGGTTGCAGGATCTGTGGCAGCAGTGATTTCAAATGTTATGTGCAATCTTTTCTTTTTAGATTTCACCCCTTCGTATTCTTGTTCTGTTGTGCCAAGGTCCACAATGCGATAGCATGTGCCTTTGTATTGGCCTTTAGCCAAAGTCTCGAAGTCTCCGCCGGTGTTTAAAGTTAAACTCATATATATCTCCTAAAGTAATTGCTTATTAAAATAAATTTATGTAGTATTGTATACAAATAAATAAGTAGTGCAATAGCTAAATAATGTGAGAACTTGATGTCCCTGAAAATTACCCGACCTGACCAAAAGAATTTCGAGAAGCCTTTAACAACAAATCACCAATATGAGTTTGCCAGATTCCTAGCAGACAATGGATTGGAACCGGAACCCCAAAAGGGTTTGGTCACTGACGGCTCAATAGGTCGGGCATACATCAATGTCGGTGGTCAACGCAAGTTAGTGGGTTGGTATCAGCTGTGGATAGATCAACAAGTCCCTTATGGACGGTTGGGTGACTATCGAATCTCAGCTGACCAACCCACTGCTAGTTGGAAGCCAGAGAACGCTAAGAACCTGGTGGTTACTAAAGAACAAAAGGCTGAACAAAAAGCAGAGATAGCAGCCTTACAAAAAGAGGCCCAAGTTAAACAGGTAGAGAAGAATGTTAAAGCTGCGGCTAAAGCACAAGAGCTGTGGTCACAAGCATTGCCGTGTGAGAAACATCCGTACTTAGAAAGAAAGAACGCACTGTCTTATGGTCTGAGAGTTAATTCGTCTGGACAGTTGGTCATACCTTTGTACGACAAGCAGATGACCATTGTGGGTTTGCAGTACATAGATCAAAACGGAAAGAAGCTCTTTCTTACTGGTTCTAAAAAAGCGGGTAGCTTTTTTATTCTGGGCAAAGAGATACTTAAAACCAGCACGATTATTAATTACGCAGAAGGCTATGCCACTGCTGCATCTATATACGCTGATTTCTCACAGCCTGTGGTCGTGGCATTTGATGCTTACAATCTCACACCTGTCGCAGAGACGATCTTTGAATTTTTTTCTGACCGCAAGCATGTCTTCATCGCTGACAACGATGATAGTAAAACAGGCGAGAAGGAGGCTACCAAGGCATGCCAATACATAATGAAGAACAAAGGCCAAGCAGAAGTCTTAATGCCACAGACCAAGGGCGATTACAACGACCACAAAAACGGCACGGAAGTGGAGGCACTGGAAGGTGAGTTCATACCCTCGTTGGATAAATTAGATCTGCCTGTGGAACACGAATTCCAACGCAGTGCAACCGGAAGGTTCTTGAATACGAAAGATAATATAT
>Ga0208814_1000744_pt1 | contig 17783 bp, 26 predicted proteins | sample MalvirAntarct_55_FD_184253 | JGI IMG/M metagenome (GOLD analysis project Ga0208814, IMG submission 184253) | Marine viral communities from the Global Malaspina Expedition - Malaspina viral metaG Antarct_55 (SPAdes) (version 2) | ecosystem: Environmental > Aquatic > Marine > Oceanic | place...
AATAGTTAACTGATGAGACCATATAGGTCGAAACGCTGTGAAGCGTCTTAACTTAAAAATCAACTACAATGAATGAATTACAAATTATTATCGAGAGTGTAAATGAATTATCAATTGCACTAAACATTAACATTAACCCTTTAAACTTATAATTATGAAACAATTAAACAACGACCAAATGATTAAAAAAGCGAACCAGCATGTTCGTGAGTTAGGACCAACAGCAAGTACTATTTTAACTATTGAAATTCAATCTTTAATAAAAAGAAGAATTGCAGAATTAAACAATGGAGCGGAGAATATTAACATCTTTCATCCGACACAAATTAACCAAGTATTAGAAACTTATTTATCAGTATTTAAAAACAACTTAAACTTATAATTATGAGAAACACATTTGAAGCAAAAGGAAACGCACAGTCAACAGAAGATTTAGAAATAACTAATAAGATTATGTATTTCGCACATAACTATTTTCACAATTGGATACTTGAAGTATGGCACGATAATACACATATGGCTAACCACCTTCAAGACAAATGGAGCGGATACAATAGAAGTAATGATAAAGGTGGAACTGCTAACTTCTTTAAGCTATATATGAACTTAACAGATGAACATAGGACTACATTAATTCAATGGATAAAAGCTAATTACAACTATAAATAGGCACACGCAGTCCAACTGGAATGGTTGTAAGCAAGGTTCGATTCCTTCTCCAGTATCAATGCCAATATTGGCAGATATTTAAAACTACAATTATGAAGAAAATTTTAATGTTTGTGATGTGTATGCTTATAGCTACACCCACGTTAACGAGCTGTTCATCTTACAGAGGTGGTTGTAAAACCTCTAAAATGAAAATGAAGAAAGCAAAGTGCTGGAACGCTAAAAAACAAAAATACACAAGATGCAGATAGACGAAACCACAAGTATAACAATCGCAGATGTTACGCTTATAGTATCATACAGCTATGAGAAGGGAGAAGACAGAGAGTGGGATTATCCAGGTTCTGCTCCTGAAGTAACGATAGAGACTATTTTTCTTGAGGATAGTCTCATAGACATCTACGAATTATTAGAGACATCAAGCTATAAATTTATTAACGAATTAGAAGATATAATAATAGAAAAACACGAAAATAGATAACTTATGGGATACTTAGAAACACAAAAAGACAGAGACTTCGATAGAATTACTGATTTAATGGGAGACTATTTAGAGTCTCAAAAAAACGAAAAGTCACTACGCAAGGACTTGAAAGAAGTCAGAGCTGCGGTCAAAGGAATACTGGACTGGAGTCAAAGAATAGGTAGTGATGAGATTTACGAGCTGAATCAAATAGTGACGTTTATTAATCGAAGTATAATTAAAAATAAATAGATATGGGATATATAAAAGAATATTTAAAAAAAGATCCAAACAATTGGAAGTGGCTAATTTGTTTTTATGCAATAGCTTTAGTGGTATGTTTACTTTTATCTATACAGTTTGATGTTTGATTTTAATCAAACCACATCAAACAATTAGGTACGACAGCGTGTCTTTTTGGGTACGTTGTCATATCTTTATTTGTTTTTATTAATTATTTAAAGTATATTTACAAACAAATTATAACAATATTATGAGCGCAGAATTAAGAAAGTTTTTTGAATCCCTTAACCCAACCAACCAACCTTCAATGGGCCATGCCAAACATATGGCTACGTGTTATGAAATGATAAACTCTAATGATAAAGAAGAGAATATCATTGACGTACAGCACGAAGAAATTGACGAAGATGAATATCCTTTAGGCATTTAGTTATGAGCAAAGACAAAATAAATTTAAAACTTACAGTCTGGTCTGTTATAGGCATGATTTCCGTCCTAATTGGATATCAGTCCTACAGACTTATAACTTGGCTACTTACACTTTAATTTGAATTGTAGTTGATTCAAGCAATCCCCTCCACGTTTTCCATGTTGTTTTCGTGGGGGTTTTTGTGGTACAAAACATAACGTAATGGCAATAAACAGACAACATTGGACAAGCACCAATACATTAGAAGAAGTAAAAGTTGATACACCATCTTATTACGATGGAGACAACAACTACACTGCCATAGAGGTAGTGACAAATTTTAATCTAAATTACAATTTAGGAACTGCATGTACGTATATACTAAGAGCATACAGTAAGCACGAAAATCCTAATGAAGATATTCAAAAAGCAATAGATCACTTGCAGTTTGAATTAATCAAATTAAAAACCAAATAAATGAAAAGAGATATATTTGATATTTACGCAAATGCAATAGCAAAAAAATTCCACATTACTTTAGACGAAATGTTTGCAAAAAGCAGAAGAAGTGATTTAGTTGATGCAAGGCAATTGCTTTATTATTTATGCATGGAGCGTCCTATAAGGGTCTCTTATATAAAGAGATTCATGGAGGAAAATGGCCATACAGTAACGCATTCTAATATTATTTATAGCTACAAAAAAGCAAAAGAGCTTATCGATGATGACTCTGATTTTAAGACAATGATAAATGATATTTTAGAACAATAAAATGTATACTTTAAAAGAAATATTAAATCAAGCAATTACAAACAATGTTGTACAAATAGACAATACTGACTCGCCCAGCTTTAATGTTATAAGGATGGGGGTTAAAATTCAAAAGTTTAACAATCGTATCGAAATATTAAATACTTCAAAAGGTGGATCTTATTATAAAGAGTGTGATGAAGAAGAGTATTCGTTTTTTACTGACTATGGATGGAAGACTGGTTGTGTCAAATTAGCAATACATAATTGCATCCATAAATTAAAGCTAATAGAAAATAAAATTAAAACTGAAGTGAACACACGTAAAAACGATAAGCACATTCAGAACTTAAAAAACAAAAGAGAACTTGTTCTGTGTAAGCACGCAGAACTGCAACTTAAATTAAAATCAATTATTAATTAAATTCAATTCAAATGAGTACAGACAAAAGTTATTTTGACAAGCTGATTGCGATAAACGTAAAAAGCAAAGTAGAAAAAAAGGGTAATCTTGATTACCTATCATGGGCCAATGCGTGGGCATACCTAAAATTACAGCATTCAGATGCACAAAGAAATGTGTATGAGTCTCCAGAGACTGGACTAAACTGGTTCACAGATGGTGTTACTGGCTATGTAAAGGTTGGTATTGTAGTAAACAATATTGAGCATATTGATTATCTTCCAATTAAGGACTTCAGAAACAAATCAATTACTGTAGACAAACTTACATCAATGGATGTAAACACAGCTATCCAAAGAGCCACTGCTAAAGCGATTGCAATGCATGGATTAGGTTTAAGTTTATATGCAGGAGAAGATTTAGTAGAGACAACAAACATAACAGCAAATCCACCTAAAGCAGAAAAGGTTAAAACTTTAATCACTTTAGATATTGGAGATACTAATTGGGTTAAAGTACTTAAGTATGTGTCATCCAATAAAAAGTTAGGCTTAGAGGCTATAGCAAGTAATTTATCTACAAAGTATAATATGAAAGCTGTCGTTAAAAAAGAAATCGCTAAAGCCATTAAGAATGGATAAAGTAGATATACTTAAAGCTCTTGAAGACGATTCTAAATACTATGGAGACTTCGGTAAGCAATTCTTATCGAATTCTGACATAGGTAAGCTGTTAAAAAATCCAACGCAGTTTAGAAAAACTCAAGAGATGACAAAGCCAATGTTGGAGGGTAGATATTTTCACACAAAAATATTAGAACCACAGAAACTTGATGAGTTTAAAGTTATAGATGCTTCTTCAAGGAACACTAAAATATATAGTGAATCTATTAACGAGGGAGAAATACTTTTACTTAGAAAAGAGCAGGAGCATTTAGATTATCTGTGTACTAAAATGACCTCCAATATGGAGATGTTTGATTATATTTATGATGATGGCAATCAGTTTGAAGTTCCAGAGGTACAACAAATTATGACTTTAGATTGGAAGGGTAAAGCTGATATTGTTAACCATAACAAGCATTTGCTGGTAGACATCAAAACAAGTGGAGACATCGATAAATTCATGTATAGTGCTAAGACATATAATTACGATAGTCAAGCCTATATATACCAAAGACTTTTTGATAAGCCTTTAATTTTTTTAGTAATAGATAAGCGTACAGCAAGATTAGGGATCTTTGAATGTTCTGATTCTTTTTTAAGAGGAGGACAAGAAAAGGTAGAACAAGCTGTTGAAGTTTATCATAAATATTTTAGTGATGATGCAACTGCTGATATACATTCGTACATCCATAGGCAAGTATTATAGGTCTATGTTTACAAAAAAAAATACTGTTATGTGGATAGAAGTTCCAATGTCTTGTAACAGCGTAGAGCATAAAAATAACATTATGTTATCTACATTAAACCACATGGAGCAATTAATTAAAATCAAGTAATTATGAGTGATTATGAAATCAAGCCAGGGACTTTTTCTCTATTTAAAAATGAAAACAGAACAGATGACAACAATCAGCCCCATTACAATGGTAATGGCAAAGACATGAATGGGAATGATTTCCAAGTGTCTGCGTGGGTTACAACGTCTAAAGGAGGTAAAACGTATTTTTCTTGTAAGATGCAAGAGCCATACAAAAAAGAGGAAAATCAGAATGTAGTAGAGACTGCAAATGCTTCTGATCCAGACTTACCATTTTAATCAACTAATTAAGACAAAAGTTTAGAGGGCTTTGCCCTCTTTCTTTTTCTTATAAGTGTGTTGAATGTTAAAAAAAACGAGCTTTATATAAGCTCTAACGTAAAAAATAAAATCAACTACTACTTAACTGTATTTACTTATATATTATTAACATTATTAACATAAAGTAATATAAGTATTTAATCTATAGTTAGTTAGATAAAAAAAAATCAACAAAATTCTAACATCAAATGGACATAACGATATTTAAAGACATAAAACAAACATCAAGACCTTTCTTTAGAAATATAAATTTAGTATTAACAAGAATACAAGATGGAGCATCTAAAGAGATAGTAAAAAAGATTAGAGCTGAAAAGGATAAAGAAAACAGAAACATATTAAAGCAAAAACTACCTGCTATATGTTTCAGTGGAAAGTTTTCTAAAAGAGCAGACAATGCCCTTCAAGAACATAGTGGATATATTTGTTTAGATTTTGATGGCTACCCATCAAACAGAGACATGTTACAAGAAAAAGAAAGATTATCTAAGGATAAATATATCTATACAGTTTTTATATCTCCAAGTGGGAATGGATTAAAAGCTATTGTAAAGATTCCACCTATTGTAGACAACCATAAAAGCTACTTTGTAAGCCTTGAAAAATATTATGATAGCGAATACTTCGACAAGACATGTAAGAACGTCTCTCGTGTCTGCTATGAGTCTTATGATCCCTTAATTCACATAAACGCTCAGTCAAGTTTATGGGATAAAATAACGGAGCAAGAGTACGTAGAGGTAAACAAGCATACAGACATTCCTACGATACCTATCACAGACGAAAACAAAATAGTTGACATACTCGTGAAGTGGTGGACTAAAAAGTTTCCAATGAACGAAGGAGAAAGAAATAACAATGCATATGTTTTGGCTGCAGCCTTTAATGATTTTGGAGTTTATCCATCCTTGGCTGAATCATCCCTTTTGAATTATCAAACAAAAAACTTTACAAGAGCAGAAATAAAAAGAACAATAGATAGTGCCTACGCACAGAAGCATAATTTTGGAACAAAGTATTATGAAGACGAGGATAAGGTCAACAACCTTAGAATGAAACTTAAACGTGGAGTAGCAAAAAAAGATATCAGAGTTGAGCTTGAGAACTCTGATGTAGAAAAAACGACAATAGAGAATGTAATATCAAGACTTGACCAAGAAAACGCTAATAACCAGTTCTGGACAAAGAATGACAAAGGAGTTATTAAAATAGTACACATACTTTTTAAACAGTTTTTAGAAGAAAACGGATTTTTTAAATTCAATCCTGAAGGCAGTAAAAATTACGTGTTTGTAAAAGTTACAAATAACTTAATAGACCACACCTCAGAAAAAGAAATTAAAGATTTTGTTTTAAACTATCTGCTGGAAGTTGACGATTTAAGTGTTTACAATTATTTTGCAGAACATACTCGATATTTTAGAGAGGAGTTTTTAACCCTACTATCATCTATTGATGTATACTTTATTGAGGACAGCAAAGACACTGCTTATCTATACTACAAAAACGGAGCAGTTAAAGTAAAGCATGACAGTATTACTAAAATTGATTATTTAGACTTAGGTGGTTACGTATGGAAAGACCATGTTATAGACAGAACATTTCAAATATGTGAAAGCGATAACTGTGACTACCAAAAATTTATTACAAACATCAGTGGAAACCATGAACAAAGAAATTTATCTATGCGTTCTACTATTGGATATTTATTACACGCTTGGAAAAATCTTTCTTACTGTCCAGCAGTTATATTAAATGATGAAGTTATATCTAACAACCCTGAAGGGGGGACTGGTAAGGGGTTGTTTATGAACGCCTTGTCACACATGAAGAAACTTGTTGTGATTGACGGAAAGTCTTTTAACTTTGAGAAAAGCTTTGCTTATCAGTTAGTTTCAGCAGATACTCAAATACTTTGTTTTGATGATGTAAAAAGACATTTTGATTTTGAAAGATTGTTTAGTGTAGTTACGGAAGGGCTTACCTTAGAAAAGAAAAACAAGGATGCTATTAAGATTCCATTTAGCAAATCCCCCAAAGTTTCCATAACAACTAACTACGCCATTGTAGGAGAAGGTTCATCTTTCGCAAGAAGAAAATGGGAATTAGAACTGGCCCAATATTATACAAAAGACGTAACACCATTAACAGATTTTGGCAGATTGATGTTTGGAGAGTGGGATGATGCTGAATGGTGTAGTTTTGACAATTACATGATAGGTTGTTTACAAATATATATGAAGCATGGATTAATAAAAGCTGAGTTTGTAAACCAGTCTATCAAGAAGTTTATTGAAAGCACATCCATGGATTTCGCTGAATACTGTGGAGCGCTTGGAGGCTCAAAACAAAATGATAAATTAAATATTGGTGGGCGTGTTTACAACCAAGAGTTGTTTTTAGATTTTGTAGAACAAAACTCTGATTATGATAGGTATGGTAAAATGAAATTATCAAACACTAAGTTTAATAAATGGTTAGTCTCTTATTCAAAATTTGAGTTTGATTGTATGCCTGATGAGGGTAGAGATGCACCAGGCAAATGGATTAGATTTAGAAACAAACATGAGTTAGAAGTTAACGGAACAATGGATTTTTAGTATGGAGTTTAGAGCCTATCAATCCGAAATAATTAATAAAGCCAAACCTCTATTGCTAAAACATAAATTTGTTTATCTTGCGATGGAGGTAAGAACTGGTAAGACTCTCACGAGCTTGGGTGTAAGTGAGCTTTTGCCAGTTTCTAACCTTTTATTCATAACTAAAAAGAAAGCCATAACCAGTATTGAAGATGATTATAAACTACTTAACCCTTCTTACAGTATTACTGTTATTAACTACGAATCATTACACAAAATAGACCAAAAGGGTTGGGATATGGTAGTATGTGATGAGGCTCATGGTATGGGTGCTTTTCCAAAAAGAAACAAACGATCTACACAGGTACGTTCTTTGATCATAGAAAATAATCCTTTTGTAATATTTTTATCTGGCACACCTACACCAGAATCATATTCACAAATGTACCATCAAGTTTCTGTAATGTGGAATCATCCTTTTAGCGATTATAAAACTTTCTATAAATTTGCTAAAAAATATGTAAACGTAAAACAAAGAAAAATTAATAGTTTACTTATAAATGATTATAGTAATGGTTTAGATTCTATAATAGATGAAATGAAACCACACACAATCTCTTACACACAAAAAGAAGCAGGTTTTAAAATAAAGACTACAGAGCATGTTTTGGAAGTTGAGATGAGTCCAATAACCTATCAATTAGCTAACAAATTAAAGAAACATTTAGTTGTTGAGGGAAGTGATGATGTAATATTAGCAGACACACCAGTAAAGTTAATGATGAAACTTCATCAGATGTATTCAGGGACTGTAAAGTTTGAGTCTGGAAACTCTATGATTTTAGATCTAAGCAAGGCTCAGTTTATTCATGATAATTTTGCTGATGCAAAAATTGGTATATTTTATAAGTTTAAGGAAGAGCTTAACGCACTGAAAGAAGTTTATGGAGATGATTTATGTACTGATTTAAGTACTTTTAATGAGACCAATAAAACTATAGCTTTACAAATTGTCAGTGGTAGAGAGGGAATTAGCTTACGTAAAGCTGATGCTCTTGTTTATTATAATATTGATTTCTCGGCAACCAGCTACTGGCAGTCCAGGGATCGTATGACAACAAAGGAAAGATTAGAGAGCGATGTATACTGGATATTTTCTCGTGGAGGAATTGAAGCTGATATATACAAGGCAGTTGTAAAGAAAAAAGATTACACCCTAAGACATTTTAAAAGAGATTTATTAACTTTAAATTAAATATAATGAAAAACAAGAAAAATTATGGAAAACTGGCTTATGCTTCAGATGACTGGTCTTTTGAATACTCGTACAACGATGTAAAAGTAAAAGCATTAGTAAAATGGATGAGTGACGAAGATAGAATACTTGAAAGATGGGAGATTTTAGAAAAAACTAAAACTATGTTTATAAAAGAACGAACTTTAGCTGATATATTAAAGAAATTAGTTTTAAGTCAAAAAATACAAAGACTATCTCATGGATTATATGCGTGTTTAAACTTTAAACCAACTTTAAAACATTAATGAAGTTTATAAAATTTTTTTTAATTTGGTACAGTCAACAAATGGCGATACCTTTTTGGATAATTGGACACGTACACTTACACTTTGCCACCTGGCATGACCTATATGAATACGCTTTGTCTATATTTTTACACGTTATGGTTGCGGTTGGCTTTTGGATTGATTGGAAACAAAACGGAAAAAAATGACAGAAAAAACATTAGGAGAATATTGTCAAACAATTTGGATATTTGGAGAGCCGCATGATATGTGGATTCCAATGATGAATCCAGTATATTTAACAGAAAACAACTTATGGGATGACAGAGCAACAGATACAAAACAAAAGGATTAAAGAGCTTGAAGCAGAGGGTTATTATGTTATTAAATTAAAGCTAACCAATAAGAATGGAATTCCTGATTTAATAGCCTTACCTCCTGGATGTAATGTTTTGTTTTCAGAGGTAAAGAAACCAAAGGGAGTGTTATCAGAATTACAAAAATATAGATTGAAAGAATTAAAAAAGTATGGGTTCAAAACAGAAGTATACAAAGGATAATACTGTCGAATTTGAAGATGATTTTATAGATTCATTAGCAGAATTAGAAGATATACTTCTTAAGTTGAAAATTGGAAAATATATAGATGAAAATTTAAGAGATTATCCAGTAAATAAATTAACAACATACGTGGTCGGAGGAGTTGTTATACATAACAATGAATCAATTTATTTTGCTATTGAAATATTGAGAACTCCTCGAATGAATTTAGTTTTAACAGACTTTCATCTAATAGATTTAAACGAATATTTAGATTTAATTAATTTAAATTTATACATAAAATGAATCATAATCAACAGACTATAAATAATATTATATATATTATAAACGAAGAATTAGGAATTGATTTAATGGAAAGTTCTAAAAATAGAAAAAGAATTTACGTTTTTGGTAGAGCTTTGCTATATACAATTCTAAGGAAACATTTAAAAATGACACTGTGTGATATTTCAAAAGTTTTCAACAATAATCATGCAACAGTTTTGCATAGCTTAAAACAGCTGCCTTTCTTATTAAAATTTGACACAACACTGGCAACTAATTATAATAATGTTATGTACACATGGCTTGGAAATGTTAATAACTCTGTCAATATATCGGATCAAGAATTAAAAACAAGGATAAAATACTTAATAAATGAAAATAAAATGTTAAATTTGAGAGTAAACGATCTAAACCTAAAGCTTTCTCACTATACAGGTAAATATCATAAATACTTAGAGCTAAGTCAAGAGTGGGGATTTAGAGTTGGAGATAGATTTGATGAATTTAAGAGAAAAGTAAATACTTTATTAAATGGAATGTAATTATAACTTTGAGGATTTAGATAAGATTATGAATTTTACTTCTTGGTCTGAGAAAAAGAAAATTGATACTTTGCTTTTTATAGACTGCTCCCTCTACACTAACATGGGCAGAGAGTCAACACAAACGGAACGAAATGTTACCAAATCTAAGTCTAAAAAACTATACAAAGCTATATATAAAATAGATCCATCAGTTGGTAAACTCATATTAAAATCTATAGATTAATGACGAATCCTATATCAGCTGATGATTTGCAAGCTATCAGTCATATTAATTATGTGGCCAATAGTATGCATTCACTGACTGATGATTTGTACGAAGACCTTATGGATAGAGAGCATGAAGATGCTAAAAAAAAAGCTAAAAACATTATAATTATAATGAATGATTTAATAAAATCTTTGTCAGATGAAATCTAAAAATATTAAAAAGTTAAACACTATAACTGAAATATTAAGATTAAAAAAACTTCCTCAATCGGCAAAAGTTTTATTAAAAATAAAAAAGTTACAACAAATGTTATGAATAAAGGAATTGCTACAGAACTACAAGACTTCTGCGATACTATAGCAGAAAGATATTCTAATGTTAAAAGAGTGGGAAATGTCAACAACGAAACATTTTTGGTTGAAGAAATAATACCAACCTCAGACCACAGCGCATGTGTAAATTTTGTAAAAACAGGAGGTAAAGTTGCAGTTGCTTTTTTTTATTACATAAATAAAGGACGATCCAAGGGGTGGAAGTACTTTTTCCCAACAGACTCACACGTAAATGGATTTCAAGCGTTTTTATATTATAAGCTGGAAGCGGAACGTAGAAATTATTCTAAGAATTTTTAGCCTTACACTTAGCCCAGTGTATTTCAGCGCACTTCTCGTAGTCCTCAATATCTTCAAAGTATTGCCTAACATTATCATAAACATCATCTTCCATAGGAATAATAGGAATTGATGGGTTGAAAACCACATACACATCTTCCCTGTGTTCAAGCATTTGATGATATGTTTCCTTGCCTGTTAAAAGTTTATAGCTATCTATCATGCATTTGTGTTCATCAAAAGCCATATTTAATCTTTGTTTTTTGTTGGTTTTACAGGGGGTTTTACTACGATAGGTTTTATCCCAATTGGTGTGATTATAGTTGGTCTTGGCTTAGGAACAACGATAGGCCTAATGATAACTTGAGGGTTATATGGAATAGTGTTGTAGTATGGAATAGAGTTATTGTATTGATAAGTATTATAAATTTTTGGTCGTAGTGAATTTACATCAATAAGAACTGTGTCACCAGCATGAGTTATTCCTAAAACTTTTGCAAAATGAAACGGTTCATGTGTTGATCGACAACTGCTAATAATTATTAAAAATAATAACATAAATAAAAAAGTTATTACTGCGTTAAATGGGTGTGCAATTATATTTAATACTATATTTCTTACGTAATTATACATATCTCTCATAATTTTTTATTTATACATTTGATCAAGAAGCTCTTTTCTTAAACGCTTTTGTTCTGCTTTAGCTTCTTTCTGTATTTTAAGATAATCTTCCAGCGGACCATCTTCTTTAGTGTCTGGGTATAGTTCTGGGAAATATCTCTTCTGTTCAGCTTTTGTTAACTTTAAACCTTTACTTTTATTTCCTCCCTTTTGCTGGTACTCAGAAAAATTAAAAAGTTTTAAAATAAACTCACCCATAGATTTTGAGTCACCAATTGTAGAAAAGTTTTTCATAAACTTTCTTAACTGTGGTGCTGGTATACCTGTGAGCGCAATTGCTTCTGCCATAAATTTATTCATAGCCTCTTCTTTTTTTACACCTTTTGCTTTTTGCGCACGCATGTATAAATTTGCCAGCTGTGCTGTTTGACCTAAAATTGGAATTGTTGATGGAATTTTTGCCCATGGCTTATCTAACACAACATCTTTAACGGTCTCGGCTACTTTTCCTATAATAAACAAAGCATTTAAATTACCTAAAAAAGCGGCTATTCCTAAATCTTTTTTATCTTCATCATTCATCCCTCTTAAAAGGCCTGGCAATCCAGCTGATACCCATTGGAATACCACTGGCATCACTACATGATACACTGCTAAACTTCTTGCAGATTTACCTAAACTTCTCCAGTAATTCAATTCTCCATTATCTCTTACAACTCCTTTACCCTGCTTGCCACCACTTTTAACAATTCTATACATGTTTCTTGCTGCAATAATTTCTCTACGGAAATATTGTTTTGGAGTAGTCAAGAACATATTAAAGGCTCTTATAAGCGCCCCTTGAGTTTGAAAGTAATCTTTATCTTGTAAATCAGATGACTGCTGAGTTCTTAATGTATCAGCTTCAAACTTTTTTATTGCATGATCAATAACCTCTTGCTCTGATGCTTCAGGGTTTTTCTTTTTAAATTCATTTTTATAGTATAAGTAATTTGGAACACCACCAACAAGTATAGCACCTTTATCCCCTGTCATTGTGGTCCACATTAAAATTTTACTAATCTTATCTTGTTTTGCGTTTGTTAATCCAAAACGCTCTAACAGACCACCATTCATTTTTTCAAACTTTTCATCAGCATATGTTTCTACAGCTCTTTTAATTGTTTGTCCATACCTGTCTTGTAGAACAATTGAGTTGTCTAAAACTTCGTTTACTAATTTTTTTGCTTGAGTCGTACTCATAGCAGCGTTTTTAACCCAATTTATATAACCAATATCATTTCCATACGTGATGAAAGATGTCATTTGTTTTAGTATAAGTGTTGGGTTTAAACCTAAACGAGATAATAAAAATGTATTATTAAAAGTATTTATTATTTGAATTGATCTTTGTGATTGTATTCCCTTGTTTGCTATTTTTTTAATAGAATCATCGATGTATGTGTAAATAGAAGAACCAAATTTTTCTTTAATGGTTTCTTTTATCATTGGTGATGAAAATATTTTATTGATATCTCTTATAGCAATACCATATGCAGCAAAATACTCCATGTCTTTGGTGTAATTAAGTAACGCATCAATACCATCTGTTTTTTCTATCGCATTTGTGTTTTGCATTCTAACTTTAGTACTGGCAGAACCAACATTGGTAATCCATGATTGACTGTCGGCTAATAAATCTAAGGCTTCCATGTCATTTTCGTTTTGACGATACACACGACCAGCATAGTTTTGATTCCAAGGCATGTCAGTCCTGTAAATCTTCTTGTAAGTATCGTTGTAGTGGTCATAAGAAGATGGGTAATAATCTTTTATCATCCACTCAGATACTTCTTTTAATCTGTCATCTAATTTATCACTTATCTCTTGCTCTATTCTGCTCTTAAATTCATTGTCAAAAGTTAAACTTCCTTTTCTTGTAGCATCAAAAGTAGTTATCATACTACCCTCTAAAGATGGATCTTGCATTTGAGAATAAAAATAAAGCAATTGGTTTTGACTTATGTTCATCGTATTTGAATCAATCTCTTTTTGTATTGAATTAATTAAATCCGTTCTTTCTCCCTTTTTTAAAGTTTTATTTTCTTGAGCTTCTTTTAATTGTCCTTGAAGTAAATCATCTTTGACCTTACTACGAACAATAGATTCAGTCATCTGAGAGTTTTTTCTGTTTATGTTAACCCATTTATTACCAAATAATTCTGTCATTTTATTGGAAAGACTTAATTGCTGTCCAATCATTCTTGACTTATAAACTCTTGAAGAAGAACGTATTTTTTTCTGCGTCAGCTCTTGAGTTGCACCTTCAAATATTTCGCCTGGTTGTGTAGATATTCTATCTATCAAACCTGTCATATCTTCTGCAGTTCCAAGTAAACCTTGTTCAATTTTACTGGCCAAACTGTTTAGTGAACCTTTGAATCTTTTTATAACACCTTCTACTTTCAAGCCACCTGATTCTTTAGCATCAAGTGAAACATCTTTTTTAATTTTTTGAAACTCTTCGTTTACCATAAACTCAGTAATTTCATTTTCAGGTATACCTTGGTCAATAAGTGATTGCCTTGCATCGATATCTATACCTGTCATGTCCTTGTATACAGCTCTCTCATTCTCTCTGTATTGTATAGCGTCTTGTAGTAATTCGTACTCAAAATTAGCTTTACCAGACTCTTCTATTTGCTTTAAGCTGTTGATTACTGAGCTTAACTGAGTAGTTTTATTAGAGTCATTCATATCTTGAGTAAAAGATGTGTTTATCTGCATGGCTATTGTAATTTCAGCCATCTTCTGCAAGTCGTTTTTGCTAAATGTAGATTTAGTTTTACGACTTTTTTTATCTTTTTCATCTACTACCTCTTCTGTAGAAACTTGGTTATATAACTTTAAAAGTTTTTCATTGGCTTCCATTATTTGATCGCCAGTTGACTTAGGGTTCACTACTAATTTATTGATACGATTTAACTTTTTACGAGTTTCATTATCAATTTTCACACCTTTGAATCTACCGCTTTGAATAGTGGTATATTCTTTATCGAGCATTTTAAATAAAACACTCTCAAGTCTTATGTTAGTTTTTGTAGTAACTTTTTTAAAAACATCGTCTTTAACTGATTCAAAATTAGTCGCATCAACTCTGTTTACATTGTCTATTAAATCAGTTATTTCTTTTTTAGTATATAAATCTCTTGGCAGAACCATACGAATATAGTTTCGTAATGCTCTTTGAACTCCTTTAATATTTTTTTCGTCAAATTTAATGTTTCTAATTCTTCTATTAATAGCTGCAATACGTTTTGGATTAGCCTTTAATGGATCAGGAAGCAGTATGTTTAACATATCACGCTCCATAGCAAGCTGTTGAGATGTCTGTCTTTTACCTTTTACGCCTACGCTTTTGTATCCTGGAAGCGTCATAAAGTAATCTAAAACTTTTAAATTAAGTTGCTCGTCAGTCAGTGGAACTTGTTTTGTTTTTCTGTTTTTTGCAACTCTGTCTTTAATTAAATTATTTTTTTCAACTAATTTTTTATAGTAAGTATCAACATCTTTCATTAATTTAAGACCAGCCAGAAAACCACCCTTTATGTCGTTAAAACTTGTAGGGTACTCTCTAAACATGTAAGAGTCAAAAGCTTCGCTTTCTAAAACTTTGAATGCAGCACTAATTTCTTTTGCACTATAAGCATTTACTGTTTTGCCATCAACCTTCCTTTTTCTTCTTTTTAAATAATCTTTTATAGCTCCATCTGTAAATCCACCTTCTTCTCGGCCAGCTATTATAACTCTAAGCAAATCGTTTTCATTGTCCATTACTTGCTGACGACCTGTTCGAGTAGGGTTTTTAACTCTCCCTTTAGGACCATTCACATAAACACCGCCACCACCACCATAAGCTCCTAACTTGGCTCTTTTAGCTGTGTATCCTGGACCAATTCTATTAAACTGTCTTTGTATGTCAGAGACCATAGCTTGAGCGCTGTAGTAACCACTTGCTGGCATTCCAGTTTGATCTTTTACTTGCTGCTCAGTAGATTGTTCTCTACCTTCTCTTATTTCTGATTTTACAGTAGCTACTTTAGGGCCTGAACCTGCACTACTGGATACATTAGATGATTTAAAGTCTTTTGTGTTTTCTCTTGTAGAAACCACTGCACCTGATTTGTTAAATTTTGTATAAGAATCAGTAACCTCAGTGCTTTGATAAAAATTTGTAGGTTGAACAATAGTATTTATTTTAGCTTTTACAGTCCATGCAAAAGATGGATGATAATCTGAATCTCCCTTCTTTGGTTTTAAAGGAGCTTCCAAAGTTGTATTATCGAACTCAACAAGACCTATAATATCAAATTTTTGACTTCCTACATTCATAGGATCTTCTAATAAATCAGAAAATTGAGTTTTGTTTTTAACACCTAAAGCAGCTTGAACTTTTTTGTTTGAAGCTATTTTATCGTTTAATATTTTTCTTAAATCTGGTGAATAATTATTATCAATATCTAAAAGCTCTACTAATCTTTTAGGATTATCTTTAAATTCATTTAAATTAGTTAGATTTTTTTTATATTTTTTATTAAATATTTTTAATGCACTTTTGCCATTTTTACTTTTTAAACCATCATTAAAACTTGCAATCAACTCTTTATTGGTTAGTATATTATTATCTAATAATTTTTCAGTTAATTGCTCAAATATATTTTGTTGAAACTGCCAAGAACCTTCTTTAGTTCCTACGTGTGGAGCAAATAAATTTGCATTTCCATCTATAGCATTTTTGATAAATCCTTCAGCTTGAACTTTAGTGTTAAACGCAGCAACATTAGAAACCTCTCCTAACTTAGTTCCTGTTTTTTCCATCATGTCAGCAACATAATTTTTACCTCCATATAAGTCTAATACAATACCAGCTCCAATGTCAGTTGGTCCAGCATTAGTAAAATCATACATGTTAGTCACAAAGTTTTGCCCATTATAATCTTGTAAATCTTTTTGAATAATGTTTTTTGCATAAGACCTGGCATCTGTATTAATGTCTGGAGCTTTTGATTCTCTACCTTCAAAAGTAAAAGTACCAACTTGACCAGAATCACCTTGTTCTTGCTCTACATCTAATTCTTCATCTATTTTATTTAAAATATCTACATCACCTTCAGTAATTTCTGTTCCTGTTCTCACTTTTTTAGAAAACGTGTTCATAAAATCAATAACTGACTCGTCTGTTTTACCAAAACCACCAGGAATTGTAACGCCTAATTTAGCCGCCATTGATCTTATAAATTCTATAACTTTATTCTTCCCTGGTTTTTTTAATGTTTTATATTCAGTAGCCATTAAAGAGAATAACTCTGCTAACTTCTCTTCATTTTTAATATTTTCATCATAATTTTTAGCAAAATTATCTATTCTTTTAGCTAACAAAGATTCAGCTGGCAAAGTTTTTCTTACAGATGTTATTAATTTCAAAGCTGCTTGTTGAGCTTGAATGTCTCCACCTGATATTTTTTCTAAAAATACTGCATGGAAAACTTCGTGTGCTACCGTATTTCCTTTAGCTTTAGTTAAATTAACATGTATAACTTTGCTGTTTGGATTGTAGTAACCGCGACTACCTTTTGTGCCATACTTTTCATACTCCGCTTGAGTATCGTGTAATACCATTTTTACATTAGGAGCAAGTTTTGCAATTGCACGAGCAGCTTTTTTAGCTTTATTAACTACAGCAGCTGCCATAGATGTATTTTCTATCTCTGTACTTCCTTCTTTTTGTTTACGATTTATAGATAAATTATTTGAAGATGTTTCAACATTATCTATTATGTCTTCTCCAAAAAAATCGTCTATATCGTTTTGATCATCTTCCGTTACTTCCTCCTCGGTCTTCTCCCTGTCTTTAGTTTCGTTTTCGGTTTCACTCTGTTCGGTAGACTGGCTGTTGGGTACGCTTTGTCCCATCGTTTCGCCACTTCTGGAAGATTCTTGTGCATCCAGGCTCTCTGTGCTTTGCTCTTGTAAGGCATCTTGTTCGGTTTTAATTTGTTCAACTGTAGGGTTTTGCACCCCCTTATCTTGTAAAGATTTTGTGGCATCTTCTTCTGTAACTAAAACAGATTCTTGAATTCCTTCAGTTTCATTC
>Ga0208814_1000746_pt1 | contig 17755 bp, 20 predicted proteins | sample MalvirAntarct_55_FD_184253 | JGI IMG/M metagenome (GOLD analysis project Ga0208814, IMG submission 184253) | Marine viral communities from the Global Malaspina Expedition - Malaspina viral metaG Antarct_55 (SPAdes) (version 2) | ecosystem: Environmental > Aquatic > Marine > Oceanic | place...
GTTTTTTATGACTTCACTTCCTTCGATTTTTAATTCATTAAAACCTTTAAAACGGCTATGAGATAGGGCTCCTAAAACTCTAATAATCCAAAGTTTAATGAATAATAAATGTCCGAAAGGATTTTTTTTAAATAGCCCCATATCTGATATTATTTCTTTGATATAACTCGCTTATAAAGTTTATAAAATGAGTAATGATAGGATGCGAATATACAAAATTACCGCTCTTAGAGAAGTTCTTTTAGCATTTCTCTTACTTCATTGAGCATCATAGCTGTGGCACCCCAAACTAAATAATTATTTAAAAGGAAAGCTGGCACTATAATATTTTTCGCATAAGAAGTTGTTAAATTTTGATGTATTTTAATGGTATCATCCATAAAATGAATCAAAGGAACTTCAATAAGAGTTTCCACTTCTTCTTCTTGCAAAATAAAGTTAGGAGTATTTTTAGTAATTCCTAAATAGGGCTGAACAAAAAAATTACTAGGTGGAATATAAACTTCAGTAAGTTTTTTTAATACAGAGACTGTGTTTCTTGATACTCCAATTTCTTCTTCCGTTTCTCGCAATGCTGTTTCTTTAAGTGAGGTATCTTCATTTTCGTATTTACCGCCAGGAAATCCTATTTGAGCAGAATGAACTCCTTTATAAGTCTTTCTAAGTATCAAGGCTAACATTGTTTGCTTGGCTTCGGATGGGTAAAACAATACCAAAACACCAGCTTTTCGAACTGTTTCTTTTTCAATGTCAATTTTTTTCAGTGCCGCCAAACGTTCCATTGGAGCCATTTTAAACTGAGCTACTTCGCCTGGTAGTTTCAATTTTGTTATTTTTACAATCTTATTTTCGAATTCTTGAAATTTCATTTATGAAAAAATTATTACTAATTACTTTATTACTTACCCTACTTATCAGTTGTGAAGATACTAAAAACAGCAAAACTAACACTCTTGAAAATAGTTTTGAAAAAGAAATAGATGCAATTGAATTATCTAAATTAGTAGAATCAAACCCTATAAAATCAAAAATTAAACTAACCGAAGCAAACGCAATTTCTTTTTTAACAGCATACGGAAAAGAAAACCTTGAAAATAAAGTAAGAGTTACCAGTCCTTATGGAATTATTGATATTGAATTATTTAAGGACACTCCCTTACATAGAGCAAATTTTATTTATTTGGTAAAACAAAAGTATTTTGATAATACCTTTTTACATCGAGTCGTTCCTAATTTTATTATACAAGCAGGAAGTAGTGATTTAAAATCTACGTTTAAAAAAAGAGCAGTTATAGGAAATGACTACAGGATACCTTATGAAAAAGGCAATGGAAGAACTCACAGTTATGGAACAGTTTCTGGTGCAAAAGAATATCGAGAAAACCCTGATAAAAAAACATCTCCTTTTGAATTCTTCATCTATTTAGGCCCTAAAACAAGCAATACACATCTCAATGGAAATTACACTATTTATGGGAAAGTTATAAAAGGTATGGATGTAGTAGAAAGGCTATCGGAATTACCCTCAGATGATGAAGATTGGCCATTGAACAATATTTATATTAAAGCAGAAATAATAAATTAGATTTTTACTAGTATACATTTAAGATTTTCATATAAGATTTATTGATAATACACTTATATTTGATACAAATAACTTATAATGACTATTACACAATTAAAATATGTTTTAGCGGTAGCAGAACATCAAAACTTCACAAAAGCAGCTGCGCATGTCTTTGTTACACAACCTACGCTAAGTATGCAAATTCAAAAATTAGAAGAAGAGTTAAGTATTTTAATTTTCGATAGAAGTAAAAAGCCAATTGAATTAACAGAAGTTGGTGAAAAAATTGTGAATCAAGCCAGAAATATAGTTAATGAATCTGAGCGAATGCAAGATGTAGTAGATCAAGAAAAAGGATTTATTGGAGGGAATTTTAGATTGGGAATTATTCCTACCGTTATGCCTACGCTATTGCCTATGTTTTTGAAAAGTTTTATAAAAAAATATCCTAAAGTTCATTTAAAGATAGAAGAACTAACAACAGCTGAGATCATTATAAAATTAAATGACGGTCATTTGGATGCTGCAATAGCAGCAACTCCTCTAGTCCAAGAAAAAATAAAAGAACGGGTACTTTATTTTGAGCCTTTTGTAGGTTATGTTCCATTAAATCATCGTCTTAACTCTAAAAAACATTTAGATCGTTCCGATTTAGATATCAATGATATTCTCCTATTAGAGGACGGACATTGTTTTAGAGATGGGGTTATTAATATATGTAAATCTTTAAAGCACAATGCAGCAATAGATTCGTTTCAGGTAGAAAGTGGAAGTTTTGAAACTTTAATTAAATTATCTAATGAAGGCTTCGGTATGACACTGCTCCCCTATCTAAATACCTTAGACATTCCAAAAGAGGAACAAAAAAAATATTTACGTTATTTTAATGAACCATCACCAGCCAGAGAAGTAAGTTTGCTGTATAGAAAGAGTGAGTTGAAAATGCAAATTATTGATTCTCTTTACGATATTATCGCTAGTATTATAAGAGGTGCAATTACTTTTCAGGATATTAAAATAATTAGCCCTCTCAAATAAAAGAAATAACACTTCGATTGAGCTATTTTTTAAGCATTTAAATAAATTAAACATTTATTTAATTGAGGTTTCTGTTCTAGTAAACCATGAATCCAAATTTTTAACTCCTCTATTTCATGAGGAAGTAAACGAGTTAATGCCTTTTTTAACTCGATACAAAAAAGACTAACATCAAAACTTACTTTATTAAGTACAGCCTTTGTATAATCATACATTGCTCTAGACATTGTTAGGGTATTGGGTTAAGTAATTTTAAACTATAGGCAGATTTTTATTAATTTCAGTTTAAAGATAACTAAAAAATGTGTTATTAGTATACATGTTAATAACTTTAGTTTTTATTAAACCTAATATTTATTGATTTAAAAAAAAGTTAAAACTGAGTATTTATATGATCTATGACTTCACTTTCACAGTCCATTCAAATTCAAATATGGAAACTAAGGTTCCATCTTCATTTATACCTTCTGATTTCATCCAACAGGTTTTTCCGATACCACTTGTAATCGTATCCTTGATTGCTTGTTTTATGACTTTACCGTCATTACAAGTAAATGTGATGCTACCTGTTGCTTTCTTTAAAAAAGTAGCCTTGTTATTAACGACTAACATAGATATGTTTTGGTCGGAATCTTCAATACAACTCATTACCATAGCACCAGTACTTAACTCTGCAGCCATACCTTGCACGGCCCAAAATAAAGATTTAAATGGATTTTGATTGATCCATCGATGTTTCACTTTTGCAGTACAAGTAGTTTCACTAATGGATTTTACACGAATTCCTAACCAATAAACGGAAGGCAATTTAAAAAAAGTGAAAAGAGTAATTTTTTTTGGTGTTATTGGCATCACTATAATTTAAAGCGAAGATATTAAAAAACAAAAGACTCTTAATCTTATATTTTTTATTTATCAAAGATGAAAAGTATTAGCCATATTCGTTTTTAATAAAAAACATAAAATATTGTATATAAGATACTTGTGATTTTTAATTTGTTAATTATAAGTTAAATACAGTACTATGCTTAACAAAGTACTATATTTAATATCTATATTTGTACCATAGATTAATAGCCAATGAATACTGTAATACAAACAAAACAAAAAAATGAACGCCCTAATAAATTTAGTTTTAGCCATAGTTTTAAACTTTCTTTCTAATGGAACTAATGTTCAAGACCTAACAAAACATAAACTTAATCATCCTGTAAAAAAAAATAATAGTCAAATTTATCAACTAGAAGACCTTAGATCATATTATTTAATCTCTAAAGAAGAAGTGACTAAATTTAGTAATTATCGATTAAAAAGCAATACCTAAACAATTATGTTAAAATTTTTTACAATCAAAAACAATACTAATTGTGAACAATATGTCTGTACTTAATTTGTCGAAGTATGACTATTAAAAAATAATATATAAAGACACATGAAAATTGAAAACACAAAAGCACAAATGCGAAAAGGAGTTTTGGAGTATTGTATCTTATCCATATTAAGAGATGGAGAAGCCTATACTTCAGACATACTAGAAACTCTAAAAGACGCAAAAATGCTAGTGGTAGAAGGAACTATTTATCCTTTACTAACACGTCTTAAAAACGCAGGATTATTAGCCTATCGTTGGGAAGAGTCTAACAGCGGTCCGCCACGAAAGTATTATGCACTAACCGAAACTGGACAATTATTTTTAAACGAATTAAATACTACTTGGAGTGAATTACAACAGGCTGTAAAAAAAGTAACACGAGAAAAATCAAAGAAATGAACAAGACAGTAAACATAAATTTAGCAGGCACATTTTTTCATATAGATGAAGATGCTTTTGGGAAGCTTAGTAGATACCTTGACGCAATACGTCGTTCTTTTTCAGATCTAAATGGACAAGACGAAATAATAAAAGACGTTGAAGCGCGCATTTCTGAACTATTCTCTGAAAAAATAAACGATATATCTCAAGTAATTACCATAAAGCAATTGGACGAGGTAATTGCTGTGATGGGACAACCAGAAGATTATATGGTAGATGAAGAAATCTTTGAAGATGCTTCACCAAATCAAAAAAGTCAATCAAGAAGTCAGTCTTCTCACAAACAATTATTTAGAGATGAAGACAATAAATTCATCGCTGGGGTTTCCTCTGGTTTGGGACATTATTTTAGTATCGATGCAATTTGGATTCGTTTATTTTGGATCGCATCTATATTATTAGGATTTGGAACTCCGATATTAGTATATATTCTTTTATGGATTTTAATTCCTGAAGCCCTTACTACTTCAGAAAAATTAAAAATGAACAGAGAGCCTGTAAATATATCGAACATCAAAAAAAAAATTAAAGAAGAACTTGAGAATGCTTCCAATAAAATAAAAGAGGTCGATTATGATATGTATAAGGAAAATACGCAAAAAGGAGCAACTATTTTTTTTAGTACCATCGGTAAAATATTTGCTGGTATTTTTAACGTGTTTGGGAAATTCTTTGGGCTTATACTAATCATTCTATCCCTTTCAATAATTATTGGACTGATAGTTGGTTTATTTTCAACGGGGACCTTTGGAATAGTAGCTGGAGGTTTTGAAATTTTTGATTATTTATCAATTGTATTAATAGACAGCTTTCCTTTTTGGTTATTAGTACTATTGGTATTTTTAATAGTGGTAATTCCGGCTTTTTCACTTTTTATATTAGGCTTAAAATTAATAATAACTAATTTAAAGTCAATCGGTACGACAGCAAAAATTATCCTATTCGTTCTTTGGATATGTTCAATCATTGGTTTGAGTGTTTTAGGAGTAAAACAAGCAACCGAACAAGGATATGATGGTGATTATATAACTGAAAACAGGATCTCAATTAAAGCTAACGATACGCTAAAGTTGAAGATGCTAAGCAATAATCGTTATGAATATGATGCTTCTAGAAGCGGAAGTTTTTATTTAAAATCAGACGAGGATGGTAATAAAATTATTTATTCAAACGACATTAGACTTATTGTACGTTCAACAAATGATTCAGTTGCAACAGTATTTTTAGAACACAAAGCAGAAGGCAGCTCTTTTGATAATGCAAAAGAAAGAGCAGAAGCTATTGATTATAAATATACTTTTAATAATAACACATTAACTTTAAACAGTTATTTTACTACTGATATCGTCAATAAGTATAGAGAACAAGAAATTGAAATCGTCTTGTATTTACCTTTAGGAACCATATTATTTGCAGATAAAAACACCTATAGTTACCATTCAAACAGTTCGCGGTATAATGATATTTTAAGAAATGGAGATGAAGAAAAATATCTACTAATTCAAAAATCTAAAACTATTTGTTTGGATTGCCCAAAAGCAGGGGAAATAAAAAAAATACTTAAACAATAATTGGAGTATATAAATCCTATAATTGAATTACCAGAGGTATCATAAAAAAAGATATTGAAGGAAATATTAGAAAAATGTATTAAGTTGCAGAAAATAATATGTTTTATTCTAAACTTGAAAAAGAATCTACCCGAATGAAGAAGTTAAAAGTGGTAATCATTGATAATTACGATTCATTTACCTACAATTTGGTTCATATTTTAGACGAATTAGAGGTAGAAGTTACTATCATTAGAAATAATCAATTTCATATTGAGGACCTGGAAGTGTATGATAAAATAATGATTTCCCCTGGACCTGGAGTTCCGTCAGAAGCGGGGCTTACAACAAACGTAATAAAAACCTATGCTGGCAAAAAACCTATTCTTGGTATTTGTTTAGGACATCAAGCCATCGCTGAATGTTTTGGTGGAAAACTTAATAATTTAACGGAGGTTTATCACGGGGTCAGTACTGATATTTCAACTAAAGAAGACTATCTTTTTAAAGATTGTCCAAAAACATTCCAAGTAGGTAGGTATCATAGTTGGTCAGTTGCTAAAAATCTTCCCGATAAATTGGAATCAATAGCTACCGATAATCTTCAAATAAATATGGCACTTAAACATAAAGAATACGATACAAGAGGTTTACAGTTTCATCCAGAAAGTATTTTAACACCTTTAGGTTTTCAAATTTTAAAAAACTGGGTACATCATTAGCCTCTAATAGATGAAACATCAAAAGAAATAAAAATTACTATATTGAATTTATAGTTTAATTAAAAACTAAAAATTGTAGGTATATAATAATTAATTCTATGAAAATTAAAGGACAAATAGTAGATATTCATAATAAAACAATTTACAAAGGGGAACTAGTTGTAGAAGGAGGAAAAATAAAAGCAATAATTAAAAAAGATCATCAAGTAACTGATTTTATCATGCCAGGGTTTATAGATGCCCACATACATATAGAAAGTTCTATGCTGGTCCCTTCAGAATTTGCTAAGATTGCTGTTACTCACGGAACCATAGCCACGGTATCAGACCCACATGAAATTGCTAATGTACTTGGAATTGAAGGTGTTGAATTTATGATTGACAATGGCAACCAAGTTCCATTTAAATTCAATTTTGGAGCACCATCTTGTATTCCAGCTACATCCTTTGAATCTGCAGGAGCGGTTATTGATTCAGAAGGAATTAAAAAATTACTTCAAAAAAAAGAAATTAAGTACCTAGCCGAAATGATGAATTATCCTGGTGTATTGTATGATGATGATGAAGTCAGTAAGAAAATTGCTTGGGCCAAACAATATAACAAACCCATTGATGGTCATGCTCCAGGATTAAGAGGTAATGACATTACCAAATACATTTCTGCAGGTATCAGTACCGATCACGAGTGTTTTACCTATGAAGAAGGACTAGAAAAACTTCAAAAAGGAATGAAAGTGATTATACGAGAAGGATCTGCTGCTAAAAACTTTGAGGCTTTAATTGATTTGCTTCCTGAACATTTTGAAAATATGATGTTTTGTAGTGACGATAAACATCCTGACGATTTATTAATCAATCACATTAATAAACTCTGTGCTAGGTCTGTTAAAAAAGGAAACGATCTTTATAAAACATTACAAGTTGCTTGTATCAACCCTGTAAATCATTATAATCTAGATGTTGGAACACTACAAATTGGTGATCCTGCTGATTTTATTATCGTTGAAGATTTAGAAAAATTTAAAACCATACAAACTTATGTCGATGGAGAATTGGTTTTTTCTAAAGGTATTTCAAAAATTAAATCCATTCCTTTTAAAATTCTAAATAATTTTAATACTGATAAAAAATCTATCTCCGATTTTAAATTTGAATCCAATGCCAAACAAATTCGTGTAATTGAAGCCCTGGAAGGAGAACTAGTAACGAATGAACTCATAGAGAATAGTTTAATTGAGAATGGAAATTTAGTTTCTAATATTGATTCGGATATTTTAAAAATGACAGTTGTAAACCGTTATCAAAATCAGCAACCTGCCATCGCATTTATTAAAAACTTTGGATTAAAAGAAGGAGCAATTGCTTCTTCAGTAGGTCACGATTCACATAATATAATTGCAGTTGGAGTCACAGATGAAGCTATTTGTAAAGCAGTTAATTTATTAATTGAAAGCAAAGGCGGAATTTGTGCGGTAACCAATTCAAAAGTAAAAGTAGTTTCGCTTCCTGTGGCGGGGATTATGAGTAATCAAAATGGAGAAATTATTGGAAAAAAATATGCATTATTAAATCAGATGGCGAAAGAAATGGGTTGTACTTTAAATGCACCTTATATGACACTTTCATTTATGGCATTGTTAGTGATTCCGTCCTTAAAGTTAAGTGACAAAGGATTGTTTGATGGTAGTAAATTTCAATTTACTTCTGTAGAGGTATAAAAAAGACCATTCAAATAAATGAATAGCCTTTTTAAAATATTATAATCTTTATTATTACAATAAAGCTCCTAAATAACGTTCAGAATCTAAAGCAGCCATACAACCTGTTCCCGCTGCAGTAACTGCTTGGCGGTACTCTTTATCTTGCACATCACCGCAAGCAAATACTCCTGGTAAATTAGTCTTAGTAGTTTTTCCTTCCGTAATTAAGTAACCTATGTCATCCATATCTAATATTCCATTAAATAAATTGGTATTTGGAGTATGACCAATGGCTATAAAAACACCCGTAACATCGATCACTTCTGTTTCTTTAGATTGATTGTTTATTACTCGAACGCCTTCAACCACACCTTCACCTAGTACCTCATCAATTTCGGTATGGTACATCACGGTTATATTTTCCGTTTTGTCAACGCGCTTTTGCATTGCTTTTGAAGCGCGCATGTAATCTTTACGAACTAATAAAGTTACTTTTTTACAAATATTTGATAAATAAGTAGCTTCTTCGGCTGCAGTATCTCCTGCTCCTACCACCACAACATCTTGTCCTTTGTAAAAGAAACCGTCACAAGTAGCACAAGCCGAAACACCACCACCTATTAATCGTTGTTCACTTTCTATTCCTAAATACTTAGCCGATGCTCCTGTAGAGATAATAATAGTTTCAGCTTCTATTTCAGTTTTATCATCAACAGTTACTTTATGAATGCCTCCTACTTCTTTACTTAATTCAATAGCAGTAGCCATTCCAAAACGTACTTGAGTTCCGAAACGTTCGGCTTGCTTTTGCAAGTCCACCATCATCGCATTACCATCGGTTCCATCTGGATATCCTGGAAAATTATCAACTTCGGTAGTCGTTGTTAACTGCCCTCCTGGCTGCATTCCAGTATACATAACAGGATGTAAATCTGCTCGAGCTGCATATATGGCAGCAGTATATCCTGCAGGACCTGAGCCAATTATCAAACATTTAATTCTTTCTATTGTATCTGGCATAATTTTATTTTTTATTTTACAGAACCAAAAATACTACTTTCGTAAATTAAAATACTGAATTTTTATGGAGAAAAGTTATTCATTTATTAACTTTTTTTATAATACTTCTATCAAAAAAAGTTTTTATTAGATAAATATATAATTCTATTAGCTTATAATAAAAAAACTAATCTAACTAATTTAATAATTTATAGAAAATGAAAATATTTAAGTTACAATTTAAATATTTTAAGAAAAACAATAATAATATTAAAACTGTTTTCAGATAAATTTAAACTAATTAAAAAATGAAGAAATTAATCTTTTTAGTATTAACAGTCATAATCGTTTCTTGTAATAAAGATGACAACAAAAATGAATTTAATGAGTCTTGTGAGCAGGATTCTAATACGCAAACATTAACTCACGATAACGAAATAAGAGAATATATATCATATGTACCAAACTCATATGATGGTTCGTCTCCGGTTCCTTTAGTATTTAATTTTCATGGTTTTGGAGGTAAGGCAAGTGACTATATGAACTATGCAGACTTGCGTGCATTGGCGGAATCTGAAATTTTTATATTGGTCTATCCACAAGGAAGTTGTTTAGATGGTTCTTCACATTGGAATTGCTGCCCAACAGGAGAAGACAATAAAAGTGATGCTGATGATTTTGGATTTGTTGAAGCTATGATAAATGAAATAGCTGCTCAGTATAACATCAATTTAGAAAGAATTTATGCTGCTGGATACTCCAATGGTGGTATGATGGCATATGGACTTGCTAATTATAAAAGTGATTTGATAGCTGGGATTGCAGTAATTTCTGGAGCAATGTTAGATTGCACTGTGCCTGCAAATCATCCAATACCAGTAATTCACCTTCATGGAACCGCTGATAGTGTCATCCCATATAACGGTAATAATGATTACAATTCAGTACAATCTGTATTGGACTACTGGATTGATTTTAATAATACAATTTCAAATCCTACAATAAGTATTGATAATAGTGGAGAAATAGTAATTGAACACTACAAATATGGTCAAGGAGATAACGGTAGTGCTGTTGAGCATTATAAATATATTGAAGGAAATCATGTTTGGTTCAGCAATACTTATCAAGGTAAAAATACAGCGGAGCTGATTTGGAACTTTATATCAAAATATGATACTAATGGTTTGAGATAATTAACAAATAGCATAACAATATTTATATTTAATAGCAATTCCAAAATGCTAAAACAACATAAACTAAGTACCAAATGATAAATAGTGTAAATTCTATTTTTTTATGGTATTTTTTTAATTTAAAACATACTTAACTTACTCATTCATTGATTTTTAATTTATATATCACTCTATAATGTTAATATTTGTTTAACTTATGCTATTTTATGTTAAACATTCTGTATTTTTACGTTCTAAAATATTTGATTATGGCAAAAAAGAAAAATAGTACCAGTACAGATCTTATTTCATATTATATGGAATATACATTAGAAAACAATGCTGCACCAAAATCTGTTTATATTTTTGCGAAAAAATATAATTTTCAAGAAGAAATATTTTACAAATATTTTGGAAATTTTGATGCTTTAGAACAAACTATTTTTAAAACATTTTTTGATAATACAATAATACTACTTGAAAAAAGTGATGATTATAAATCGTATGAATCAAGAAATCAATTATTAAGTTTCTATTACTCCTTTTTTGAATTATTAACTGCCAATAGAAGTTATGTTGTTCAAGCACTTGATGACAATAAAAATAATCTAACAAAATCAAAGTCATTAAAAGTATTAAAACATAGTTTTACAAAATATATAGAAAGTTTAAATATTCCACTTCTTGAAATAAAACAAGAAACCTTAGATAAAATTCAGAATACTACGCTAAAAGAAACTGCATGGTTACAGTTATCATTAACCATGAAGTATTGGTTAAAAGATACCTCACCATCTTTTGAAAAAACAGACGTTTTCATTGAAAAATCTGTAAACACCAGCTTTGATATTTTAAATACTAAACCAATTAAAAGCATTATAGATCTTGGTAAATTTTTATACAAGGACAAAACATTTAATAATTAATGAAAACAATAGATAAAATACCTACATCAAAAATTCAAAGAGCTTCTAAATTGTTTCAAACTGGGGCAAAAGTCGGAGTCAATTATCTAAAATACTATGGAGATAAAATAATAACATCTGAGTTAGATGCAAAAGCACGTCTTAATCAAAATAATGCAGATGATATCTATGATGGTCTTAAAAACTTAAAAGGAAGTGCATTAAAAGTCGCACAAATGTTAAGTATGGATAAGAGTATTTTACCACAAGCTTATGTTGAAAAATTTTCATTGTCACAATTTTCTGTTCCTCCTCTTTCACCTCCATTGGTTATAAAATCGTTTAAAAAGTATTTTGGGAAAAATCCAAATGAGATATTTGATGATTTTAATTCCACTTCTGTCAATGCCGCGAGTATTGGTCAAGTTCACCGAGCTCAAAAAAATGGTAATCAACTTGCTGTAAAAATACAGTATCCAGGAGTTGCTGAAAGTATATCTTCCGATTTATCGTTGGTTAAACCAATAGCGGTCAAGATGTTTAATTTAAAAGGTAAAGATTCCGATAAATACTTTCAGGAAATAGAAGATAAATTAATTGAAGAAACCAATTATATCCTAGAAGTTGAGCAAAGTAAATTCGTTGTAGAAGCTTGTAAGCATATTAAAAATTTAGAATTTCCAAAATACTACGAAGAACTTTCTTCTGAACGCATCATCACGATGGATTGGATGGAAGGTGAACATCTTTCGGAGTTTACGGCATACAATAAAGACCAAGAATTATCCAATGAATTAGGACAAGCACTCTGGGATTTTTATATGTATCAAATACATCATCTTAGGAAAGTGCATGCAGATCCGCATCCAGGAAATTTTTTAATTTCAAAAAAAAGAACTTTAATTGCCATAGATTTTGGTTGTATGAAAGAAGTTCCAGAAGATTTTTATATCCCATATTTCGAATTAGCCAATAAAGAAAGTATCAATAACAAGACTATTTTTAAAGAAAAAATGTATGAACTTGAAATTCTTCGTAAAGAAGATTCTCCTGAAGAAATTATATTTTTTACAAAATTATTTCATGAAATGTTGAGTTTATTTACACAACCTTTTCATTCAGATACATTTGATTTTTCAGATCCTATATTTTTTGAAAAAATCGCAACATTAGGTGAGAAATTCAGTAAAGATTCAGAACTTCGTAAAATGAATGGAAATAGAGGTTCTAAACATTTTATCTATATAAACAGAACCTTTTTTGGATTGTTTAATTTGATGTTCGATTTAAAAGCCAAAGATGTTAAAATAAATAATTTCAAATCATACCAATAAAATCAAATCATGAAAACAAATATATTGGATCACCAAAACACCAACGGTCATAAATTAAATGATTTTACTACTCAAGACATCGGAGACGATCATCTATTCACGGGTCTTGAAACACCTATGAAAGAAAATGCTTTTTCTATTACGGATGAAGAAAAGAAAAAAAAGATAGCTTTTCATTTTCAAGAAATTATGGATATTATGGGACTTGATCTTAATGATGACTCTTTAAAAGGAACTCCACAAAGAGTTGCAAAAATGTATATCGATGAAATATTTAGTGGTTTAAATCCTAAAAACAAACCAAAAGTTGCACTTTTTGACAATAAATATCAATACAATCAAATGTTGGTTGAGAAGAATATCACATTCTATTCTAATTGTGAACATCATTTTGTTCCTATTATGGGAAGAGCTCATTTAGCCTACGTTTCTTCAGGGAAAGTAATTGGCTTATCAAAACTTAACAGAATAGTTCAGTATTATGCAAAACGGCCGCAAGTTCAGGAACGTTTAACCAATCAAATAGCAAGTGAATTAATCGAAGTTTTAGGAACTAAAGATGTCGCGGTTATAATCGATGCCAAACATTTATGTGTGTCGTCACGTGGTATTAAAGACGAATCTTCTGCAACCGTAACTTCCTATTATGGAGGTGTCTTTAATACTCCACAAAAAATTACTGAATTACAAAATTATATTAATAATTAATACTTTAGTATACCGCCCAAATTATAAAAATAAATAATGAAACGATTATTAATACTATCCATTATGCTCTCTTTTTTTAATAAATCTGTATCTCAAACAACTCCCTTAGCATCTATTTATGATATTCAAATAAATCAACTAAATGGAGACCCACTGGATTTATCTTCTTATAAAGATAAATATATTTTATTTGTTAATGTAGCTTCACAATGCGGTTTTACGGGACAGTACGAAGATTTGCAAAAACTTTACGAAACGTATAATGAAAAACTAATTATTGTTGGCGTTCCTTGTAACCAGTTTGGAGGACAAGAACCTGGAAATTCTGAAGAAATAGAGAGTTTTTGTCAAGTAAATTATGGTGTTTCGTTTGTGATGACTGAAAAAATAGATGTTAAAGGAGAAAACCAACATCCTTTATATCAATGGCTAACTGATGAAGCTAAAAATGGTAAAACGAATACAACTGTAAAGTGGAATTTTCAAAAGTATTTAGTAGGAACTAATGGTGAATATATTGATTATTATTATTCGATTACCAAACCTTTAAGCAGTAAAATAACAAAGCATATAAAATAATTTCTTGTAAATTTGTAAAGATAAAAGCTATGTGTTTTTGCAAAAATTACATTAATTTAATAATTAAAATGAAATTATATAAAATCATCTTTATTTTTTTAGCAATAAATTTCGGGGCTTTAGCAATTGGGAGTTGGCTAATGGATAATGGTCCTATGACAGATTGGTACATCAATTTAAATCAAGCGCCTTGGTCTCCTCCAGGCTGGGTTTTTGGAGCTGCTTGGACGACTATCATGATTTGTTTTTCGATTTATATGGCTTATTTATTTAAGTTCTTTAAAGACTCTAAATTATTAGTGCTGTTTGGAATTCAATTTGTACTCAATGTAATTTGGAATTACATCTTTTTCAATCAACACTTAATAGGTATAGGATTAATTGTTATTGTAATTTTAACAATCATCGTTGGCACTTTTTTAACCAGCTATCATAATAAACTGAAAATAAAAAGTTTACTGATAGTACCTTATCTTTTATGGTTGCTTATAGCAACTTCATTAAACGCTTATATATATCTTTACAATTAATGGAATTGGACTTCATAAATAATGTTAATGAATTTGATGAAAGTGTTGTTAGGTTATATAACTTTAATAGAGATGAAGCAATTTTATTTAGAGATTTAATCCAAATTGTTATTATTGAAAATACTACAAGGGTGGATCTTTCTTCAATCCCTTTTATTGAAAACCGAAATTGTAATTTAATTCTAGGGCTTTTTAAAACAGATGAAGGAATTTTAAGTAGTGATCATAAGACTTTTTATTGTGCCTTAACTAAAGAAGCATATATAACTATGATAAGTCTTTTAGATCCTTTTTGTATTAAAGACAGAAAGGGCTATCAATATTTATATGATATTGATAACCCAATAGATTTTTTGTTTTCACCAGCTGGCTCTTGGTAATTAATTAAGCTTATACAAGCGATACTTTATTTTTTATATCGTTTTAAAAATCGTCTACTTAATTAGTTTTTATTCAATAAGTGTTAGTTTTCATCAATAAACTTATATGAACATTTTTTAATTTCTCCTATCGTTAGCCCTCCTATTTCTATTGGAAGGTTTTGAAGAATTTCTACTGCTATTATTATTTCTTGAAGAATTTCGGTTTCCGGAATTTCGGTTTCCTCCGCCTCCACCTTGTTTTATTGGCTTGGTTGATGCATTTGGATCTGGCTCAAAACCTTCAACAATCGCTACAGGAATGTTAATCCCTACTAGTTTTTGAATATCTCTTAAAAATTCAGTTTCGTCGGCGCTTACAAGAGATAAAGCTTCTCCACTCGCTCCTGCCCTACCAGTTCTACCTATTCGATGTACATAATCTTCAGAAATATTAGGCAATTCAAAATTAATAACGTGAGGTAATAAAGGAATATCCAATCCTCTGGCAGCAATATCGGTAGCCACTAAAACTCGAATAGAATTACTTTTAAAACCGGCCAAGGCTTTGGTTCGAGCACCTTGTGATTTGTTACCATGAATTGCTGATGCAGAAATCCCAGCTTTTACCATTTTTTCACAAAGACGATTAGCACCATGCTTTGTTCTAGTAAAAACTAACACTTGTTTCCAATTGCCTTCAGAAATCAATTTTATAATTAATCCCGTTTTTTTATCCTTCGCTACCCGATATACTTTTTGCTCAATAGCATCTACAGTTGTATTTTCAGGGGTTGCTTCAACCATTACGGGATGATTTAAAAAATCACTTGCTAATTTTTTAATTTCTTTAGAAAAAGTAGCTGAAAACAATAAATTTTGTCTTTTTCTAGGCATTAAATCAATAATTTTTCTAATATCTCTAAGAAACCCCATATCAAGCATACGGTCAGCTTCATCCAATACTAAAATTTCAATATTTGAAAGAGATAACAACCGTTGATTCTGTAAATCTAACAAACGACCTGGTGTTGCTACCAAAATATCCACTCCATTACGCAGCGTAGCTACTTGTGGCCTTTGATTTACACCTCCAAAAATAACTGTAGAACGAATGTCTAAAAACTCACTATACGATTTTACATTGCTATGTACTTGAGCAGCTAACTCCCTAGTTGGAGTTAGTACTAATGCGCGTATAGGTCTTTTTCTTAATGGTTGACCTTGAGATAATATTTGAAGCATAGGCAGAGTAAAGCCTGCTGTTTTTCCAGTTCCAGTCTGAGCAGATGCTAAAATATCTTTTCTTTCTAAAATTAATGGAATTGCTTTCTGTTGAATTGGTGAGGGCGAAGTATAGCCTTGTTTACTAACGGCGTCTAATAAGGCTTTAGATAAGCCTAATGATTTAAATGACATAAATGAATTTATAGATGACTAAAGATGTAGTCATTTTTTATTTTTGGCAAATATACAAGATATTAATCTATTATAAATTTTAAATAAAAAACCTCAATATATAAAATTATCAATTAAGTATTTATGGTTAAAATGAGGAGTAAAAATTAACTTGTAGCCTTTATGCATTAGGTTTTTACTAATTTAAAGCGTGAATTTAAAGCTTTTAAAAAAAATTATTAAGCTTATACTATAAAAATCAAGAACATCATGTTATCGAGATAATACAGTATCATTCTGAGAACTAAACTCCTATTGACTGTCAATTAAAAGAACTAAGCGGCATCCTAAACATATTGTTATTCAATAAGAACTCTAACAAAAGAACAGAAGTTTAAATTACAATATTATTTTAGGTAAAAAAGCCTAATTCAGTTATCTTTGTGAAAACCCATTTTATGCTTGTAATTGGAATTGCTGGAGGTACCGGAAGTGGTAAAACCACTGTTGTAAATCAAATTATACAAGAACTTCCAGAAGGTGAGGTTTGTGTCATTTCACAAGATTCTTATTATAAAGACACTAGTCATTTACTATTTGACGAACGTACTAAAATCAATTTTGATCATCCAAAAGCAATTGATTTTGATTTATTAGTAGCTCACTTAAAGGAATTAAAAAAGGGGAATGCTATCGATCAGCCCATATACTCTTTTGTTGAACATAATCGCACTAAGGAAACCATTACCATGTACCCTAAAAAAGTAATTATCGTTGAAGGTATTTTAATCCTCACTCACACCGATATCCGAAAACTTTTTGATGTAAAATTATATGTCCATGCAGATAGTGACGAGCGATTGATAAGACGATTACGAAGAGATATGTCTGAACGTGGTAGAGACTTAGACGAAGTAATAAATCGGTATCAAAATACACTAAAACCGATGCATCAACAGTTTATAGAACCTACTAAGGAATTTGCAGATATCATTATCCCTAACAATAGGTACAATACAGTTGCAGTAAATTTATTAAGAAAAATCATCAATCAAAGATTAATCGAAAATTGAAAAAACATACCGAAATAAAAAAGAAAAAATGGATCCGAATTTTAGGTAATAAATATTTACTAATTCTTATTCTTTTTTTTGTGTGGATGTTTTTTTTTGACACCAATTCTTTTTTTATACATCAAGAATTAAATGATGACATTAAGAAACTTGAAAACAACAAAAAAGTATATCAAGAGGAAATTAAAAATGATAAAGTATTTATTGAAAAAATGAAAGATAGCAATGAAATTAAAAAATTTGCAAGAGAAAAATACTATCTAAAAAAAAACGATGAAGATATTTTTATTATAGAGCACGAAGAC
>Ga0208814_1000747_pt1 | contig 17734 bp, 25 predicted proteins | sample MalvirAntarct_55_FD_184253 | JGI IMG/M metagenome (GOLD analysis project Ga0208814, IMG submission 184253) | Marine viral communities from the Global Malaspina Expedition - Malaspina viral metaG Antarct_55 (SPAdes) (version 2) | ecosystem: Environmental > Aquatic > Marine > Oceanic | place...
GATTGAGACAAGCGGCGTATCAATACCCGCCGTCAAAATGGAATTTGCAGCGCGTGGAATTTTAGGCTGCAAGGTGGTGCCAGACGGAACGCCAAGCGTTGACGCAGAAATAGTGACGCCCGTTTATGCCAGCTGCCAAATAGCGCGCGAACACTTGCAAACAATTTGCGACGCGCTGGCAGCAATTGGCGCGCGCGTCAATTCACGTTGCGGCTTGCATGTTCATATTGGCAATGCGCCTTTGAATGAAAACGTCACAACCGCGCAATTTACTGGCACTAGCATTGCGCACACCGAACGCACCGGACGTTACCACACGGACCACGCGGAACCATTCGACGCCGCTATCGTAAAAGACGTTATGACGCGTTACACGCGCCAACAGCGGACGTTCGGCGGTATCAATTCAATGTTGCCAGTATCGCGTCACGAAAATCGCATGTGTCGCGCGCTGTCACTTGATGCGATAGCGCGATGCGATACAATCCAGCAACTCTCTGAGACTGGCACACATGGCAAGTTTTCCACAATCAATTTGCAAACTTGGGTAAATGGCACGATTGAATTCCGCCAACACAGCGGCACTATTGAAGCCGATAAAATCTGGGCGTGGGCGCAATTCTTGCTAAACCTTGTTGACCATACAATTGAAAACCGCGTCACGTCCGGCGCGCGAACAATTGTTACGGAAACACCTGCCCAGCCATTCCGGCGCGGCGCGCGTATCGGCGTGCAATACACCATGATGCGCGGCGCGGGTGGCGCGACGACGCAAGAAATTATGGATGTAACCGGATGTAGTGAACAACGCGTCCGCGCCGCTGTCAGCGAAATACGCAGCCGCGTTGGCGACGCGGGCGTAATCACAAATACGCAGCAAGCAAACGGCGCTTCATATGGTGACGGTACCGCGCACACATCGTATAGCGTTCCGGCGATTTTCGAGACGCAGACACAAGGCGCGGAATTGTTGCCAGAAAACAGGCGCGGCGTTGAAAGTATTTGGGCAGGCATACCGGACGAGGCATTTGAATGGTGGCAGGATAGAATAAACGCGCTGTCATAGGGCAGCGCACCACCTGACACTCGATATAAGGCCCGCCAAGTGCGGGCCTTTTGCTTTTCTAAGGTACCCTAGCCAACCCGAACAAATGTGCGGGAAATCGGGGATTATAGGGGTATGCACCCTTTTTCGGCCCCACGTCCGTCGGGCTGGCGACCTACACAGTGTTTTCCACCTACAGTCACCTCGAAAAACCTTTTTCACTATCTGTTGGATTGATGGGGTGCCTCAAAAAATTTTTCAAAAAATTCCCATTGACGCCTCCCTTATGCTCCCATACCGTACCATTCAGAATGGAATGAGGGAGAGAATTTTGTCATACATTGTTTTTGGTTACGATAGGAATGAGAAGAGACCGAACCGTCAGACGTTTGGTTCACTTTTCCCTATGGTTGCGGATGGGTTTTACTCAGATATTGAGGAAGCTAAGTCTTCTATGGGTTACTTTCAGGAGCTTCATCCTGCTTTAAGTTTTTGTGTATTGGAGGCTGTGAAGGTGGATGCCTAGATACAGATTGAGTTATGGTGAGGTTTGTGAGTTTGACGCTCAGGGTGTTGGCGAGGTTGTGCCTGTGATGCAGGATCGTCATCGTGTTGGTGGTTGTGATGACGAGCATTCGTTTATGCGCCGTGCTGCGATGGAGATGTGTGAGTGGAGTGGAGAGAATTTTTACTTTCATAGCCGTGCTGCGCTTGGCGAGAGTATGTTGTTGAATGGTTTGTTGGAGGTTGTTGATTAAATCTTTGGTTCTTGCTAGGATTGGCTTGAATTTGAGGAGATGATCTATGGCTGCTGTTATGAATGCCCCGATGGGATCGCCGATGGGTGGTTCTCCGATGGGTCCACCGCAGGGGCAATCTCCACAGATGCCGAATATGGGTGGAATGGCACCTCCGATGGGTCAGCCTCCGATGCAGGGTGGTCCTCCCCCACCTCCACAGCAGCCTCAATTGTCTACTTCTGGTGGTTATGGTGGTAGTGCGAAGGGTCGTGCGGGTTTTAAGGCTTCGTTGCGCAATCGCAAGCAGCAGTTTCAGCAGAATCAGCAGATGATGGCACCTCCGCCTCAGCCGCAGGCTATGGGTGCTATGCGTCCACCTCAGCCTATGCAGGGGATGGCTCCGCCTTCTCAGCAGGGTTTTGCTGGTCCGGGTCGTATGGTTGGTGACAATGCCAGTGTTGGCAGTGCTCCTGTTCAGATGATGGACGGCGGGGTTGTTCCTTTATTTGGTGGTTTGGGTCGGTATTGATGGACTACGATCTTCTTGGCAGGGTTATGTCGTTGGTTTTGAACGATGAGTTTTACGAGAATCGTACTGTTGGTGGCGCGAGAAATTCTATTTACAGTGCCATTGAGCGTGACAAGTGTTTTGTTCATCGTGTTGATGGCGAGGTTGTTGGTTATTGCACATGGGGTTTCTTTACCCGTGCTGAGATAGACGATGATTCTTGGGACGGTGCTGATGTTTTTGCGCGTTCTGAGTCTGAGGATTTGATTTTGTTCTTTCCGAAGTTTCAGTGTCGTGCTGGGCGTAGGGAAGTGACTATCTTCATACGGAGCATACAAAAACATTTGAGTGATAATCACCAAAATATTGCTACTGCGGAGGGATTAAGGTTATATCCTGACGGAAGTAAGCGCGATGAGAAGTGGCATAGGAAAGTAGCATGAAGAGTTTAATTAACCCGTTTAGCGTACTTCGTTGCTTGGACCTTTGGTCTGTAGCTACTTTTGAGTCTAACGGCGGTGGCAGCTCCGGTAGTTCTAGTAGTTCTAGCAGCTCCGGTAGTTCTAGTAGCTCCGGCGGTTCTAGTAACTCTAACAGCACTCCTACTTTTGATACATACTACGAAGCTATTGATGCTGGGTATGGCGGTGAGGCTGTTAACATTGGCGGCAATCTTGTTATAGCGGAGACTGCTGACGGTTATACTGGTGGTGGTAGTTACAATTCTGGCGGTAGTTCCGGCGGTAGTTCCGGCGGTGGTGGCGGTCGTAACTTAGATGCCGATCTTGGAATTGGCGGTTCTACTAATTATGGCGGCGGTAGCTCTGGCGGTAGCTCTGGTGGAAGTTCTGGCGGTGGCAGCACTTATGTTGATGACACGTTTGGCACTGGCAACATTTACACTGGCGGCTATGACTATGATGATTTGGACGCTTTCGGAGGTTCTGGCACGGATATTGACACTGGCGGCAGTTCTGGTGGTTCCGGTGGCCGTAACTTAGACGATGATCTTGGGGTTGGCGGGTCCACTGATTACGGTAGTGGTTCTGGTGGTGGCGGTAGTTCCGGCACTAGCGGCATTGGTTATGACGTTGGCGAGATTGATCCGGGTTTAGCTGATGCTATTTCGGATGATTCTGATTACGTTACTGACTATTCTGCTGGCACGGTGACATACGATCCTATTACTTCTGGCGGCACTGGCACGACTGGTATCGGCATTGATGATGATGTCCTTGACTTTGACTTTGACCCAATTTCCACTGATCCTCTTGATCCTTTTGGCGGTTCTGGCGATGTTATCGGTCTTGATCCATATGTCCCTCCTGTTTACTACGATGGGTTTGGCAATTCGTATGGAACTGAAGCTGAAGCGACTTCTGCTGATGTGTCGGCGGCTGAAGAATCCAGACTAGCTGAAGAGGCTGAACAGGCTCGCCTAGCTGAGGAAGCCCGTATAGCTGAAGAGGCTCGCCTAGCTGAGGAGGCTCGCCTAGCCGAGGAGGCTCGTGTTGAGGCTGAACGTGAGCGCGCAATTCAGATTGCTTTACAGCCTGATCCCTATGAGAGCGTTACGGTTAACGATCCCAATATTTACGACACAGACGTTGTGCCTTACGAGCCTGACCCTGTTGTAAGTGGTGGGACTGGTACGACTGGCATTGGTCCGTATGATGATGTGAGTGATTTTGACTTTGGTTCTGTTAGTGATGTTGTTGATGATTCTGATCCTCTGGAAGCGTTTGGCGGTTCTGGTGATCCAATTGATGACATGCTTGTTGATCTTGGCATCAATCTTGAGTCTGGTGCGAACACTACGCCGTCTGTGATTACTGACTTGGCTATAGGTTCTGATGATTCTTCGTTCCCAACTGGACCGTTTGTTGATCCTGAGCAGACTGCCTTGGAAGACATTGCTGATTTGAATTATCTTGACGAGACTAATCCGAATGTTGCGCCTGACTTTACGGAGGGTTTGACTGATTTTGATCTATCTGAGATTGAAAGCCTTGCGGATGGATATTACGACACTGGGGCTGGCTCTGACGGTTACACCTTTGACGATGAAATCGCTTCATCTATGGACGCTTTTGATACTGCTTCTGATGACATGAACGCGCTGGATATGATTGCTGATGAGTCTTCTGACATTGGTTCCGCAACTGATATTACCACCTATTCAGTTGGTGATTCCATTAGCGCTGACTTAGCGGACATTCTGGGCATGGATGTTGAGGGGCAGATTCTTACTCCTGCTCTTGCAAATCAGCTCGATGGAATTATTGATCGTCTTGGCTACACAGATGTTGCTGTATCATTTGGCGATGGTAGCGATGATATCTCAACCATCTCTGATGTTGCTGGCCCTGTTTCTCTAAGCCCTACTAATTTGTATCTGTCGGCTATGGCGAAGATATCTGATCCCAACTACGATCCTAATGAAAGCAACCTTACTGATGAAGAGCAGCGTGCATTGTCCGGCTCTCGCGGTCAGACTCCGAACGCTGCTGAGACTGCTTACCTTTCGAGCTTGCTGGGAGGTGCAAAGCACGCTGAAGACGGTCCAATTGGTGCGGATGGCGAGCCTATTTATAGGGCTGGCGATGATGTCACCCCAGCAACCTTTGGCGAAACAGCCACAAACTTTGGTATTGGCCTTGTAGATTCGATATATAATCCTTTCAGCCTTCTTGGCGGCAACTTTACAATTGGTGGGATTATTGAGGGAATCAACGACGCGAGCATTGAGGAGCAGCTTGAGGCTTACAAGAACGGCGGCACGTTTATCTATGAAGAAGACGGTGCGACTGTTGTTGGAGTTGCGGCTCCGAACTATGACGCGAGTGGCGATGGCAACAATGACACTGTAGTGCTCTACGATGGAAACGGTGAGATCAGTGTTACTGGCGATGGTATTGCTGTAGAGGATATCATTGAATCCAACAACAATTCTGACGGCGAAGAGTTCGACATTGATATCGTGGATTCAGATATGACTTACACGAACACAGAAGATGGTGTTGTAACTACTTCTACAGGCTCTGGCGGTGGTAATTCTGGCGGTGGTTCTGGCGGAGGTTCTGGCGACAGTGATCTGGTCGATCCCGAAATCTGCGAAGAGGGTTTTGAGTTTGATCCGGTAGAGGGCATTTGTATGCCGATTGACGTAACTATTACTCTTCCTGACCGCCCGACTACGTCTCCTGATCCTGATCCTGTAGTCACAATCCCTGTAGCGCCAAGGCCCACAACTGGTGGTCTTACGGTTCGTACACCCAGCTTTAACAAGGGCGGCGTTGTTACGCGCAACATTGACAAGTTTGCAAATGGCGGTGTTGTGACTCCGAATATCGACAACTTCCTTGGCGGCATGAGATAACACGATGAACGACCTTAGCAAATTTTCCGAGTTTATGACTGACGAGGAGTTGGCTAAGGTTGCTCCTATGCTGGAGCGCTTGCAGACGTTGGACAAGCGCACTCAGAAGCAAGACAATTTCATGGATTTTGTGAAGCATGTTTGGCCTCAGTTTATTGAGGGCAGACACCACAAGATTTACGCTCAGAAATTGCAGGATGTTGCTGATGGCAAGCTGAAGCGTTTAATCATTAACATGCCCCCGCGTCATACGAAGTCTGAGTTTGCGAGTTACCTGTTTCCAACTTGGCTTATGGGTAGACGCCCTGACCTCAAGATTATTCAAGCGACGCACACTGCCGAGCTTGCCGTTGGTTTTGGTAGAAAAATCAAGAACTTAATCGAAACTGATGATTTCAGGGATGTTTTCCCTGAAGTTAAGTTGGCGAGTGACGCCAAGGCAAGTGGCCGCTGGAGTACGAACGGCGGCGGCGAATACTATGCTGTTGGTGTTGGTGGTGCGTTGGCTGGTCGTGGTGCGGATTTGGCAATCATTGATGACCCTGTTTCCGAGCAAGATGCGTTAAGCGTTACGGCTTTGGACCACATTTACGACTGGTACACCTCTGGTCCTCGCCAGCGTTTACAGCCCGGCGGCGCGATTATCATTGTTATGACGCGTTGGTCTATTCGTGACCTGACGGCGAAGGTTTTGAGCAAGCAGAGTGAGAAGGGTGCTGACAAGTGGGAGATCGTTGAGTTTCCTGCAATTATGCCCTCTGGTGAGCCTTTATGGCCTGAGTATTGGAGCTTGGAAGAGCTGGAAGGCGTTAAGGCGTCTATTCCTGTTGCCAAGTGGAACGCCCAGTACATGCAGAACCCTACTGCTGAAGAGGGTGCCATCATCAAGCGTGAGTGGTGGAAGATGTGGGAGAAGGACGATCCTCCTGCGTGTAGTTACATCATTCAGAGTTACGATACTGCGTTCAGTAAGAGCGACAGGGCCGACTATAGTGCGATCACAACGTGGGGCATTTTCCATAATGAAGAGACGCGACAGGAGGATATTATCCTTTTGGACGCTGAGAGGGGTCGCTGGGAGTTTCCTGAGCTAAAGGAAGCTGCGTTGCAGTCTTACAAGTTGTACGATCCTGACATGGTTTTGATTGAGCAAAAGGCGAGTGGTATGCCTCTTACGCAGGAGTTGCGGCGTATGGGCATCCCTGTGACGCCATTTACTCCGAGCCGTGGCGCTGATAAGTTTACTCGTATGCACGCCTGTGCTCCTGTTTTTGAAAGCGGTATGGTGTGGGCACCTGAGACAAACTTTTCTGACTTAGTGATGGAAGAATGTGCGGCGTTTCCCAATGGTGAACATGATGACTTGGCGGATTCGATGACTCAGGCTATACTACGGTTTAGACAGGGTGGCTTTATCACCACTCCTAGTGACTACGATGATGAAGAAGACGCGGCTTTTTTGAAGAGCCGAAAACGTGAATATTATTAGGAGGCCAACATGGCAGATAAAGAAGCAATCCTTAACGCATTGAAGCAAGCTATGGCTGGCAGCGGTGCTCCCTCAAAGTCCCTGCGCCCTAAGATGCGCCCTGAGATGCTTGGCAGCGGCGACAGTCGCGCCACTCGCGGCATTCCACCTGAGCAGAACTACAGCGAAGAAGACCTGATGCGTTTGCTCATGTCTGCTGGCGCTAAGTCTGGCAAGAAGCCTGCTGGCTTTATGGGCGGCGGCGAAGTGCAGCAGTATAAGAGTGGCGGCGCTGTTCGTAAAAAGAACGGTTGCGTCATGAAAGGCCGTGGCGGCAAGTACAAAGGAATGAAGTAATGAAAACGACTGAAAAAGACGGCGTTATCAAGGAAGTCATGCCTAAAGAGGGCACGCCTTCAACCAAGATGGAAAACTCTGGTCACTCTCGTGGCGGCGGTGCTGCTATTAGCGGAACAAAGTTTGTTGGAGTAAAGTAATGACTAAAATCGTTATCAATATAGACATGGACGAGCTTACGTCTGGTATCAACCAAGTCGTTGATGACGAGATTTTAGATGAGATGGAAATGGAAGACGAAATTGTCTGTCCCATTTCCACTCAAGATTCTGAGGTTAATGCGGCTAACCGTGAGGTAGCCATTCAGGATCACTCCTACGGCCAGTCTGTAAAGAACTGGAGCAAGAAGAAGCAGATTTGTGGAACTTGCGAGTATTACGACATTCGTGCCCTCATGTTAGATTGCGTTGAAACCGGAATTGGCATGGAAGAAGGCGACGAAGTGGGATACTGCACAAAACTAGATTTTACCTGCGCAGCGGAAAATGTTTGTAACGATTGGGAAAAGGGCGGTCCTATCACCGACTTTGACGATATCGACATATATGAACCGCTTGAGGGGAATAAAAAGGATATCTTCTAATGGCGATTGAGCAAGGACTAGGCGCAGGCGGGCCTCCAGAAGAGCTTTTTATGGAGGCCGCAATTGAAGACACTACCCGTATGCAGGAAGTTCCTGAACTTCCGGCAACTCCGGGCATTACCGAGTTTGACGATGGTAGTGCAATTATTGGAGAATACGAGGAAGAGTCGGAGCCTTTAGAAGAGATTCCATTCGACGGAAACTTAGCTGATTCTGTTGACGAAGATATTTTGATGTCTATTTCATCTGATCTTGTTGGTTCAATCGAGGATGATTTTTCTGCCCGTCAGGACTGGGAAGACACCTATAAAAAGGGTCTTGAGTTCCTTGGCATGAAGACTGAGGAGCGCAGTGAGCCGTTTGAGGGTTCTTCTGGCGTTATTCACCCGTTGCTTGCTGAAAGCGTTACACAGTTTCAAGCTCAAGCATATCGCGAGTTGCTGCCTTCCACTGGGCCAGTTCGCACACAGGTTGTGGGTGCGCAGAATGAAGTCTTGGTTCGCCAGTCTGAGCGCGTCAAAGATTACATGAACTATATGATCACTTACGAGATGGAAGAATACGATCCTGAAATGGATCAGATGCTGTTTTATCTCCCAGTGATCGGTTCGACCTTTAAGAAAGTTTACTTCGATCCGCTCAAGGGCCGTGCTGTAAGCCGATTTATTGCTGCTGAAGACGTAATTGTTCCTTACGGCGCTTCTGACTTGGTATCCTCGCCTCGCATTACTCACCGTCTGACTATGGATTCAAACGACATCCGTAAGTTGCAGCTTGTTGGATTTTACAAAGATATCGACCTCCCAGATTTATCCAGCTACGGCGAAGCATCTATGGGCGAAATCGAAGAGTCCATTGATGACATTCAGGGCGTTCACCCGTCAGGTCAATCCGAAGAAGTCACTCTATATGAAGTCCATACGTCTTTGGACATTGAGGGTTTTGAGGATATTGGAGCAGACGGCGAACCTACAGGCTTGCGTCTCCCTTATATTGTTACAATCGTCGCTGATTCTGGCGATGTTCTATCCGTGCGTAGAAACTACGATCCAATGGACCCGATGAAACGTGCGAAGCAATACTTTGTGCATTACAAGTTTCTTCCGGGTCTTGGGTTCTACGGCCTTGGTTTGACCCACATGATTGGTGGCTTGGCTCAGGCGTCTACGTCCATTTTGCGTCAGTTGATTGACGCAGGAACGCTCTCCAACTTGCCAGCAGGCTTTAAAGCCCGTGGCGCTCGTATCCGTGATGAAGACTCTCCCCTTCAGCCCGGCGAGTTTCGCGATATTGATGTAGTTGGGGGCACCCTGCAAGGTTCCTTGATGCCACTCCCCTTCAAGGAACCTTCGCAGACGCTATACAACCTGCTAGGGACGCTTGTAGACGCTGGCCGCAGGTTCGCATCAATGGCCGACATGAAGGTCGGTGAGATGAGCGGAGACACGCCCGTAGGCACGACTATGGCTATCATGGAACGTGGCACGAAGGTTATGTCCGCAATTCACAAGCGGCTGCACTACGCTCAGAAGATTGAATTCAAACTTCTCTCTAAGATTTTTGCGGAAACTGTTCAGGCGTATCCTTACGCTGCTGACATGCAGCAAGGCCCAGAAATATTTGGTCAAGACTTCGACGCTCGCGTAGATGTATTGCCAGTATCTGACCCTAATATTTTCTCAATGTCACAGCGCATTGCTTTAGCGCAGACAGAGTTGCAGATGGTTCAGTCGAATCCAGAGATTCATGGTGGGCCACAGGGTCTATATCAGGCGTATCGCAAGATGTACGAGGCGCTGGGTGTAACCAATATCGACGGCATTCTGCCACCACCTCCACCTCCGGCACCGCCTGTGAATCCTTCCAAGGAGAACCAGAACGCTTTGATGGGCGCTCCTTTGCAGGCATTCCCTCCGCAGGACCACGAGGCTCACATAGAGGCTCACATGGCCGTTATGTCCACTCCGGCTATGCAGCTTAACCCTAATGCCATTATGGCCCTACAGGGGCACATTCAGGAGCACATAGGGCTACTGGCAGAGGCGCAAGCACAGCAGGAAGTCATGAGTCAGATACCGCCTGATCAAATGCAGATGATGCAGCAGCAGGCCCAGATGCAACCACCGCCGCCACCGGGCCAACCTCCTGTTGATCCACAACAGCAAATGATGCAGCAATTCCAGCCGCAGATTGATTCTATGGCGGCTCAGATCATTGCTGATTTGACTGAAGAGCTTGTCCAAGCAATGACGCCAGAAGAGCAAGGCGATCCATTGGTGGATATTAGGAACCAAGAACTTGAGCTGAAGGCCGCAGATTTGCAGCGCAAACAAAATGAGTTTGATGCCAAGCAGGCCCTCAACGAAGAGAAGGAACGCAACGATGTGTTGGTATCACAACAGCGCATTGACGTTTCTGAAGCTGCTCTTGCCGACAAGACTAGAATTGCAGAAGAGCGGTTAGAGACACAGCGCAACATCGCCACGATGAACGCAATGAATAAAGGGGCTAACTAATGGCATCATCTATTAGGGAAGAAATGGCTAAACAGGAAAAAGCTAAGAAGGTACTGCAAAGGCTTTCTGAGGCTCCTGCCAAGGCTAAATCGGTGGAGATTATCAATGAAGAGAAAGTCATCGCCCCAAAGGCTGAAGCACCTAAAGCCAAGCCCAAGTCCTCAACAAAGAAAAAAACCACAGCCAAAAAAGGTAAGTAGGTTTAGTAAGATATCCAGACCCCAGAAGTTCCAAGGAATTTTCTGACTTTCTGGTATTTTTACTTGTGTTTCCCGCATGGTAGCATACTGTATGTGGTATGGATGCTATACACTTAGTAGATTATTTGCTGAAAAGCATACGAGAGCGTGATGCCCGTTTAAAAAGCAGGCTCGCGGACAATTCGATACAAACTTTTGAAGAGTATCGGTACGTAGTAGGTGAAATACGCGGGATGGCCTACGTCGAAGATGAAATCAAAACCGCGATGAAAGGTATGGAGTACGAAGATGACTAATAAGTTATTTTTGCCAGAACACGTTGTGAAAGCGGCGGCAAAGGCTATAAAAGAAAACCCAATTTTACCAAAGCCTATTGAAAACGCTTTTGGTAAGAGTGGAGAAAACAAAAACGCAGAAGACCCATCACAGATGGAAGGTTCTTCTCTTGAGCGACTGCCGCAGCCTACTGGCTACCGCGTCCTTATTATCCCCTATTATCCAAGCGCAAAAACCAAGGGGGGCATTATTGTCCCTGACGCCGTTCGCGAGCGTGAGTCTTTCGCTACGGTAGCCGCTTATGTCGTTAAGCTAGGCCCAGACGCTTATGCTGACTCCCAAAAGTTCCCAAATGGTTCTTGGTGTAAAGAGAAAGATTGGGTTCTTATAGGAAGATATAGTGGGAATCGGTTCAAAGTGGAAGGTCTTGAGGTTAGAGTCATAAATGACGATAATATTATCGCCACGATTCTTGACCCGAAAGACATTTCGTATGTATAAGGCAAGGGAGAGCAAGGAAAATGGCTATGTCTGAAGATATTCGTGAAGACGACGAATTTGAAAATGGCGCATCTGTTGAGGTCGAAGAAGACATCAAGGATGAGTATGATGAGGCGTCTTCTGAGGAAGAAGAAAGCCGAACAAATGTTCGCAAAAAATCTGGCGGCGACGATGAGCTTGAAAACTATAGCGAGTCAGTTCAGCGCAGGATTAACCAGCTAACGTCGAAGCGTAAGCAGGCACATGAAGAAGCCCAAGCGGCTGTTCAGTACGCTCAGAACATGCAGAACGAAAATACTCAGATGAAGCAGCGTTTGCAGCAGATGAGTGTCGGCTACAACTCTGAGACTGAAAGCCGCCTGAAAGCTCAAGAAGTGCAGGCTACCCGCGCTTATACTGAGGCCAGTGAGGCCGGAGACTACGAAAAAGCTGCCAAGGCGCAGCAGGCTCTATCTCAGATCACTGTAGCCAAGGAAAAGGTACGCGTTCAGAAGATCAAACTTCAGCGTGACCAACAAGCTGCACAGCAGCCGCAACAGCCACAGCAGCAACAGCAACAGCAAGTTCGGCAGGCTCCGCCTCAACAGCGTGACCCTAAGCTAGACGGCTGGCTTGGCAAGAACTCTTGGTTCGGTAGTGATCGTGTAATGACACGAGCGGCTCAGGCCATTCATGAAGAACTTGTTCTGGAGCAGGATTTCGACCCAACGTCAGACGATTACTATAAAGAAATCGACTCTCGTATGCGGCAAGAAATGCCTCAGAAATTTAATACGGAGAAACGGTCCAACGCCCAGACTGTAGCTCCGGCGTCCAGTGGACGGTCAGTAAAATCAGGGCGGAAGAAGGCGGTGGAATTAACACCGGGTCAAGTGGCATTTGCGAAAAAGATGAGGATTCCTCTTGAAAAATACGCAAAAGAAGTCGCAAAAATCAGCAGTCGGAGGACTTAAAATGGCAGACAGGACACCACGCGAGACAAACACGCGGGAAAGCTCAGAACGCTTACAAGAATGGCGACCGGGTTCTGCTTTGGAAGCCCCCGAACCACCTATCGGTTATAAACACCGTTGGATACGCGAATCCGTAATGGAATTCGATGATAAGACAAACGTTCATAAAAAACGGCAAGAAGGCTGGGACCTCGTTCGCGCTGAGGAATATCCCGAATATGTAGGACCTGTAGTAGATGAGGGACGCAACGCTGGCATCATTGGTGTCGGTGGACTTGTTCTCGCACGCATCCCCAACGAAATGGCCGAACAGCGGAATAAACACTATCAAGGTGTTTCAAAAAATCAATTGGACGCAGTGGATCGTGACTGGATGCGTGAAAACAACCCAGCCATGCCAAAGCTAAGTCCTCAACGTAAATCTTCCGTGTCTTTCGGACAACGAGGACGCGGGAACTCTGAAGGAGAGTAAAGATGTCTAATCAAGACGCACCTTTCGGCCTTCGCCCTGTCCGCACGAGCACTAGCTCACAGCGGCAAAATCGGTATCGTATTGCCTCCGGGTACAACACAGGTATTTTCCAAGGTGACTTAGTTACAGTCGCTACAAGTGGAACAATTACTCGTGCTCCTGCTGGTGCTACAAATCTGATTTTGGGTGTTTTTAACGGCTGTTCGTATGTAGACCCAAATGGCAACATTGTCTACTCAAACTACTGGCCTGCCAACGCAACTGGTACTGAAATCATCGCTATGATCATTGATGACCCAGCCGCGACTTTCGAAATCCAAGCTGACGCTGCATTCCCTGTAGCTGACTTGTTTGGTAACTTCGACATCGTGGACGCAACAGCAGGTAGCACAGTAAGCGGCAATTCTCGCACTGAGATTGATGTCACAACTGGCGCTGCAACCCCCGGACTGCCACTCAAAGCAATCGACATTTCTCAAGACCCTGAGAATAGCGATGTTTCCGCCGCGAACACTAACGTGATCGTAAAAATCAACAACCACCTGTTCAGTGCTGGCACTGCGGGTCTGGCATAAGGAGACTGAGTTATGGCTATTTCACGTTCACAACTCGTCAAAGAGCTAGAACCGGGCCTAAACGCCCTGTTCGGCATGGAGTATGATCGCTACGAAGGCGAACATGCAGAAATCTTTGACACAGAATCTTCAGACCGTGCGTTTGAAGAAGAGGTCATGCTCGTCGGATTTGGGAATGCTCCCACAAAATCCGAAGGTTCTGGCGTCGAGTTCGACAATGCCAATGAAGCATACACTGCTCGTTACTCACACGAAACAGTTGCGCTTGCATTCGCGTTGACCGAAGAAGCAATCGAAGACAACCTCTATGACCGTCTTGGTGCTCGCTATACGAAGGCGCTTGCGCGTTCTATGGCACACACTAAGCAGGTTAAAGCTGCGGCGGTATTGAACAATGCGTTTAATGCCAACTTCGCAGGCGGTGACGGTCAAGAGCTTTGCTCAACTGCACACCCACTCGCAGGTGGCGGTACTTTCCGCAACGAGCCAGCAACAGCGGCTGATCTCAACGAAACTTCGTTGGAAAATGCACTGATTGATATCTCGACCTTCGTAGATGAGCGCAACATGATCATTGCTCTTCGTGGCACCAAAATGGTTATTCCACCACAACTGCAATTCGTTGCAGATCGTTTGTTGGAATCAACATTGCGTGTCGGCACGGCTGACAATGATGTTAACGCGATTCGCAACATGGGTATGCTTCCAGAGGGTTACACTGTTAACCACTTCTTGACAGACCCAGATGCGTTCTTCATCAAAACTGACGCGCCTAACGGCTTCAAGCACTTTGAGCGTTCACCTATGCGCACAAACATGGAAGCCGACTTCGACACAGGCAACATGCGCTTTAAAGCTCGTGAGCGTTATAGCTTTGGCTATTCCGATCCACGCGCTGTATTCGGTTCACCCGGAGCGTAATAAAACTGATCTTTCAGTTTGGTCAGAGGCGGTCTTCGGATCGCCTCTTTCTTTTTGTCCTGCTTTGATGTAACTTTGTCTTGAACAATGATGTTCAATTGAACCTATATATCTTTGCGTATTGCAATCGCAGGGAGTTGACCTCGGACACGAGAGGAAAAAAACATGGCAACTACACACTTTTCAGGCCCAGTACAGTCCACAAACGGTTTTGAAGTACCAGTCGTAACGACTGCAAACCTTCCAGCCTTTGCTGACACTACTGTAGGCACAGTTTACATTGTAAGCGACAACGGCGCAGGCAATAACGAGTATTGCTTAGTAATCAACACAGGCGCTGCTTGGGTTACTGCTGTCGGCGCTGCATTATCATAATAGGAGGCTAACATGGCTGGACCAGTAAAGGCTTATGCTTGGCCCCAAGGGACAACGGCTGCAATCGTTGGCCCTGAACGCTCTCGTATCCGTCAAGTTGTGATCTACGCAGAAACTGCTGGGTCGTTTACGATGAAGAACGGTTCAGGGTCTGGTGAGGATTTGATTGTCCAGCCATTTCCTGTAGGGATGCACGTTTTGAACATTCCTGATGATGGAGTCCTAGCTACGGCTGGCGCTTTTATCAGTGCGTTCACGGGTGCTAATAACGATTTGACGATCTTTTTGTCTTAGAGGTAAAAAAATGGCGGGAAACGAGGTATCATCGGCACACACACATACAAGTGCTATTCTTGTTACCCGCCGTACACGTCTAAAAGGCATTGTCGCTACATATGAGTCTGGAGCGTCAGGGAGTGTCGTGCTTTATGACAACCCTAGCGCCGCATCTGGCAAGGTTTTGATTGAGTTTGACGAAACAACTCAAGGAACTGTTGACATAATTGTGCCCGGAGACGGGATTTTAGCGAAGCAAGGGATTTATGCTCTTTTGCCAGCTAACACTACAATAACAATTTTTTACCAATAGGTGCTTAATGTCTGTTGAAAAAAGCGGAGAGAAGTTTTCAGGCTACAACAAGCCGAAACGCACCCCCGGTGGGAAGAAGAAGTTCGCCGTTCTTGCCAAAAAGGGCGATGCAACTAAGATTGTACGCTTTGGCGACCCTAAAATGACCATCAAGAAGGGTCTACCCGCCCGTAAGAAGAGCTATTGCGCCAGATCAGGCGGAATCAAGGGTACAACTGACAAATTCAGCGCGAATTACTGGTCGCGCAAGGCTTGGGAGTGTTGATATGGCTACTGGAAGATCACAATCTGCTAAACAGGTGACAAAAGGCAAGAAAAAGGGCGCTGACGGCAAGGCTTGCTGGAAGGGATACCGCTTCGCTGGAACAAAAGCTGGAAAAGACAAGTGTGTTCCTGTAAAACGTAAGAAAAGCGCGTCACGAGGGAAGAAGAAATGACTGTATCAGGCTCAAAAGACTTCGAGTTAGACGTAGCTGACTACGTTGAAGAGGCTTTTGAGCGTTGTGGCTTGGAAGTTCGCACCGGATATGACCTAAAAACAGCCAAAAGGTCCATGAATTTGATGTTTGCTGACTGGGCAAACCGTGGTTTAAACCAATGGACCATCGCCCAAAAGAACTTCACAGTGACCTCTGGAGACGGTGATTATGACCTTGGAACGGCCACAATTGACGTATTATCGCTCGTTGTGCGCCGTGACGGAACAGATTATGCCCTAAATCGCATAAGCCGCGATGAATATCTCGATATTCCTACGAAATCTACAACAGGCCGTCCTACGCAGTATTTCGTGGATCGTCAGATAAATCCCGTCATCAAGATGTGGCCTTTGCCCGATAATAGCACAGATGTGGTCTATTATGACGCCCTAATCAGGCTAGATGATGCCGACAATTACACGAATACAGTCCAAGTTCCCTTCCGTTTTTACCCTGCTTTAGCGGCTGGATTGGCCTATTATATCAGCATAAAACGTGCTCCAGATCGCGCACAGATGCTAAAATCGGTATATGAGGAGGAACTAGGTCGTGCGATGGAGGAAGATCGTGACCGCGCATCCTTCCACGTTGCTCCATTTCTAAGAAGTTACCGAAATGTCTAAGTACGCTTCAGGAAAGAACGCATATGGTATATCTGACCGTTCTGGGTTCAGATACCGCCTTAGAGATATGCGGAAGGAATGGAATGGCCTTCTCGTAGGTAAAGACGAGTGGGAAGCCAAGCAACCACAGCTTGAGCCGCTTCGCGCCACTGCCGACCCGCAAGCCCTGCGAAATCCACGTCCAGAACAAAACATCCCTCAGCAAGACAATATACAATGGGGCTGGAATCCTGTAGGCATGGCTTACGATGGGGGCTTGACCCCTAATAATTTGATTGCTGCTGGTTCGGTTGGCAGCGTTACGGTGAATATATCATGAGCTTTACATACGCACAGTTGAAAACCGCGATTCAGGATTATACCGAGAACACAGAGACAACCTTTGTGAACAGTCTTGATATTTTTATAAAAAACACTGAAGAGCGCATCCTAAAGATCGCGCAGCTTGAGGTTTTTCGTAAGAATCAGTCTGGCAATCTGACGGCCAGCAACCAATATCTCGCACTTCCAAGTGATTATTTGGCTCCGTATAGCCTTTCATTCACTACTGGCGGCAATAAGGAGTTCGTTCTGTTTAAGGACGTAAATTTCGTGCAGTCTTTCAACCCTGACGATGGAACAACTGGCGCTCCTAGATACTATGCGCAGTTTGATATCGACAATATGATCTTAGGACCAACGCCCGACGCGGCGTATCCCGTAGAATTACACTACTTCTACAGGCCCGCGAGCCTCACGGCTGGTGCTGAAGATGGCACTACATGGCTGAGTTCCAACGCCTCCGTATCTATGCTGTATGGCTCTCTCGTTGAGGCTTACACGTTCATGAAGGGTGAGGCGGACTTGGTTCAGAACTACACTCAGCGGTTCACTGAGGCGCTGTCCCGCGTCAAGAACTTTGGTGAATCACAAGAAGTCACAGATGCTTATCGCACTGGTCTTATCTTGCGAGAGAAAACATGACAAACCGAAAAAATGTCAAATTTATAAGGAGATTGTGACATGGCCTTTACAGGTAACTTCATGTGTACGAGCTTTAAGAAAGAGCTTCTTGAGGCCGTGCATAATTTTAAAAACAGTGGCGGCAACACGTTTAAGATCGCGCTCTACACAAATAGTGCGTCGTTTACCGCAGCGACCACCGCGTACACCACAAGCAACGAGGTCTCTGGAA
>Ga0208814_1000748_pt1 | contig 17710 bp, 14 predicted proteins | sample MalvirAntarct_55_FD_184253 | JGI IMG/M metagenome (GOLD analysis project Ga0208814, IMG submission 184253) | Marine viral communities from the Global Malaspina Expedition - Malaspina viral metaG Antarct_55 (SPAdes) (version 2) | ecosystem: Environmental > Aquatic > Marine > Oceanic | place...
CTTATATTTGTTGTAAATTAAATTAAATGGAACAAATAAGAAAAATATCAATAGGCGCTGATTATAAATCAGGAGCCATGCATTATATTCTAAATCAAGAAATATTTGGTGGTACACATGTAATTCATTTAATTAAAAAAAATGAATCAAAGCAATCACTAACTATTTTTATTGAAAACAAAAAAGGAGAAATATTTCTTTGGAAAGAATTTAATTCTTCTATTCCTGTTTCAATTGAATATAATATATATTTTGAATGAAATCACCTTTTTATTTTATAGTAAAACCTAAAGACAATAGGAGATACGATAACACTAAAAAAATAGGTAATATAGATTTTATTACCAGTACATCAAAAGAAGATCATATCGCATCTAACCGATATGCAGTAGTGGTAGAAACCCCAATAAACTATTCTGGTCCTATAGAAATAGGAGACATGCTTTTAGTTCATCATAATGTTTTTAAATATTATAATGATATGAAAGGAAAAGAAAAAAGTGGAAAAAGTTTTTTTAAAGATGATTTATTTTTTATAGATAACGATCAGTTTTTTATGTATAAACATAATGATGTTTGGAATGCACATTCTAAATATTGTATGATAAAACCAATACCTAAAAAAAGTTATTATTTAAAAAGTCATGAAGAAGAAGAACCTTTAATGGGTTTAGTAAAGTATTCTAATAAATACCTAATCAGTAAGGGAATTAATAAAGGCGACAAGATTTCTTTTAAACCAGAAAGTGAATATGAGTTTATGGTAGATGGAGAAAAATTATACAGAATGTTTGACCATCAAATAACTTTATCTTTATAATATGGATGTAGATAAAATAAAATTAAGGATTATAAAAGCTGGTGAAAAAGCTGTTAATCAATTAATTAAAGTTGCAGAAGAACATATAATAAAATATGGAGAAGATGATGAACTTGCTGCAGACAAATTAAAAAATGCTGCTGCTACAAAAAAATTAGCCATATTTGATGCTTTTGAAATACTTACAAGAATAGAAGCAGAAAAAAATATGATAGAAGGAAACACTACAAACGAAAAAAAACCAACACAGGGATTTGCAGAACGAAGATCAAAATAGTTTAATAAAGGAATTAACTAATTTCTTACCTAAAACTGTTATAGTTAATAAAAACAAGGCTAAAGCTTGGGATTATGGTTATAATGAAAAATACGACTTTGTAGTTATTTCAAAAACTGGAGAAATTCAAGACATTATAGAAATAAGCGGAATAAGAATAGCACTTCCAAAGCCACCTAAAAAAATACATTCAAGAAGTAAAAAGAAATCTGAACAATATTGGGAGTCTTTTGAGTATCCGAAAAACTTACAAAAAATAAAATCTATATTCCAATGGCATGCAGCTCCTTCATCATTTAAGGACGAGTGGGTAGATTATATTGAACAAGAATTTGATAGAAGAGAAGAAGGTTTTTGGTTTATGAATAATGAGATACCTACTTATATTACGGGTTCTCACTATATGTATATTCAATGGACAAAGATAGATGTTGGTCTTCCAGATTATAGAGATGCAAATAAAGTTTTTTATTATCATTGGGAAGCTTGTAAAGCTGACAAAAGAAGTTTTGGGCAAGATTATTTAAAAATAAGACGTTCAGGATTTTCATACATGGCTAGTGAAGAAGCTAGTAACATAGGGACAATAAGTAAAGATGCTAGAATTGGAATACTTTCTAAAACTGGTTCTGATGCTAAAAAAATGTTTACAGACAAGGTTGTTCCAATAGTTAGAAACTATCCTTTCTTTTTTAAACCTGTTCAGGATGGTATGGACAAACCTAAGACCGAGCTAGCGTTTAGAGTTCCTGCATCTAAGATTACAAAAAAGAACATGTATCAGGAAGATGAAAATATTGTAGAAGGATTAGATACTTCTATTGACTGGAGAAATACAGGAGACAACAGCTATGATGGAGAAAAATTAAAACTACTTATTCATGATGAATCAAAAAAATGGGAAAAACCTAATAACATACTAAACAATTGGAGGGTTACAAAAACGTGTTTGCGTTTAGGTAGTAAAGTTATTGGAAAATGTATGATGGGTTCTACTGCTAATGCATTAGAAAAAGGTGGAGATAATGGTAAGAAATTATATTTTGATTCTAAAGTTAATAACAGAAACCGTAATGGACAAACTAAGAGTGGTTTGTATAGTTTGTTTATTCCAATGGAATATAACATGGAAGGTTTTATAGATAGATATGGAATGCCTGTATTTAAAACTCCAAAAAATCCAATAATGGGTATAGATGGAGAATACATAAAACAAGGCGCTGTTGATTATTGGGAGGCTGAAGTAGATAGCTTAAAGAATGACCCTGATGCATTAAATGAATTTTATAGGCAATTTCCTAGAACAGAATCACATGCTTTTAGAGATGAAAGCAAGCAGTCTTTATTTAATTTAACTAAAATATATCAACAAATAGATTACAATGATTCCTTAATAAAAGATAGATTTCTAACAAGAGGTTCTTTTTCTTGGAAAGATGGGATAAAAGATACTCAAGTTATATTTAGTCCTAATCAAAAAGGTAGATTTTTAATATCATGGACTCCAAATAAACAACTACAAAATAATTACAATACAAGAAACGGCTTAAAATTACCAGGGAATGAACACATTGGTGCGTTTGGTTGTGACAGTTATGATATATCAGGTACTGTAGGAGGTGGAGCATCTAATGGAGCATTGCATGGACTAACAAAGTTTCACATGGATGAAGCTCCTGTTAATGAGTTTTTTTTAGAATATGTGGCTAGGCCTCAAACAGCAGAAATGTTTTTTGAAGATGTGTTAATGGCTTGTGTTTTTTATGGAATGCCTATACTTATAGAAAATAACAAACCTAGATTGTTATATCATTTTAAGAATAGGGGTTATAGGAAATATAGTATCAATAGACCTGACAAACCATATAATAAACTTTCTATAACAGAAAAAGAATTAGGGGGTATGCCTAATAGTTCTGAAGATATAAAACAAGCACATGCAGCAGCAATAGAATCTTATATAGAAAAACATGTGGGATTTGATTTAGAAGAAAGTTATAGAGATCGTGATGTAATAGGTTCTATGTATTTTACTAGGACTTTAGAAGATTGGGCTAGATTTAATATTAATAATAGAACAAAATTTGATGCTTCAATTAGTTCTGGATTAGCTATAATGGCTTGTCAAAAAACACTATACCAACCTTTAAAAACAAAATCAAAAATAAAACTTAACTTTGCTAAGTATGATAATAAAGGAAGTTATAGCCAAATTTTAAGATAAATGAAGGACGTAAAAATAAATATTAACTCTACAGGATTTCCAAGTCAATTTGTTTCTGATGCAGAAAAAGCATCACTTAATTTTGGATTACAAATAGGACAGGCTATTCAATATGAATGGTTTAGAAAAGATGGTGGACAAAGTAGATTTTATAATCAATGGGCTGATTTTCATAGATTAAGACTTTATGCTAGAGGAGAGCAATCTATACAAAAATACAAGAACGAATTAGCTGTAGATGGAGATTTAAGTTACCTTAATTTAGACTGGACCCCAGTACCTATTATTCCAAAGTTTGTGGACATTGTAGTTAACGGTATGGCCGACAGGATTTTTACTGTAAATGCTTATGCTCAAGATGGAATGTCTTTAGATAAAAGAAGCAAGTATCAAGTTAATCTTGAAAAAGACATGCTTGCTAAAGATATGATGAAGAAAGTTCAAAAAGAGTTTGATGTTAATACTTTTGCTATGTCTGAGGAAGAGATTCCAAATACTTCAGAAGAGTTAGCGCTTCACATGCAAATGAAATATAAGCCATCTATAGAAATAGCTGAAGAAGAAGCTGTTAATACTGTATTGGCTGAAAACAGATATAACGAAACTCAGAAAAGATTATACTACGATCAAACTGTTTTAGGAATACAAGTATGTAAAAATACTTTTCAACCCGGAGCCGGAATAAAAGTAGAGTATGTTGACCCTGCTAGTGTAGTGTATAGCTATACTGAAGATCCTAATTTTCAAGATTGTTTTTATTGGGGTGAAATTAAAACCCTTCCAATTATTGAATTAATAAAAATTGATCCTAGCTTAACTAGGGTTGATATGGAAGAGATATCTAAATACAGCCAAAGTTGGTATGACTACAACAATACAGCTCAGTATTATAATAATAGTTTATTTAGCAAAGACAGTGCAACTGTTTTGTTTTTTAATTATAAAACAACTAAAACATTTACCTACAAAAAGAAAGTAAATGCAGCAGGAGCAGAAAGAGTAATTGAAAAAGATGATACTTTTAATCCTACAGAAGAAATGATGGAGGAAGGAAACTTTGAAAAAATTTCTAAAACCATTGATGTTTGGTATGAGGGAGTAATGGTTATGGGTACTAGTATTTTACTTAAATGGGAAATGTCAGAAAACATGGCAAGACCACAATCCGCATCTCAAGAAGTATATCCAGAATTTGTAGCTTCTGCACCAAGAATGTATAAAGGAGCTTTAGAGTCTTTGGTAAGACGTATGATTACATTTGCTGATTTAATTCAGATTACACACTTAAAATTACAACAAGTAATATCTAGAGTTGTTCCAGATGGTGTATATATTGATGCTGATGGATTGAGTGAAGTAGATCTTGGAACAGGTCAGGCTTATAATCCTGAAGATGCATTAAGGATGTTTTTCCAAACAGGTTCTGTTATTGGTAGAAGTTATACTCAAGATGGAGATTACAATCAGGCAAAAATTCCTATTCAACAACTTAATAGTAATTCAGGTCAAGCAAAAATTCAAAGTCTTATAGGTAGTTATAATCATTATATGTCAATGCTTAGAGATGTAACTGGATTAAACGAAGCAAGAGATGGGTCTACTCCAGATTCTTATGCGTTAGTTGGATTACAAAAACTAGCTGCTTTAAGTAGTAACACTGCAACAAGACATATATTAGATGCAAGTTTACAAATGTCACAAAGATTGTGTACAGCATTATCTAGTAGAATTGCAGATATGCTTCAATATTCTCAATTTAAAGAAGAGTTTGTAAATCAAATAGGTAAGTTTAATGTAGGTCTAATAGAAGAAATTAAAGATTTATATTTAAGTGATTTTGGAATATTTATAGAAATAATTCCAGATGAAGAAGAAAGAAAATTACTAGAGCAAAATATTCAAATGGCTCTTCAAAGAGATTCTATAAACTTAGAAGATGCAATTGATATTAGAGAAATAAGAAATATTAAATTGGCCAATCAAGTTTTAAAATTAAAACGTAAAGCTAAACAAGATTTAGAACAGCAACAGAAATCAGCAGCAGCTCAACAACAAGCTCAAATAAATCAGCAATCACAGCAGATGGCAGCTCAATCAAAAATGCAGCAATTCCAAATGGAAAACCAAGCAGCTATACAATTAGAGCAAGCAAAAGCAGAATTTTCTGTTAAAAAAATGCAAGGTGAAGCCGCTATAAAAGCTGAGTTAATGAATTTAGAATTTAACCTCAACATGAAACTAAAAGGAGTTGAAGTTGAAGGATTAAAAAGCAGAGAAATTCAAAGAGAGAGTGCTAAATCTAATAGAATATCTCAAGCAAATACAGAACAGTCTAAATTAATAGAGCAAAGGAAAAACAATTTACCTCCAGTCAGCTTTGAATCATCAGAAGATAGCTTAGATGGTTTTGATTTAGCTGAATTTGAACCTAGGTGATTTTATTAAAATTAAATTTAAATTATATATATAACTTTGTAAAAAATTAAATCAAATGGAAATTAAAGTATCTGAAGTAAACCCTTTAGAACAAAAGTCAGTTCAAGAGGTAGAAAAAAATCTTTTAGACAAACATGAAAAAGAATTAAACTCTAATGAAGAGATTGAATCTGAAAACTTGTCAGAGGTAAAAGAAGAAGAAAAAGAAGAAGTTTCTCCAACTATAAAGGATGAAGACGTTCTTTCATATATTAATAATAGATATAATAAAGACATATCTTCAGTAGATGATTTATTTTCTCAAAAAGAAATAAATGAAGAACTACCAGAGGATGTTTCTAAATATTTAAATTTTAAAAAAGAAACTGGTCGTGGGTTTAATGATTTTGTAAAAGCCAATAGGGATTACGATGATTTAAACGAAGACCAAGTGTTAGCCGAATATTATTCTTTAACAGAAACTGATTTAGATAATGATGATATTCATTACCTAATTGAAGATAAGTTTTCATACGATGAAGACTTAGATGATGAAAAAGAAGTTAAAAAGAAAAATATAGCTAAAAAAAGAGAACTTTCTAAAGCTAAAAAGTATCTTAATGATTTTAAAGAAAAATACAGCGTTCCTCTTGAGTCAAGTGGGAAAGCTATTTCTGAAGAAAACAAAAAGGAACTTGAAGCTTACCAAAGTTATATTCAAGAATCTAAAACAGTTCAAGAAGCTAATCTTAAAAAGAATGAGTATTTTGAAAAAAGAACAAGTGAAGTTTTTAACTCTGAATTCAAAGGTTTTGAGTTCGAAATAGGAGATAAAAAAATAGGTTATTCTTATGGAGATGCACAGGAAATGAAAGCGAAACAAATGGATCTGAATAATTTCATAGGTAAATACCTAGGAGATGACGGATTGATTAAAGACGCAAAGGGTTGGCATAAAGCAATTAGTGCTGCAATGGATCCTGACCGCTTTGCAAAGTATTTTTATGAGCAAGGTAAAGCCGATAGTGTAGGAGATATTTCTAAACAAAGTAAAAACATCAATATGAAGATGAGAGGTACTCCACAAGCAATAGGTGAAACAGGATTTAAAGCAAGACAAATTAATGACGCATCTGGAAAAGGTTTAAGAATAAGAAGTAAAAATAAATAAATAAAAATTTTAAAAATTAAAAAAAATGGCAGGATCAGTACAGAATGTTCCAGGGTTTGACTTACAGCCAAGCTCAGAACAAGTCTTATTACAGACAAATTACATTACTAACTTTGATTTCTTGAATCAGTATCTTCCAGATACTTACGAAAAAGAATTTGAACGTTATGGAAACAGAACAGTAGCATCATTCTTAAGAATGGTAGGCGCTGAAATGCCTTCTAACTCAGACCTTATTAAATGGGCAGAGCAAGGAAGACTACACACGAAGTATACAAATGTAACTTCAGCAGGAGCAGCAGGAGTTGATACAGCAACGTTGACAATTGGAGATGCCTTAGTACCAGGTTCTGGTTCTATAGCTATTCGTGTTGGACAAACAATTATGTTATCTGATAGTACTGCGGCCTCAACTAATAGCAACAAGGCAATTGTAACAGCAGTAGATACTGCAGCAGGAACAATTGATGTAGCTTATTATGAAGCAGCAGGACAAACAATGGCAGCAGCAGTTGTATGTTCATTGTTTATTTATGGTTCAGAATTTCAAAAAGGTTCTATCGGAATGCAAGGTCAACTTGAAGCTGATGATTCTATATTTGAAAACTCTCCAATTATCATTAAAGACCGTTACGCAGTATCTGGTTCTGATATGGCTCAAATTGGATGGATTGAAGTAACTACAGAAAACGGTGCAACTGGATTCTTATGGTACATGAAATCAGAACATGAAACTCGTTTACGTTTCGAGGACTACCTTGAAACATCAATGGTTGAAGCCGTACCAGCAGAAGCAGGTGGTGGAGCAGCAGCAATTGTAGAAGGAGTTGCATCTGGAGTAGGTAACAAAGGTTCAGAAGGTATGTTCTATGTTATTGAAAATAGAGGTAATGTTTGGGCAGGTGGAAATCCTAACGCATTAGCAGATTTTGATGCAATTATTTCTCGTTTAGATAAGCAAGGTTCTATTGAAGAAAATGTTATTTTCTTAAACAGAGACTTTGGATTTGATATAGATGATATGTTAGCATCACAAAACTCTTATGGAGCAGGTGGTACATCTTATGGTCTTTTTGACAATGACGAAGAGATGGCTTTAAATCTAGGATTTACAGGATTCCGTAGAGGTTATGATTTCTACAAAACAGACTGGAAATACCTAAACGATCCAACAATGCGTGGAGATATCGTAGGTGGAGCTGTTAATGGTGTTTTAGTACCAGCAGGTTCAACTACTGTATATGACCAAGTATTAGGAAAGAATGCAAAGCGTCCTTTCTTACATGTTCGTTACAGAGCTTCAGAAACTGAAGACAGACGTTATAAGACTTGGATTACAGGTTCTGCAGGTGGAGCAGCTACTTCTAGCTTAGATGCTATGGAAGTAAACTTCTTATCTGAAAGAGCTTTATGTACTTTAGGTGCTAATAACTTCTTTATTTTCACAAACTAGAAGTAAATTATTAAAAGGGAGTGAAATTAAGTAGCTCCCTTTTTTTTATTATAAATTAAATTTAAATTCAATAAAAATGGCAGTAAAAAAGAAACAAGTGTTTGTAGACAAAATCTACAAGTTAACACAAGACAAAGCACCTTTAAGCTATACTATTCCTTCAAGAAATTCAAAAAGAAAATCATTATTATGGTTTGATGAAGAAACTGGAGAAAATAAAGCATTGCGTTATGCAAAAAATACAAAAAGTGTTTTTGAAGATGAGCAAGATAAAAATGTTATTTTAGAGCCTATCGTCTTTGAAGATGGTATGTTGTTTGTTCCAAAACAAAATCAGATATTACAAAAGTTTTTATCTTATCATCCATCAAACGGAAATATGTTTGAAGAAGTTGATAAAGAAAAAGACGCAAGTATAGATGTAGAGTCTTTAGATTTGGCACTAGAATCTCAATTAATAGCAAAAGAACTAAGTATTGAAATGCTTGAAACTATTGCTAGAGTTGTAATAGGTTTAAGGATTGAAAATTTAACCTCTTCAGAATTAAAAAGAGATGTTAGGATGTTTGCAAAAAGATACCCTAATGACTTTATGGAGGCTATGAATGATCCTTTATTAAAGCTTCAAAACAAATGTGCTAATTATTTTAGTGAAAATCTTTTAACACTTAAAAACAAAAAAGATGTTTATTACAATTTAAAAGGTAATAAAAATAAATTACTAACCGTTCCTTATGGAGAAGATCCATTATTTATAGTGGCGTCATTTTTACAGAGTGATGAAGGATTAGAAGTTTTAAAGATATTAGAATCTAAAATGAAATAATATCTTACAATAATTATATATAAAGAGGCTTCAAAATATGAAGCCTCTTTTTTTGTATCTTTGTGAAAACGATTTTATAAATGGCCTCGATAATAAACACAGTAAGAGCTACTGTTCTTTCAATTGCTAATAAGAACAATTATGGTTATATAACTCCAAATGACTTTAATTTGTATGCAAAACAAGCTCAATTAGATATATTTGAAGATTACTTTTATCAGTACAATAGTTGGATTGTAAAGCAAAACGCAAGAGTATCTGGAAGTAACTATGCTAATATTGTAAAATCATTAGTTGAAGTTATAGATAGCTTTTCATCTACTAAAGGATTAATAAACACAGGAATCAATTTATTTGATTTGCCTGATGATTACTATTTGATAGATAAAGTAAACTACTATCCAAATATTACTGGTACAGGAACTATTACTTTTGGTTCAACTGGAACAACCTTAATTGATTCGGCTGCAAATTTTGTTAATGGAGGTCAAGTATCTTCAGGTCAGTTAATAACAAACACGAGTTCCGGAGGATTATATTCAGGAGCAAGTGCATTTGTTGTTAGCGTAGACAGTAATACTCAGTTAACAATATCAAGTAATGATTTTCTAACTGGCGGATTTGAAGGTACTTCTTATACTATATTAAGTACAAAAGGTATTACAGAAGTAGAAAGAGTTTCTCAGAATAAAATATTTTATTTAAATTCTACGCCACTTACATCACCAGGTCTTTTATTTCCTGCATATGTATTGGGTGGGGCTAATAATATAAACACGGGTAATACTATTACTGTTTATCCTGAATCTATTGTTAATGCAGGTACAGTTGTTTCTCAATATATTAGATACCCTAAAGATCCTAATTGGACATATGCTACATTGGCAGCAGGGGAGCCTTTGTTTGATGAGTCAGCAGCTGATTATCAAGACTTTGAATTACCTTTATCAGATCAAGTTAATATTATAAATAAAATATTACAATATGCAGGTATGTCTATAAGAGAGGTAACATTAACTCAATTTGGTCAAGCACAGGAGAAGATGGATGATAGTCAAGAATCACCCAGTTTAACATCATAAGATATGGCATATATAACAGATTATCAATACTACGAAAATGGAGGGCTAAATCCTGAAGATGAAAATTGGGGTTCTTACCAATACATATCTTTAAATGATATAATAAACAATTTTATGGTTATGTATGTTGGAAACGACAAGCTAATTAATAATGTTGAAAGGTATAATATTTTATTTCATGCTAAAAGAGCTGTACAAGAGTTAAATTATGATTCTTTAAAAGAAATTAAAATTTTAGAATTAGAAGTTTGTGACACATTAAGGTTTGTTTTACCTCCTGACTATGTAAATTGGGTTAGAATATCAATGTATAAAAATGGAACGTTATTTCCATTAACTGAAAATATTCAAACTAATTGGAGTGATGCATATCTACAAGATAATAATTGTAGAATTTTATTTGACCAAGATGGAAATGTTTTAAAGCCTGAAAATTCTACTTTAGATATTGATAGAATAACAGGAAGCAAAAAAAGTATATACTTAAACCAGCAAAGCGCCTATAATGGACAGGAGGGTTATTTTTATAATGGCATATGGTACTTTGAATATCCTGTTGGAGCAAGATATGGATTGAATACAGAAACAGCAAATGCTAATCCTACATTTAAAATAAATAAAAAAGGAGGTGTAATTAATTTTAGTTCTGATGTTTCAGGTGAGTTAATAGTTCTTGAGTATGTATCTGATGGAATGGAGAATGGAGATGACTCTGAGATAAGTGTAAATAAATTATTTGAAGAGTTTATATACTCTTACATGAAGTATGTAATACTTTCAAGTAAATACGGTATTCAAGAATACATCATAAACAGGTCTAGAAAAGAGAAATCAGCACTCCTAAGGAACGCAAAAATAAGATTGAGCAATATACACCCAGGAAGATTATTAATGAATCTAAGAGGTCAAAATAAGTGGATAAAATAGTATGGCTAAGATTCAAAAGAATTTCATAAAAGGACGAATGAATAAAGGCGTTGATGAACGATTAGTTCCTCAAGGTGAATATGTTGATGCTTTAAATATACGATTAGGTTCTACTGAAGGAACTGAGATTGGAGCTGTAGAAAACTCAAAAGGAAATGAGCTACTAGTGCAGCTTAAGTTTGGTGGTCAAGCATTAAGTAGTAATGCTAGATGTATTGGAGCTTTTGAAGATGGCGGTAACGAAACTATATATTGGTTTATTAATGATCCTACTAATCTTATTTCAACCGTAACAGGGAAAGTTGATTTAATAGTTTCTTTTAATGCTAGATTAGGTTCAGTTTTTTATCATGTAACATCTACTTCAGTATTAAATTTTAACAGTAAGTATTTAATAAATGGAGTAAATCTTATAGATGGATTGTTGTTTTTTACTGACAATTTAAATCCACCTAGAAAAATAAATGTAAATAGAACTTATTTATCTCCCACTTCTGGTGTAGATAATATTATAGAACAAGACATTGGTGTTATATTAGCACCGCCATTAAACTCTCCAGCTATACAGCAATTTAATTTAGGGGGTGATGAAAACTACATGGAAGAATTATTCTTAAGTTTTGCATATAGATGGCAATACGAAGATGGAGAGTACTCAGCTATATCTCCATTTTCACAAACAGTTTTTAGTCCTGGTCCTTTTAGATTGGATTATAGTACGTTTGACAATGCAGCAATGGTTAATTCTTTTAATAGTGTAAGAATAACTTTTGAAACAGGCGGCAGAAATGTAGTTGCAGTTGATGTTCTTTTTAAGTTTTCTACAAGTCAAAACGTAAATGTAATAGAAAGATTTAAAAAAATAGATGAAGGTTGGTCTGATAATCAAACTGAGAATATTACGTTTACTAACAAAAAAATATTTACAGCATTACCTGCAGAGCAATTATTAAGACTTTATGATAATGTACCTCGAATTGCACAGGCTCAAACATTAATGGGCAATAGATTGATGTATGGTAATTATGTTGACGGATATGATGTCGTTAACAGCGTGGGAAAGCAAATAGACTTGGACTATGACTTAACGGTTATATCAACTCCTTTAAGCGCAGTTGAAATAGAGGCTACAAAATCTGACTTAAATTACAATATAGGAATATCTACACCCGTTACTGACGCTACAATAATTATAGACTTTGGAGGGTTGGACTTAATTGAAGGTGCTCAAATAGGTGTAGAGTTTAATTACAAAGGAAGTGAGTTTAATGGAGACACTTCATATTTTTTAGATGGAACTCAGCCTAAAAATGAATTTGTTTTTACATTTTTGTTTAATCTTCAAAGAGACTATTTAAGTGTTAATGATTTGGCTAGTAGCCCAGAGTTTGAAATTGCGGTAAGTGAATTTGTAGACCCTTCTGTATCAAGTTGTTTTGATGCCGCTTTAGTGGACGGAACAAGAGGTTCTTCTTTGACCGATATTTACAACTGTCAAATAGTAGCTAGAACCGAATGGGTTTTTGATAAGTTCGGTATAACTCAAACAAATCAAGGGTTTGGAATTGGAACTTCTTTAAGTAGTACCGAAATAAGTTTTACTATACCTGCTTTAAGATTTCAAAAATTAAACTTCACTGTTGACCCTCCTGTTTTTTATAACCCACCAATATTGGCGTATGAGTATATTTCAGCCGTAAGTGGAGTAGGATTTTATTCTAAAGACGCTTCTAAACAATCATTGCACAGTAATAGAGACTATGAGGTTGCTATCGTTTATATGGATGAATATGGACGAAGTAGTACTGCATTGGTAGACACTGACAATACTGTTTTTGTTTCATGTAGTAATTCGGTTGACCAAAATAACATTAGGGTTCAACTAAATAACCTACCTCCGTATTGGGCAACAAAATATAAATTTGTTATAAAAGAATCTGAAGGAGAATACAGAACTGTTTACTCTCAAATATTTTTTACCGAAGAAGAAACAGGTGATGTATGGTTTAAAATTGAAGGAGACAATAGAGATAAGATAAAAGACAACAGTATTTTGTATCCAAAAAGAGATACTACAGGCCCTGTTTTAAATTGTGCTAGTACAAAAGTTTTAGCTTTTGAAAGCCAAATAGAAGATTTTTTATGTAAAAAAGACGCATCTGGTGAGCTTATAGATACTAGTTGCCAACAACCTGCTGGAACATACATTAAATTAAGACCATCGGGTTTTAATGCAAGTGCGCCAGCAAATGCTTTTATACAAGAAGATGATGAGACTAGAGCATTAGTTATTCCATTAGGTATAGTAAAAGATTATCCTATAGCAACAGTAACTACTAGTCTTCAAGTTCCAGGTTCAAATCCTGCATCTTTTGAGCCTTACACTGTTCCTGCTGGAAGTATTGTTCAGATAAAATTAGATGCAAGAAGAAATAAAAGAGGTAATAGTTGTGGTGGTCGTATTTATAAATATGATAAAACTTTTACATCTAGTAACGACTACAATAGTTTATATGATTGGGCAGTAGGAGATAATATAGACTTTACAAATGGTGAAACAACAGGTTCAGATGATGACCAAAATGTAGTTTCTTTTGACCAAGTAATAAAAGAATATCCTGTAAACGTTAATCCGCTTGATGGGGCAGTAACAGCACCTGGTGGCCCAGGTCAAAGCGTTATATTTTTTCAACAAACAGAAGATAATGCTGGAAATCCCACAGGTGAGCAATTTATGTCTTTCAGGTCTGGTACTCCTGCATGTTCTGGTATTACTATTGAAAACTCAACTGTAAGAATTGAAACTATAGTAACTAGAGCAACAACTTTAATGGTGTTTGAAACCGAGCCAATACCTGCTAATGATGAACTATATTATGAAAATGAGCAAACATTTGACATTGTAAGTGGATTTCATTTATCGGGAGATGCCGATATTGACCAAGATCAAACGGCTAGTTTACCAGCTATAATAGACTTAACATTTTTTAATTGTTATACTTTTGGTAATGGTGTAGAAAGTGACAGGATATTAGACGCTTTAGTAAAACCATCTTTGTCATTAGGGGAAAAAGTAACGTCTGTTGCTGAAGAACAATATAGAGAAATACATCGTTTTTCTGATGTAACCTATAGCGGTAACTTTAATCAAGAAACAAACTTGAATAAGTTAAATCAGTTTAATTTAGCTTTAGCAAACTTTAAGACATTAGAGACTTCTTATGGCCCTATTAGAAAAATGCACGCAAGGCAGACAGATATACTTACTCTTCAAGAAGATAAGATATCCTACCTTTTAGTTGAAAAGAACTTGCTTTCTGATGCGTCAGGAGGTGGAGCATTAACTTCTGTGCCAGAGGTTCTAGGTAAACAAATTGCCAGGACTGAAGAATATGGAATTAGTAATAATCCTGAAAGTTTTTCTTCCTATGGCCCTAATGTTTATTTTGCAGACGCAAAAAGAAGTAGCGTAGTGAATTTAAAAGGAGAGTCTAGAGGAGGTGTTGCTGATAAGCTTTCTATAATTTCTCAAGTAGGTTTGAGGTCTTGGTTTAGAGATTTATTTATTGATTCTTTTGAAACTCAAAAGCTTGGAGCATTTGATCCATACATGAATGAATATGTATTAAGCTCTAATGATATTTTAATACCTCAAGTTGAAATAGATAGAAACTGTGGATATACTTTATTACAAGAAAATTCTATTGCTCCTATTTCTTTTAATTTAGATTGTACAACTTTAATTGGAGATGTGTCTATTGATTACGCAATTTCATCAATAAATGGAGTAAATATATCTGTTAATTATAATGGAGTTAGTGTTCTAAATAGTAATGTAGTAGGTTCAGGAAGTGTTTCTTTTTCAAAATCACAAACAAATCCTATTTCAGCACAAGTAACAATAACTCCGTTAGGAGCAGCAACATATGAAATGACATTTGGATGCCCTCAAGGAGAGCAGTTAACAGTTACTCAGATTGTTATTAACTTTGAAGGAGAAGCATCAAAAACAACTACAACAAGGTACAGATGGGAGTTCGCAGGAGACTCTAGTCCATACAATACAAATTCTATAATACTTGAAGATGACGGGGTTTCATTGTTTGAGTCACAAACAAATCAAACATCATTCGGCTCTATACCAACTGAGGGAGCTACTATTACAATGCAGAGCAGACAATTAGCAGGACAGGATTTTGTATTTGACTCTACTAAAGATAAGTTTAAGTATTTAGTGTCTAATGTTCAATACACTGAAGCAACCATAAACACTTTATTGCCTCTATTAAATACTGCCACACCAATTACAGGAGGCCCTTTAGACTATGATGCATCTTTTGTTTATAATAATTCATCTAATGATGATTTCCTTTACCTTGTTTGGGACTTTAGGGAGCCGACAGCAATTGAGTTATGTTACAACCAAACAAACGAAGTAGATGCATGTTGTGATTGCGCACCTTAAAAACAAAAAAAATGAGTTTAGTAAATAAGTATATTAATTCAGATAATTTTTTAACTGCAACTGCGGTTTATAACGATGTTGATTTAACGGTGTTAGCACCAGATGGATTCTATCAATCTGCAGGAAGATACAGACAGCAATTGTCAGGTGTTTTAGGTCAGTCTACAGCGTGTCCTGATTGTAGTCCTAGGTCATTGTATAGAACAGATGAAGAAACTACTGTTTGCGATAACTACTGTACTAGTTCGGCTTATGACATGGACATAGAGTTTACAACAAATCCTGCAAGAGATTATGACAATCTAACCAATGGAGACGAGATTGTTGGGGGTCTATCACCTAATGGCTTCTATGCGGTTTCCCCATACATAGCGACTACAGGTGCTCCTAAAGGCTTGTGGAAAATATTAGAAATAGAAAATAATATAATAATAGATATTAGTAAATGTGGAGCTACTCAGTGTCAAACTTTATAAAAAATAATTATGGAAAATTATACCTTAACATATAGTGAATCTGTAAATGGATGGCCTTCATTTTACAGCTATTTTCCAGAGATTGCTTTGGGAATGAATCAGTATTTATACTCTTTTAATAATGGAAATCTTTATAGGCACAACACCAATGAAAGACGAAACAGGTATTATGGAGTTGATTATGAATCTACAATAACCAGTGTTTTTAATCAAATGCCAACAACATCAAAGGTGTTTAAGACTATTGAACTGGAAAGTGATGATGCCTGGAACTGTGAACTAGTATCTGATTTAGGAGCGGGCTACATGCCTGACAGTTACTTTGTTGAAAAAGAAGGTGCATTTTTTGCTTTTATAAGAAGACTAGAAGGTGTTAATAATTTATCCTTAAGATCAGCTCAAGGATTAGGGACACTTTCAAGCACGACAGGTGTAGGACCAGCTGCTATAACAATAACATTTGATTTTGCTATTGATTCAATAATGAGTATTGGAGATGTTGCTTTTACAGATTCAATAATTGGGCCTGTAGAAATAGGAGCAATAACAGTCATAAGTCAAGATAGAAAAACGATTACAATAGGAGCACCTACATATGTAGGAGCTGTTCCTAGTTCATATATATTGTATGTTAAAAATAGCGTTGCTGAGTCATATGGAACATTGGGGTATTTCTTACAATTTAAGTTAAGTAATTCAAACCCTAGTGCTGTGGAACTTTTTACTGTTGATTCAGATGCGTTCAAAAGTAATCCTTAGTTTTTTGTATCTTTGTTTTAATGAAATTTAATATAAGGAAATTAAATCAAGAAGATTACGACTCTATTTTAGTTGATTGGTGGAAAGATTGGAGATGGACACCACCCTCAAGGGACTTCTTACCAGAAAATGGTGAAGGGGGTTTTATTGTTTATGAAGAAGATATTCCTGTATGCGCAGGATATATTTACTTGACAAATTCCAAAGTAGGTTGGTGTGATTGGGTTGTTTCTAATTTTAAATATAAGGACAAAGAAAAAAGACGTATAGCATTAACTCAATTAGTTTCAACACTAACAAGTGCTTTGACTATACATGGTTGCAAATATTCTTATGCCTTAATAAAATCTGATTCACTGATAAATGTTTACAAAGAGATTGGATACGGTGAAGGAGATAAATACACAAAGGAAATGATTAAAAAATTATAATATGGCAGCAGTAACATCAATAGTAATGGCCACAGTAGCAGTAGGTGGCGCTGTATATAAAGGAGTTCAAGCAGGTAATGCTGCAACTGAGGCTGCTAGAGAAGCAGGTAACCTTAGAGTAGAGCAAGACAAACTAGAAAAAGAAGCTATAGCTCGTTTAGACCAAGATTTCTACGAGGCGGTTAGAGTCAATACAGACATATATGATAAGGCTTTAGAGGTTTCTAATGTAAAAGGAGCTGAATTAGTACAAGCTGCTCAAGAGGGAGACCAAAGGGGTATTGCTGCTACAGCAGGAAAAGTAAAAGAAATTGAGCAAGCTGGTTTAGGTGCTTTGTCTGATAAATTCTCTCAAGATAAAACAAACATAGATTTAGCTAGAGC
>Ga0208814_1000749_pt1 | contig 17655 bp, 10 predicted proteins | sample MalvirAntarct_55_FD_184253 | JGI IMG/M metagenome (GOLD analysis project Ga0208814, IMG submission 184253) | Marine viral communities from the Global Malaspina Expedition - Malaspina viral metaG Antarct_55 (SPAdes) (version 2) | ecosystem: Environmental > Aquatic > Marine > Oceanic | place...
TGCAGGAACTTTTAGATTGCGATTTGAAGAACCTTCTCAAGTTTTTACTGCAGGAAGTGAAACTAACAAAGTTTATACTTTTGAAATAAGAGTTACTCCTTTTGAAGAACCTTCCGCAATATTAACTTTAGGTGGAATACCAGAAGGAGAAGGAGCAATGCAGAATGTAGTACCTAGTTTTGTAATAGACGGAGCAATAAGTAAAACTCCTGAAGATTTACAATTAATACCACCGGTTCCTTTGACCGCTAGCTCACCTTGGACATCATTGCCGGAAAACGGAACTAGTGCTATAAGTAATTCAAAAAGATCTCAATTAGTTTATACTATCGAAGGTAGAAATACAACTGTTATACCTGATAACTGGACTATGGATCTTAGCACCGGAGAGTTAACGCAAACAATTGCAGTTAATGGAGGAGGAGTTTATGAATGTATTATAAAAGTTACTGACGCTAATGCCTCAGGAGCTAATGGGTTTTACGGATCTTTAACCGCTCAGCAAAACGTTGATATATCTTTAGGCTATCCTGCGGTTAATCCAGGATTAATAAGCTCCACTTGTTTAATAACGCCGCCAAACGCAGCTCCTGCACCGCAAGAACCTTGGATGCAACTTACTTCAACAAATGAGGTACAATCAAAAGTGTTTTATATTGCTGATGAATTAACAAGCTCGCTTAATTTTGATAGTTTTACAGCCAATTCAACTGGTGTTCAGTCAGCTGCAAGAATGAACAATTCTTCTGGCCCTGAAGGGCATAAAAGAGGAACTTTAGCATTTACTTTTAATATATACCAAGAAGAAGAACCAGGAACCACTGATAGTGAATTTTCTATAAACAAAGTTGAGCTTAGATATAGAATAGCAGGAGGTGACGGCGCGTGGGCTATTTTAGATAAAGTTAATGAATATAATAGCGTAGGAGGCACAAGTGTTAGTCAAGATGTACCAGGTGGAACTAATTTTGTATTTACATCTACCAACACTAAATGGTATCAAACTGTTAGAGCTTATGATTACAACACGTTAGCTTTGAACTCTGGAGATGTAATAGAATACGCTGTTTTTGTAAGAAATATAAAATTAAATTCAGGAACTAAAAATTTATATTGTTGGGTTACTACCGATGATTTACATTATCCTAAATGCGTTACATGGCAAGGGCTACGAGCAGATAATTCTTTAGGAAATAATCCTTTTTATACTTATGAAAGATCAGCAGAAGGTACTGGTGGAACTTTAAATACAGTTACTCCTGGAGAATTTGATGCAATATATGCAGAAACTCCTTTTGGCGATTACGTTAATCAATTTTATACAGACACTGATTTTGCTACGCCTTACACACCTACTGCTGGAACTACATTTATAAATTTTAGATTAAAATTAAATGCTGTAGACCCTAATTTAACATTATTTCCATGGACAACTAAAAACGGATCTAATGTTACTCCAGCGCCTTTACAATGGGTTGCGGAATTTGATAGTGTAACAGGTAACAAGTTACTTAATTCGAACTCGTTCACTAAAGCTGTTCAAACTTCAAAAATTAGTCCGGAGGCGGGGGAAAATTCACGACTATTTAATGGAACAGCTAGAATCAAAAACTCTTTATAACTATGGCAGCAGTAATAGAACTTAAATATTTTAATACATTCTGGCTAAAAAAGCTTAAGACAATTACCAATTTAGTTCCTGGTGAGACCACTACTAATCCTAATGGTAGTCTTACTTGGACCCTTGCAAATGGTGATAGTTTTGACGACACTAAAATGAACGTGGGCCAAGAGGTTACTATGCCTTATAAAGATTTTTTAGATCCTAGTATAAAAAGAACTTTTGAATCATACATTGTAACAAAAATTAGTAATACTCAATTTACAACCGCAACCGCACCTATCAATTATGTGCCTGGAAATCCTAGTAATTCTACAATGACTTTTGGTAAATTAATTAATTTTAATAAAATACCTGCAGTTTACGCCGGCACACCTGATGATGATTGGTTTATAGAAGAGTCTAGAATAAGAGGCGGTTACAATAACTCTTCGGTTGATTTTGGAGTTAAAGCTTATTTAGTTGAGGACGAGCCTAAGCAATCGCATAAGTTTAGTGGATTAATACATTCAGGCGTGTTTAACTCTAGAACTGGGTTTAATGCCACTAATCAATTTAGTGTAGGTGAAGACATAACAAGGACCATAGATCCAGCTAATGGCTCTATACAAAAGCTTTATGCTGAAGATACAAATCTCATTATATTTCAAGAAAGCAAGGTAAGTAAATCTTTAATAGATAAAGACGCTATATATTCAGCTGAAGGTAATGCAAGCGTTACTAGTCGTAATTTAGTTATAGGACAAAACGTCGCTTTTGGAGGGGAGTTTGGAATAAGTACAGATCCAGAATCTTTCGCTGTAAATGGTTACAGAAAGTACTTTACTGACAGAGATCAAAATATAGTATGTAGATTATCTGTAGACGGTATCACCCCAATATCTAACTTTGGTATGATTGATTTCTTTAGAGATAAATTATCTACAGCTAAAGTTGGTGGTATAAAAGGAGGTTGGGATGCTCATAACAAACAATATGTTGTTTCTATAGACTCAAGAGCTAACAACAAAGGCGTTTCAGAATACAATACATTGTCTTTTGATGAAAGCGTAAAGGGCTGGACTAGTTTTTTTGACTATAAACCTAATCAAATAATTAGTCTTAATAATAATTTGTTTACAGCTAATTCTGGTAAGCTTTATAAACATTATACATTAGCTTCTAATACAACAGCTAGAGGAGTATTTTACGGAATCACATATAATTCAAATGTAACATTTGTTTTTAATGGCAATCCTCAAATGGTTAAAAACTTTCAAACCATTAATTACGAAGGAGATACTGGATGGAAAATGGCTAGCTTTAATACTAATACCGATAAGACTCTGCCTATAACCGAAGCGATTTTTGCTACAACTTTAGAGCAGCTTCAGCAATCATTATTAATAAATAGATTTAAAGTAAAAGAAGATAAATACTTTGCTGATTTAGTTAATAACACATCGTCACAAAGTGGTGAAGTTGTATTTGGTAGATCATCATCAGGAGTTAAAGGTTTCTTTGGAGAGGTAAAAATGGAAGTAAACAATGCTAATAATGCTAAAAAAGAATTGTTTTCAGTAAGCACAGGATTTGTGCAATCATCTTAAATTAAATTATGGAAGTATCACAAATAGAAACAATACCATCAGAAGAAATTCTTTATCATATTAATGATTTTAGAGGAGCTATGTGGGATAAAATTGCTGCCTTTAGAGAAATAATAGAAGCTCAAGACGATTGTCTTGTTCACAAAGTAGGTACACCTCAAACAGAAGAAATGAAAGCTGTATTTCCTTTAAAACAAACATTAGAAGGAGGATTATACACTAGGGAATTATTTATGCCAGCTGATCAAATAGTTATTAGTATGATACACAAACAACAACATCCATCTTTTTTGTTAAAAGGTAAAGTATCTTATTTAACAGATGCGGGAGAAGTTAAAACCATAACAGGACCACATATAATTCATACTCAGATAGGAACTCAAAGAGTTATATTTATACATGAAGACACTCAATGGTGTTGCGTATATAAAACAGATGCTAAAACATTTGAAGAGGCAGAAGCTGATGTTTACGCAGACAATTATAAAGAATTGCCTCAAGAAGTAATAAATAAAATAAAAACAATATGTCAGGAATAGCAGCAGGCATTGGAGCCGCAGTAAGCATTGGTACCGCTATATGGAAAGGTAGTAAGGCAAAAAAAGCAGCACGTAAAGCTGAGCAAGAAAAAGCTAGAGTAGCTAGACAAATAGCCGCTTTCGAAAACAGTAGACAGGCAGTAATAAATCCATACGCTGGGGTAACTTCTTTAGCTGGGCTAGCTACAGATTTATCAGAAAACTTAAGCAATCCTTTTGCTAATCTAGGTGTTGCTACAAGTGCTGCGGAGATTCAGATGGAGCAAACAGATATTGCTTTAGCAAATACACTAGATACGCTACAAGCTACAGGAGCGAGCGCCGGAGGAGCTACAGCATTAGCTCAAGCGGCAGCGCGAAGTAAAAAATCGGTTGCAGCTAGTATAGAAACTCAAGAAGCCGCTAACGACAAGCTGCAAGCTCAAGGAGAACAAAGATTGCAAGAACAACAAAATGCTGAAAAAGCAAGAATACAAGGTATTGAAATATCAGAAGGCAGTAGAGCACAAAACGCAGCAGCACAGGGAGCAGCTTTTAAATTTGGAGCACAGGAAGAAAGAGACAATGCGAAACTTGACAGACTAGCTGGAGGTATGGATCAAGCTAGACAAGATGCCTCTAATGCTAATGCAGCACAAGGTGCTATAGGTTCTGCTTTAATAGGTAGCCTTGGTAATATAGCTGCTGGAGCCGCTGCTGGAATGGGTGGCGGAAGCGATACATGAGAATAAAATTAAAATATAAAAAATGAGTTATAGAAACCCACTGATAATAGACGACAAATCTGACATAGCCGGAGCACAGGATATAACTAATGTTGGAAATACTTTTGCTGGCATTATTAATGCTAAGAATGAAAAAGCTAGATTAGCTAAAGAAAAGAAAGACAAAGAAGACGCTCTTATTTCTAAGCAGGTTATTAATATGGCTAATCAAAAAGCTGAAGGAGATGCACAATTTGTTGCTGGGCTTACTGATTTAGGAGGTACTATTCAATCTTCACTGGGAGCTGAATACGAGAAGCTATCTCAAAGTAACTTTGAGTTAAGACAACTTCAGTTAGCAGGAGATGCTAGTCCTGAAGTATCTAAACAGATAGGACAAAACCTGCAAAAAATGTTAGAAGCAAGAACTTTAGGTGAGCAAATGATTGCAACAACTAATGAATTGCCAGAGCTTATAGACAACTATGAGGCTATTAATAAAACTATATTCTTACAAGACATGGAAGACCCTAATACTGGAGAAGTAAACGGGAATTTGTCTAAAGCCATTATATTTGGATTTGGAGGTAAAAAAGACTACACCGCTAGCATGGTTAATGTAGATGGTGAATTAAGAGCTCAAGTAATAACTCCTGAAGGGGTAACGTATTCTATTCCTGCTAAGCAATTTAAAGACATAACTGAAAACTTAACATTAGAAAAAGCAAATAATGCGGCTGAGTCCCAGATACAATTTACTAATAATGAGCTTAAAGATAAAAAGGGTAACATAAATCAAAGTTTAATAAATGGCAGTGAAGAATTTAATGAAACTAGAAATGGAATTCAATATATAGGAACAAGAAATCTTTTAGATTTTAATAGCATAAAGGCTGCTAAAGATAATGCGGTTATGGACACTAAAGCTTTATTAACTTCAGTAGAAGGTAATACTCAATTAAGAAATTTATACCTTGCTGATTTAAAAATTGATAGTGCTGATTATGAAGATGCAAATGAAGAGGATAAAGCAAAAATGGTTACAGACAAAGCTAATGAGTTATTTGATAGGACCAGTGGTATAACAATGCGTAATGGAAATTATTATAATGATAATGTGTCTAAAAGTTTTAAAGCAGAAACACCTAAAGCTAATAAAATAGCTGAACCTAGTAAAAGTTTTAAAGCTTTTGAAGCAAGGATTAAAGCTAGTGATCCGAACAAAATAGCTCCTCAAGATTTTGGGCTTGTTTCTGGAGCAGACATTAAAGTTGGGTCTACCACTAAAACACTTCTTGACGTTTCATTCATGGAAGATACATCCGAAATTAAACTTAAGTACAAAGATGCTGTACAAAACAAAGATGGAAGCGTAAAAACTGCAGAAGACAGTGAGGTATTTGATTTAAACAATCCAGCACAACTTGATGCTTTATTAATTAGGCTACCTAGACTAGAAGGCGATGAGGAATTAGCTGCGAAAGAATTAATTATGGCTAAAATGGCTATGATAGAAAAAAACAAAAATGCTTCAAGCAATTCTTCTGGTCAACCCGCTATGACTTTGGAAGAGCTTAACCTATTAACTAGCCAATCACCAAAAGAAAAATAATATAATTAAATATGGATATATATATAGTAATAGTAAACGGCGTTAAGCAAAGAGTTACAATATCACCAGAAGAATATGACGGATTTATAGCAGAGTATCCTGACGCTATTTTAGAGGAAAAAGAAACCGAGGATTTTCAAGCAGACACTGCAGCGGATGTAGACGTAGTGTCGGAGAAAGTAACGTTAGATACGGATTCTGCATCGGAAAATGGTTCTTTGGAATTAACAGAAACATTTAAGCCTGGGTCAGAAGAACAACAGCGCGTTGATAAAGCTATGGCTGACATTAAAGCTATAGAAATAACACCTGAGCTTGAAGCGGAATGGGAAGCGGAAGTTAATTCTGGTCCTGTAGATATTATGGTTGACAATCCAAATAGCGGTTGGAACGACAAGTCTACAAAGATGCCCTATGATGATAAAGTTAAAGAAGCTAGAACAATGCTTGCTAAAAACCAAAAGGTTAGCGAAGCAGAGGTTCCGTCTGACGATGTTATAAAGCTAGCTAAAAGTCTTACTGTAAAAGAGAAAAGACAAGATTGGCTTGCATCAAAAAGAGAAGTAGCTTTTGAAGATTATGAAGATGATGTAAACCCTTTATTATCTTTTAGCCTTATAGACAAGTTTATAAAACAATACGCTCCTCCCGGAATGTATGAAACTAATGTAGAAGAAGAATATAGATTAGGTAGAAAACAAATGACCTCTAGGTTTAACGAGGAATTTTTAGAAAACGAAAGAAACATTGACAATAAATCAAAGAGCATTGATGAGAATGTTGCTTTAATGGATATTGCTAAGTTAAAAATTGAAGAACTAGACACTAAGTATATAAACACCCCTAATGAAATAACTGCAGAAGAAGTAGACGAATATAAAAATCTAGTAGAAACTTATAAAACTGCCTATGGTTCCGCTATATCAGCTTCTGACGGGCTAAGCGAAATGGCTACTGACTCAGAGGACATAAAAGTTTTAGCGGATATGGCTAAAAGAACCTACAATAATGTTGACGTTGCCACCAACCGCTTTAAATCCGCGGGAATAAATTTAGCTGGAGGCTTAGGGATATTGGGATCCGAAATTAATTTACAAGCAGTGTTAAAAAGAACCGGTGTACTTAATGAAGATAACGTAGGTGAATTACCTGTTTTTATGCAGAATTGGTACAAAATTGGTGATGAAGTTAATAAAGGAGTTAAAGCAGGTTCATCAAAATTATATGAAGTTGCTAATGAGATTACAGGAGCTACAAAAAATAGACAAGAGTTAACTAAAATAGAAGGTATAGAGGATTTTGGCGAGTTTATGCTAGATTTACTTACGGAACAAGCTGTAAATACAGCTATAACTGTAGGTACTGGTGGCGCTGGTTTACTTATTTTAGCAGGAGGAGCTGCTGGTAATAAGATGAACGAAATGAATAAAGAAATATTAGAAGGAGAAAATATTTCACCCGCTCAATTTTATGCTGCAGGTCTTTTATATGGGGCTGCGGAATATGTAACTGAAAAAGTTTCTTTAGGTCAAGCTTTACGAGGCTTAAACGCAATGGGCGTTCCTGTAAAAAACTTTACCAAAGCATTTGATTTAGGTGATGCAGGATTAAAAGGAGGTATGACATTCGGTAGGGCCTTTGGAAGATGGGCAAAAGGTATTAATCAAGAAGGTATGGCGGAGCTAGGGGCTCAGCTTAGTAATAATTTAGTAGATAATTACTTATTAGGTAAAGACGTAGCTATTACAGATGGGCTTAGTGAAGCTTATATTACTGGTGGATTAATGTCAGGGCTAGGTTTTGGAGCACCTGTAATTGCAACGGATATAGCTAAAGCTTTCATAAACGATGGCTTACAAACAAAAATAAATAATAATTCATTAAAAATAATAAAATTAAGTAAAGATCAAGAAAAAATACAATCTCAAAGTTTAGGTGTTTTTAACAAAGAAGCTTCAGAGGCTTACAGCTTGTTACAACAGCAAAAAGAAGCTTTGCTCTACGAAAACTTAATTAACATGAAGCAGGTAGAAAGTACTATCGATGCTTTAGACAGTACAGATAAACAAAGATTGCTTGATTTAAGTACCGATTCTTATAATCTAAGAGCTGAAAACGAAAAGCTTAATAAGAATACAATGATTCCTAAAGAGGCGTTAAAAGATCTTATAGAAGCAAATACAGCTAAAATACAATCTAACAACAACCAGCGTGAGTTAATTCTTAACAATACTTTATTCTCTAAAGATAAAGCTATGGCTGATAAACTAGCAGCTGAGTTTATAGCAAAAAATGATTTAGGAGAGTCAATACTTTACATAGACGGTAAAACAACTGATGAGGTTGCTGATCAAATGAAAGCTGAAGCAGATAGGGCTGCTGCTGCGGAAGAAATTACTCCCGAACAATATACTAAACTAAAAGCAGATATACAAAACTTTAAAGAAACAAAAGGTGCAGAAGGCGTTTATATAGGTCAAAACGTAGGTATTCCTATGGTAGCCACTATAGAGGATGTTGCTCTTGGTGTAGAAACACCGTTTATGCCTGGGCAATATAATGGAGCCGTAAAAAGACACGAAGTTGGTCACGCTATCTTATTTAGCAAGTTTTTAAAAGGTAATCCCGCGGCTTACAAATTAGTAGAGCAATTTGAAAAGTATATGATTGATAATTACAAAGGCGCTGCTGAACGATTTGCTGCTGTTGATGCTAATTACCCTTTAGGTGATTTTACCAAAAATCAAATACTAGAAGAAAAGCTAGCCACTATGCTAGAATACGTTTCAAAAACAAATATTTCCATGGACAAAACCTTTTCAAATAAGGTTATGAATATATTCAAAGGAGATAAAGACTTTTCTAAATTAGAGTCTGTAAAAGATGCTGAAGGTGTTTTAGGTATGATACAGAGTTTTGCTAGAATACTTGACAAGGGCGATCTTACTGGTGAAGAATTAGCAGCAAAAGTAGTTAAAGGAGAAGTAGTTGGTACAACAACGGCGGAGGTTGACGCAACGTCAGACAAACAAGCTAAAGGACCTGCTTTTTCTTTAAAAGCACAGCTAAATAAATTTGAAACAGCTCTTGAAAAAATAGAAGAGGACTATGATAATAATGTACTTGACTACGACGACTACGAACAAAAAAGAGATTTACAAGAGGAAAGAATAGCCGCTGTAAAAAAGAAAATTGAATCTATAGGCGAAAGCGAAGTAGTGTCTAAACCTAAAAAGAAAAAAGAACAAACCACTAGCCAAAAGGAGCAAAACGCTAAAGTAAATGCTTTGGTAGGCGAAAAAGATGCTGAAGGAAATTACATATCAACTAAAAAAGAATGGTTGAAAGATGGCGTAGGTAGAGCTTATAACGCTATAGTTAAAGGAAATTTAATAGATGGTTTAATAGTAAAAGGTATTGTAGGTGACACTATACAGGGTAAATCTGTTGGAGAGTTTGTGCAAGATGTTAAAGAAAGTTTAACCCCTCTATTAATGAGATTTAATCCTGAAATCAATAACAGTCTAATAGGCTTTATTAATAGTCAATTGTTTTTTAGAAAAGGAGATGCTCTTATAAAACTTAGAAAAGGTAAAACAGAAAATATTGATTCAGGTACAAGAGAAATGAATGCTATTGAGGCTAAGGCGGATAAAAGCTCTAACGAAACCAAACAAGAACCTTTAGGCAACTTATTAAAGGCTACTAGCCTAATATCTCAAGTCACAAGAAATAAGCTAGCTGAAGGGCTTAAAAAGTGGGCTAAAGATAATAACATTGATTTTGATAATTTTAGATTTAGCATGGTGGATACAACACTTGCTATTACGGATGAATTAGGTAATCCAATGTTTCAAGATCTTAAAGGTAAACAGGTTATAAATTCTTTGTTAGATGACGCTATGCGTGAAATATTTCCTAACGTTAGTCCTGATAAAATATTAGACACCAGAAAGATGTTTACGGGCAAAGAAGCTACCGCAATGCATAAAGCTTTCCTTGCCGATGCCGTTGATGCTGACAGTGTTATAAATTCAAATGATACTGATAGTCTAGCTGGAATATTTATAAAAATATTACCTAAAGGAGCTATTGCTGCCGATGGTAAAAACAAAACAATTGCTAAAGACATTAATACAAACAGAGCTACAGCATTAGATCCAAGTATTTTACAAAACTTTTATGTTAAATCAGGAAAAGAAATTGGTAAAAATAGATTACAAGAGTACGTTTTAAAAGACAACATTCGATATAGTGATGTATATGCTGCTTTTGGCATGGATTCCGCTGGAAATAAAACTACTTATAATCGTAGCGGTAACACTAGATCTGTATTAGCTGCTTCCGGTAGATTATTAGGTCAATTAATGATGAATGAAGTTATTCGTACGGATCTTGGATTAACTGCTGAACAACAATTAAATACAGCTGCCGGTAAAAGTGATGCAATGTTTGCTAAAAAAATAGAAAAAAGTTTAGCAGCAAATGGAGTTAATGTAAATGTAAAACTTACTAAAGATAATATAGAAAGAACCCGTCAGTTATTTATTGATTTGGCTCAAGAATTAGGACCAGAGGATACAATAAAGTATTTAGTCCCTTTAATTTCTCGAGGATATGGAAGATGGATGACTAAGCTTGGATTAAAATCTTTTATACCTGGGCGATTTAGTCTTTTTAAAAATAGAGAAGATTTTTTCAAAGAAATTGGAATGGAAGAATTTAAAAACTTTAAGCCCGGGGATAGAACTGTTTCAATAACGGTAATTAACAAAGAAGGAAAGTCTACACTTGAAGATGTTAATTTAAAAATTGATTTTGATCAAAGCGCTAAAAAATTAGACAAATTAGTAGATAGCATAGAGGATCGTCAGGAGTTTGCTAAAGATCAGCAAAAAGGATTGTTAAAAATAACTCAATTTTTAATGGATTCATTAAAGGATAATGGGTCTAAGGAAAATATGAATGCGGTTGCTACTTTTTTACAATCTATGAATTCAAATGTAAACGGTTTAATAAGAACAGCTGCAGTGCCTAAATATATGTTTTTAGTAACCGGTAACGTAGATTATGTTTATGAACATTCAAAAACTGCTTCCGATACATTAGTTGAAATAGCTGCGCTAGTATTTTCTAAAGATAAAAATAAATTAAACAAAGAATTTAATAACGTTATGGAAGACTTTGTTGTTTCAATAATTCCAAAAAAATATGACGTATTACTAGGAGAAGTGTCAAGAGCTAATGGCCCAAAAGAAGGTGGAAATAGAAAAGATTACACTAAGTCATTAATAAAGCCTAAAAACGGTATACCCGCAAGATATGCAATGCCGGCATTTATAAAAAAAGTAAATAACAAGGGTCTTGCTCAAATGAATCTTGTAGAAATTAGTAAAAAAGCTTTAGAAAATCATTTAAAAAATGTTAAAACTGATAAAAAGCTTATTAAAGAAAACAATTTAACTTTGTCTAAAAGCATTAGGCAAAAAGACCAAAGCATGAATGAGGTTATGGAATCTATGATTGCATCAGACAAGACTTTAACTATAGCTAATAGTCTTAATGTTCCATCTAAAGGTATTAGCGTTTGGGATTTTGACGACACATTGGCTAAAACAAAAAGTAATGTTTTATTTACAATGCCAGACGGAACTAAAGGTAAACTTAATGCTGAAGATTTTGCTAGAGAAGGTGATAATTATATATCTAATGGTGCTGAATTTGATTTTAGTGAGTTTAGTAAAGTAGTTAACGGCAGTAAGGGTCCATTTTTTAACAAGGCTATAGCTAGAAATAAAAAGTTTGGAAATGAAAACGTTTACATACTAACGGCAAGACCAGCTAATAGTGCATCGGCAATACATGAATTCTTAAAGGGTATTGGATTAGATATTCCATTAGCAAACATAACTGGATTAGCAAATTCTAGTCCTCAAGCAAAAGCCAATTGGGTTGTTAGTAAAGCGGCAGAAGGTTATAATGACTTTTATTTTGCGGATGATGCTAAAGGTAATGTTAAAGCGGTTGACAAAGCACTTGGTAAAATAGGTGTAAAAAAGAAAGTTGAATTAGCAGAACCTAGTGATACTATGTATTCACTTAAAAATCAGCCTAAAGCTGTGCAAGATGTTTTAAATGTTATTGACGTTAAAGGTCAAGTTCAACAAAATAGATTAAAAACTTCAGAAGAATTAGACTATGCTTTTAATAATTATTTAGAAGGATCCACTGGTATTGAAGCTTATAAAAGATACAAGAAAGATAAAGCAATGCTTAAAGGTAAAGGTAAAGGGAGATTTGATTATCTTATTCCTCCAGGTGCTGAAGATTTTGTTGGTTTACTTTATAAAACTTTACAAAAAGGTAAAAAAGGAGAACAGCAATTTGATTTTTATAAAAAGTATTTAATTGATCCATATACAAAAGCTATGGCTGGATTAATTAAAGGTAGAACCGCTATAGGTAAAGATTTTATAGCTTTGAAAAAAGAACTTGGAATTATACCTAAATCATTAAAGAAAACATTTAAAGTTAAAGATGAAAACGGTAAAATGAAAGACAGTTTATTTACTGTTGAGCAAGCTATTAGAACTTATGTTTGGAATGCTCAGGGCATTGAAATGCCTAATCTATCGCAAGTTGATTTAGCTTTGTTAGTTAATCATATAAATGCTGATCCTAAATTAAAATTATTTGCTGATAAAATATTATCATTTAACAAAGGTCTTGACTCTAAGCCTCCATCTATAGGTTGGTTAGCTGGATCTATAGCTACAGACTTGCAGGCTAATTTAAATTCCGTAGGACGAAAACAATTATTAGAAGTTTGGACACAGAATAAAGACGCTATTTTTTCTGAAGAAAACATTAATAAATTAGAAGCAGCTTATGGAGCAGACTATGTGGACGCTTTAAAAGATATACTTAGAAGAATGACTACGGGTCGTAGTTCTTTACCAAGTAGCGGTAATAAGGATTGGGATAAAATTGTTAAATGGCTTAACTCGGCAGTAGGTAATATAATGTCTTTTAACATTAGATCAGCTTCACTACAGTTATTGTCTATAACAAACTTTATTAACATGGAAGACAATAATCTTTTAGCTGCTGGTAAAGCTTTCGCAAATCAAAAGCAATATTGGAAAGACACTATTATGCTTTTAAATTCTGATTATTTAGTTGACAGAAGAGATGGTACAAGAATAAATGTTAATGAAGCAGATATTGCTCTTGCAGCTAAAGAAGGTGGAGCTCAAGGTGTTTTAAATAAAATACTAGAAGTAGGTTTTTTACCAACAAAAATTGCGGATAGTTTTGCTATTGCGGTAGGTGGAAGTACTTATTATAGAACAAAAGTTAATGCACTTATTAAAAAAGGTATGAACAAAACAGCTGCTGAAAAACAGGCTATGTTAGATTTTATGTCAAGATCTGAAGAGTCTCAACAGTCAAGTGAGCAAAGCAAAATTAGTAGACAACAAGCTGGCTCTGTAGGAAAGCTTATATTGGCTTTTGGTAATACATCAGCTCAGTATGCTAGAATAATTAAAAAGTCCGCGTTAGATCTTAAAAATGGCCGTGGCAATCCCGCAACACACATAGCTAGAATAACTTATTACGGAGCAATACAAAACTTTGTATTTAACTACTTGCAGCAAGCTTTATTTAAATTATCTTTTGGAGATGAAGAAGAAGAAGAGGAAAGCGATGCTAAAAAAGTAAAAATGGCTAATTCTATGGTAGATAGTTTATTGAGAGGCATGGGATGGCAAGCCGCTGCACTAGCTGCTATTAAAAATACTGCTTTTAAACTTTACGAAAGAAATGATAAAAAAGTAAATAATGATTTTGGAGATAAAGCAGTAGCTACATTACTTACAATATCACCACCCTTATCAAGTAAGATTAGCAAGATAGCAAGAGTAGGTAATATTTATGAATGGGAAATGAAGAAAAAGAAAAGAAGTATGTTCGATGATCCTTTCTCATTAGATTCACCTCAATTGGCTATGGGAGCTACACTTATTGCCGCAGCTACTTCTTTACCAACAGATAGAGCTTTATCAAAAGCTATTAATATTGTTGATGTATTTAAAGAAGACACTGAGAACTGGCAAAGACCGTGGATAGCTGCCGGTTGGCCTAAATGGAGTTTACAGACAGATGCTCAAAACGCAGAAGATAGAAAAAAGAAAAGCAAAACTAAAGTTTCTCCAAGACAGGCACGTAAACAAGAATTAATGGATAAAGGAGGAAAAGCTATAAGAAATATGCTAAGAACCTATGGCTTTACTGAATTAGAAATTCAAAATATGAAGGTAGAGGCAAATGAAATAGAAGCAATAATTAAATTTCAAGATGAAGTAATAAAAAAATAATAAAACTATGAATATAGGTGATTTGAAAATGTATGTAATAAACCTTAGCACATTTGCTATTTCAATGTCTCACGTAGACACCGCTTTAAAAATAACTTTGTTGGTTGTATCCATTGGATACACATTACATCGCTGGTATTTTGAAATAAAAAATAAAAAAACTAAAAACAAAAAAAAATAATTATGACTGACAAGAAAAAAGATTCAAGATTTAAAAAATTACTTATATGGTTAATGAGTAAATGGAATTCGTTCCTTTACATGTTAATGTTTAAAAAGTATGAATAGAATTAAAAAAACAGGCCACCACACCTAATAAATTCTATAATTAAAAAGCCCACTACAATTAAGTAATGGGCTTTTTTTAATTTAAGCTACTTCACATGCACCACCAGCACAAGCTAGCTCGCCTGACAGATCTGTTTCGTCGTCGTCTTCTTCAATTCTTGATACGTCCACAGTTTTTAAAGCTTCCATTAATTCTTCATACTTTTCTTCGGTTATATCTTCAAATGGAGCTTGAACATAAGTACCGCCATTATAAGGTAATACAGATAAACCGTTATAGTATTCTTTGTTTTGCCACATCCATTCGCCAATCATTTCCCACTCATCATCTCGTATACTTACAGTAGCTGATATGTTATGTTTGTTAGCACCATCTGTGTGACCAGGAAACACCCATTCTTCAGACACTTGTCTTATACGTTCTAGTAATTGTATAGGATTTTCTGTTCTAAGTATAGATCCTTCAGGAGCTTTTTGTGGTATACCAATTACAGCGGTATCATGGGGTCTAAAATACTCATCTTCTATTAACTCCGGGTGATTCTCAGCTAAAAACTTATACATCGATTCATTCTTACCTACACGAATTCTTCTCATGTAATAATCATTATGCCAAGCGTGAATACCCGATGAGGTTCCTAAAGTTAAAGATGTTGTGCCTGCGGGTTTAACTGTTGTTGCTCGAGCTGTTACATTAATACCAATTATTTTAGCTACTCTAGCATTCTCTTCTTTAACTACAAACGCAGCTTGTTCCATATCTAATTTTAGCACAGCTCCTGATCCAATACCAGTCATTGAGACGCCAATTAAAGCATCTTTTTCTGTTGTCTCTTGCCAAATGCTTCTAAGATAATGAAAGTTTGTATATGAAGCTTGTATTGTGCCTATAAAAGCAGCATTCTTAACTCTTCTATTAAATTCATTTTGATCTGTAAGATCTGAGGCGTTAACTTCGCAAAGATTACAAAATTGATATGGTCTCAGTGCAATTTCACAACACGGGTTAGTACCCCAATCTTTATCCTTACTTAAGTAAAACCCAGGTTCACCAGATCCAGATAATTCAATTCGCTTCCATAGCCCTAAGAAGAAACTCTTAGTTAATTTCTGCCTTATTAATACCGCGGAGTTATTAGCTCTACCTCTTTGAGGATTCTTTTCCCACCAATCGCCAGATTTACAACCAATCATTTCGTCATCTGTAGATGAGAATAAAGAAATTAAAGCAGCTCGTCTTATTCCACCTGCTAAAACTGAATCAGCGATGTGACATATAATGTCGTGAGCTTCCACTGTACTTAAACTATCACCATCTTTTTTGTTATCCATTATGCCCATTATCTTTACAATACATTCTTTAAGAGGTTGTGGGCCAGGTGCTTTACCACCTGATGTAACTAACCTTGCACCTTTAGGTCGTATGTCTGAATAATCAAAGTCAATCTTTGAGGATCTTTTATTACCAAGATAAGACTTCATGCAAAATTTAATTGCATCTGCCCAACCTTCAATTGAATCCATTACTAAAAATCTACGGGTACGCTTATCAAATGGTACGGTTACAGTAGGTAGCTTGTCAACATGATGCTGTTGTACCGAGTAACCAACTCCAGTTCCTCCTAATAATAAAAACATTGTTTCACTAAATGCTGTTACAGACTCTATAGGAAGGTAAGCGCAATTGTAAATTCTATTTGGGGAGATCTCAATTGGCTTTCCACCAAACTGTAATGATCGCATAGAAGGTAATATACTTTTATTATAAACATCAACATAGGCCGCTTTTATTTCATCTTTTAAATTTGGAAACTTTTTTATGTGCATTGATTCATTACGAAATACCAATTGATCCCAAGTTTCACGGCGTTTTGTTTCTGGTATATATTTTGCGTATTTCATGTATACTGTAATGTCTGATAGTATTCTGTTTGATAAATTCATTAATCTTCGTAGTTATATATTGTTATTGAAATATCAAAAAACGGTACATAAAGTACATATTCAGTTGATTCTTTTTCTCTGTAGGTTCTTATGCCAAATAATATCCCAGGATACATACCGGCACTCATTGACCAAATTGTTGGTTGTTCATTCATAATACATTAATTTTAAATTCGTTTTGTTTTTTTACTAAATCTTTCCATAGTACTTTGCCTTTGTTTTTCCAAGACCAAGCAACCCATTTGTCTATTTGTCTTTCTCCGTAAGCTTTTCTAGCTAATCGTTTATTGTTTCCTGCCATCTAATATAAGTTTAATCATTATAGCTATGTCTTTTTGATTTTGAGGTTTATACAAAGGTCTAGTGTCGTTGTTTTTAACACACCAACGTTTAAACAACTTCCAACGCAATGGAAAAGCTTCATTAGCTCTACCTTTACACTCACAAATATAATCTTTACCTGTAAAGTCTGGAGTATATTTAATGCCTAATACTTTTTTTTGTCCTCTATCAATTAGTTCACCCTTACCATTAGCTTGTTTTTCTATGCAAATATTAGGTAATGTGAATCCTTCTATAAGTTGAAACACTTCTTCTTCGTACAATTCAAACAATCCAGCTTCTTTCAAAGCTATGTACGTATTTTTTTCTAAGCCTGATCGAAATTGAATCCCATCCATACTGGCTTTTTTAGCACGAACGGGACCTTTTTTATTTGATCTTTTAAAGCGTTTCATTCTTTACAAAAGATCCGTTAATCATTGAACCCTTACGCTTGTTTATAACGTCGTAGGCACTTTTCATACAATCTTCTATCTTCATACCCGCTAAATGTGCTAAGTTAGTTAAAACAACAACCATATCACCAATACCATCTTTAAGTTCAGCAGGATCATTTTTTATAATTGCTCTTGCAACTTCTCCAGCTTCTTCTTGCAACTTAACATATTGCGTTTTAACATCACCTTTCTTATATATTC
>Ga0208814_1000750_pt1 | contig 17641 bp, 18 predicted proteins | sample MalvirAntarct_55_FD_184253 | JGI IMG/M metagenome (GOLD analysis project Ga0208814, IMG submission 184253) | Marine viral communities from the Global Malaspina Expedition - Malaspina viral metaG Antarct_55 (SPAdes) (version 2) | ecosystem: Environmental > Aquatic > Marine > Oceanic | place...
TCAATGTTAGCACCCTGTAAGCGTAAATCCCCTGAACCTGTTTCCGTGATAATACTGGTTAAACCATCATGATAAATCTGTAGGTCAGACCCAGCGCCGAAGATGGCTTTGTCGTTGTCACCGAAGCTAAGGTCGCCAGTCATGGTATCGCCAGATACATTCACATACCGTGCGTCTGACTGTGCTACAGTGTAGTGATCTGCCAGTACAAATGTACCGTAGGCTACTAGGTCTACAATGTCATTTACCGCTGCACCTGATGTAAGTGTAACACTTGTACCATTATTTGCAGTGAAGTCCGCAGGTGCTAGTTTAACACCGTTCAAATATACGTCGATGTAGCCTGTATCGTATGTAGCAGCAAAGACTGTCTGACCAGCAGTAGCAGTGTAAGTAACACGATCAGATGTACCGTTTACGGATGAACCAGCAGCTTGCCAGCCACCAGAACCGTACACGTACATAATGTTAGTTGTGTTGTTGAAATAGAGCGCACCGACGATCAGTGCATCACCGTCATTGTCTACTGTTGGAGCAGAAGACTTAGCACCCAAGTAGCGATCATCAAAGCTATCAAGTGATGCTGCGGCAGCATTCTGGCTGGTTAGTGCAGCACTGGCTGAGTTGCTTGCGTTGGTCTCAGATGTTCCAGCATTAGTCTCAGAAGTTGCAGCGGCAGCGGCACTGTCGGCAGAGGAAGTAGCTGAGCCTAGAATACCATCTACATAACCACGGTTAGCGGCGTCACCAGCATCAACAGGAGCAGCAAGGCCAGTTACTTTGTTGGAACCCATAGCCAATGCACCCGACATCGTATCGCCTGTTTTAGCTACACGGGTATCACGCTGCGTGATTGTATATACTTTTGTAGCTACGTCTTGATCTGCTGTCGGATCACCTACGCCAGTGATCTTGTTGGCAGACATAGCGATCTCACCAGTCATCGTACCGCCAGCCAGAGGCAGCTTAGTAGCAATGCTGTTTGTAATTGTCGTAGAGAAGTCTGCATCATCGCCCAGCGCAGCCGCTAGTTCATTGAGTGTATCTAATGCACCAGGGGCGCTATCAACTAGATTAGCTACAGCATTATCAACGTCTACCTTACGGGCTGCATCATTATCATTAGTTGGAGCAGTAAGGTTCTGGATAGTAGCTGTAGTACCAGCATTCATGTTCAACGTACCGTCGATGGTCACATTGTTGAATGTGGATACACCAGTAGAAGCAGTTACGTTACCTGTCAGATCGCCTGTTACATCGCCTGTAAGGTCGCCATCAACATTACCTGTTACGTTACCGTCTACATTGCCTGTGAGAGCGCCTGTGATGCCCCCAGAGGCTGCTACAGTAGTGAAGGCACCCGTAGATGGAACAGCAGCACCAACAGTAGCACCATCGATTGAACCACCGTTAATATCAGCAGTAGCTAGTGTAGCCTGCCCAGATGTCGAAACAGTAGTGAAGCTACCAGCAGCCGTACCACCAGAACCAATAACAGTACCGTCGATGTTACCGCCGTTGATGTCTACAGTGTTTAGAGTAGCCTGTCCTGTGGACTGAAGCGTAGTGAACTTACCAGTTGTATGGCTGTTAGCACCAACGGTAGCACCGTCGATAGAACCGCCGTTGATGTCAGCCGTAGCCGCTACAAGGCTAGTGTTAGCATTGAGTGTAGTGAACGTACCTGCGGCTGGAGTTGTTGTACCAATAGCAGTACTGTCGATAGCACCAGAGTTCAGGTCGATAGAGTTGATTACGGTTGTGCCCGTAGCCTCTAGGTTAACAAGAGTAGTATCGCCAGTTACGTCCAATGTAGAAGCTAGGTTTGTAGTACCAGTGACGCTAAGTGTGCCACCCAGGGAAGCATTACCGAATGCAGAGATTCCGCCAGACAGCCAAACATCTTGGAAGCGTTTAGCAGGATCACCAAGGTCAACTGTGTTAGTTACTTCAGGGACGATCTTATTAGATGTCTGGACTTGTACCAGTTCACGCCAAACTGCTGCGTTGGTAGTGTTACCGACACAGATGTATATACGGCCAGTTGTTGTGTTCTCCCACATAGACATCGGGGCGTAACCCTCGGATGCATCATTAGTGGTGGTAGGATTGCCTGCCGCAGTATTATTCTTACCGCCTGTACCGCCGTGGACCGCAGGAAGATATCCAGCCACAGATGTCGTTAGATCAATCTTTGGGGCGTTACCTGTAGAGCCATCATGGCTGTGACCAGAAGCAGCCGCAAATGCCGCCGCAACTTGGTTAAATTCGGCGTTTAGTGGAGGTGCTGTAACCTCTGAGCCGTTGATAATATCAGCAATAGATTGGCGTGTATATCCGGCCATTGTTAGCGTCTCCCTGCAACGGAATATTCAAATACGATCCCTTGGATGGTGTAGGGATCAAACTGCCCAACGGTCACGTACGTTGCACGTACAGAGAACCCTGAGCCTTGGATGTCGTATGTCATGATTGGTTTGGAGTTACCGCCATAGGTAACATTAGGGGCTGCGTAGGTGATGCTACGGCCACCGTATACAGTTGGACCACCTAGACTTTCCTCAGTGTAGGTAGAGGGACGTGCCGTGGTGTAATCACCCCAATCGTACGCAATTGCGAGGTTCATCTCAAATGGACCCTCTGCACGTAGGAATGTATTCATCTTACGGATAGACTTGCGGACCTCAGTCTCATTCAAGTCATAATATGGTGTGGCGTAGATGCCTACGATGTCACGACCAGAGAAAGAGTTACCTTGCTCCTGACGATATACTTTACCGTCGTAGTCGCCATGCAGAACAAACTCTTCTGTACCAATGTATTCAGAGGAACAGCAACTTGCACGAATGCCTAGTGTGGTTCCAAATTCCCAGCCAATAGACCCGGTGGTATCTGTAAGGCCACCAATAATGCCTGCACTGTCTTCCACGTTGATGCTGTCGCCACCGAAGAAATACCGCACCTGAGACTTAGACCGTACTACAACACCGCTAAGGGTGCTTAGGTCCGTGTTTTGGATAATATCAACAAGCGCACTCTGGATGGACTTAGAAACTGTTTCTAGTTCAACGTCACCGATACGGCTTGTACCCGCAACAGGGCGTAGGCCGTCTGGTGCTAAGAATAATAAGTCACCACCAATTTCCAGAACACTGTCTGGGGCCACACATCCCACGTTGGTAGTAACCTGCTCCACAACAAAACCGTTGGTTAGATCAGGAGATACCTTCTTGATTGCGTTGTTACCGAAGGCAAACAAGTTGTCTCGGAAAGGTTTAATCTGAACTACCTTATAGCCCATCACCAATTGCCCAGCGCCTGCCGCTACGGTCCATGTTAAAGGATCGTTGGGGGCTGAATGCGCTACCGCAGACTGGCTAGTACGGTCACCTGAGATAAAGACATGGTTCTCGAATACATCTACAACGGTGGGGGCATCTAGAGCTTGATCTCCGCCGGGTGCAGCATCCCCACCTGCGGCAGCACTATCAATGGAATGCCAGTTTGTGCCGTCGAATGCAGAAGCCTTGTTGACCCCATCTACAAAGATAATCTGTGAACCGCTTCCGAAATCAAACTGAACGAACCGAAGTTTATCAACAGTGCGTACGCCGTCTGTAGTGTTGAGCGTGAAGCCCGTAGTCATCTTGCGCCAACCAATGTAGGCCGTGTGATACCAGAAGCTGTAAGTAGTAGCTCCTACATCCTTACGTGCAGCAATGACGTACGGGTTACCAATATGCTCGTTCTTATAATATGCTACGCAAAGGATTTTACCCTCCGCTACATCATTACCATCATCTACTTCTGGGTAGAGATCGTCATACTCTTCATACCCGTTAATACGACGATACCCTCCGAAAAGGGAGGGTTCATAGTTAACTAGTCGTGTAGCTGATCCGGGCTTATTATCTGAAAGGTCTAAGTGGTTCTCGTTAGAGTTTAGGCCACCGCCGCAGATTACCTTGTAGGACTCAATACGATCAGGCATTAGAATTTGACCCGTGTATCACGGATGCTCTCGTAAGTATTGATGTACAGAGTTTGTAGGTCTTTAATACCAGCCTCAAAGGCCATGAAAGCAGCCTGTGCGCTCTCTAGGTTATCTTTGAACATGTACAGATGATATAACGCACCGTCGATCACCACAGTGTCGAAACTGTCTGGAACACGGGTCACATCATTGTGGTTGGTTAAATCAGAATAGTTTAAGAAGTAACGAAACTTAACACGGTAGGCTGCGTCAGGAGATTGCGTTACGCCAAAACCGTTGCCGTGACTTGGGAACACATGATCAGGAATACCACGTCCTGCGGTTCCTGCCTCGTAGTCGTCATCTCTATGGCTCTTGTACCAAACATCACGTTCAATGAAATCCAGTACTTTGTAGCTGGAGTTTAGCGCCTCATCCTTCTGGATTTGGAAGCTGTTCCAATCGGCTACCTTGAAATACTGAGGCCATGTATATTCCGTCTGACCAGCCACAAGGGTTTGTGAATGCTCTGCGGAGTTAAAGGGCCATTCAAACTCAGCTTGGTTGATCTTAGCAATGGAAGAACGAACAGCGTCCTTAACCAATGCCTGTACACCACGTACAGTTGGGAAGTCGCCTACAGCGATCTCAACCTCGTTAAGACGGCGCAGTACTTTGTTACAAAGATCAATGTATGTGCTAGGCATGAATAGTCCTCAAAAGGAGTGTTGGGGGCAAGTTTCCCTGCCCCCGCTTAACCATTAGGCCAAGTTGTAGTTCGCTGTGATCAAGCCTTCTGGACGCAAGATTTTGCGACCGTATAGTTGCATGCCACGAACGATGTCTGCGAAGGTGTCTGGCGAACGGAATGTTTCCGTTTTCGCAATCTGATCCGCAACAGCAACTGCTGAGTCATGACCAGAAATAACAACACCGTAGTTTGCTGTGGAACCCGCAGCCGCTGATGTACCTGCACCTGTACCTTTGTAAGGCAAGTTGTTGGAGGTATATACACGGAAGCCACGGATGGTACCCGGTAGGCGACCGTTACGAACTTCTGAATCGCCACCGAAATCAGCGTTGATCAGTTTCGCATCTTCATCCATTAGGATTTCTTTGAAGACCGGGTCACATACGAAATATCTCCCATCTGTGTCTACGTTAGCCGCATCCATCAAACGAGCCATACGGTTTAGAACAGCCAAAGGTGAGCTAATTGCGCCTGCGCCACCGCCAGCAGTCACTGGGATAGAGTTAGCCGCTGTGCCACCGAATGTACCAGCAGTAAGCTTGTTAGCTGCAAACAGTTCGTCTGCACCTGCGCCTGCTTCTGATTTTGTACCGGCTGCTGCTGTACGTGCTACCCATGCAGAACCATTCCATGTCCAACCAGACATGTAACCCAAAACGTCTTGGTCAAATGCATCACGCAATTTGAAACCAGCACGGTCTGTTGCAAGGTCCATGAAGGAAACGTGGGAGTGTGCTTCTTCTACGTCGTCGAGTGCGAACTGGAAGTAGTTAGCTTGGTCAACGATCATTGTAAAATCAGCATCAGTGATGTCTTGTGTCGCAAGCGTTGTGCCACGAGCGTAAGAGTTGATTGTGATTTCTGGTTCTTTGATAATCTTAACACTATCTCCGATTGAAGCAATTTCTCCACTATAATCGGTGTTAGTAATATCTTCTACTACGGAAGAGTTACGGAAAGCCTTTTGGACTTTCTTAGAATAGATAACTGGTGAAAAGTTACCGTTAGGCAGGTTGCCGTAACCCGATGCCTTTGGAAATGCCATTTTGTTTCTCCTATGTGAAATGGCGGAGCCGTTGAGGCTCCTGTCAGGACACAGAAGGGACAGACAGTGGCAGCACAGGGTTGTGGGTGCGCAGCTATGTATCAGGCCATGATACGTAAGATACGGGCCACACCATACTGGTGGACTAATCGTCGTAATTCTTCTGGGTGTTTGTGAAAAGTTCGTGTCGGGGTAGTCCGAAGAGGCCCGGCGAACATTGAGTGTGCTATTTCTCACTCAAAAAAACACAGGCATATGTTAACCATACTGCGCCAGTGTTCATTAGAAGGAGTGGGTGGGACAGCACCGTAATGCTGCCCCTAATGCTATTAGTTATAACACCAATTAGGTGGTTTTGCAAGCACTAACGTGCGCCACCAGACATGTCATACACGAATTGATTAGTACGCATTGCTTCTAGAATTGCGTCCTCATTCTTTTCGTAATCACGGTCACTCATCTGAGCCACTTGGCTCTCAGTGAACCTTGCTTTTCCACCCGTAGAGGGTACTGAACTGGAAGTACGTCCCACAGAGGATGCTGCATTGCGTGGGTTGGACCGTTTGGTTTTACCCATGTCTGCTTTATACAGATCAATAGCTCGTGATGCCGCCGTTGCATCTGTGTTATTTTTGTACAAAGCGTCTTGAATGTACTGTGGCTGCACCGCAACCCAATCATGGAAATCTTTGTTACGGCGAATTTCAGAGAAGTCAGGATGTATTTTCATCAAGGCTTGCTCTGCTTCTTTGCGGGTCAGCTTTGTTTCTAGCTGTTTCAACCCTTCCAGACGCTTCTCACCCTCTTCGAGGGCTTCGTTGGCACGTTTACGTGCAATAGTATCCACAATCTTCGCAACTTCAGGATACTTATTAGACCATATGTCGATCTCTTCGTCTGTCTTAGGGAACTTGAGTTGTCCCTTCGCCGCTGTGTCTAGCTGGCGTTTAACCTCAGCAACTTCACGATCTTTTTGTTGCATCTGTTGCTGGGTGTGTCGGCGTAGATCGCCGTATCGTTTTTCCCAACCATCATCTGGTTTTTCGGGTGCAGCTTCTTGCGTCTGCCCTAACTCTTGGGAATAGGATTGTTCGTCTGTATCGACTTCTTCTGCTCGTTTGTATTTAGCCATTTTACCTCTGGGGGCCGCTCTCTGGCGGGTAGCCCTAGGACACCATGAATGCGTACTTTTGCTTTTTCAGGATTCCCGGGAGTTCCGACTCTTCAGGAGCTTCTTCATGCTCTGAATCGTCTAGTTCGTCTTTGACCTCGACCATCGGGGTCTCAACGTCGATATCCTCTTCAGGGATATCATCAGATGAAGTCGTTTCCTCTTCTTCAGGTTCTTCTTCATCCAATTCCTGACCACCAATCAGGCCCATCATATCCATGCCCATAAGACCCATCTCGGCCTCACTCTGCATGTCTTGGATATGTTTTAGGCCGTGCCACTTAACAACGTGGGCTGGCAGTACGTATTCATCTTGTGAGAGCATCGCTGGGATGTCGTCACGTACGTTTTCTGGGTTACTTCCTACGGGCACATCGTTGCCACTCACAGGGTCCATCATCTCGTCGGGGGCCATCATGCCACCGCAGTTCATGCCAACCGCTTGGTCAGCAATGTCCATTTCAATATCGCCGCCTTCGACTGCCGCTTTTTGTTCAGCTTCCGCTGCAACCTTTTCCATTGCAGTCATCTCGCCGTCTCCATTTGGGTCAGTTTTACTTGGGTCTAATTGGAATTTCTTCTTGGCCATCTTTTTGCCCTCCTCTGTGGTAATGCCTTTGGTTGCGTCTCCCAGAGACAGTCCGCCAAGGGCAAAACCCATCAAGGACGCCACCTCTTCATCGGGATACGTAACGACAACATCATGGGAAAAATTCGTGTCCAGAACTGGCTCTTGGTCTCTGTAGCCACGGGTAAACGTATGGCTTCCAATTTCGAGAGGGTCAGGACCGCCGAAGTCCGTGCCACGGGACTTTGTAGTGTCTAAGTTTTGAAAGAATGTTCGGCCATCGACTGCATCTTCACCAAGCTGAACATAGTCAGTAAACTCATCCATCTGAGTTGATAGGTCTTCTTCAGGAACAGGAATATCCAGTGCGCTGCCGAACTCTCGGATAGGTTCGAACTCGTCGGCAGTAAGAATGCCATCAACGCTGTCTGGAAAGCGATCTGAGGCCAGTCGGTTGAGGATTACTCCCCGTACTGCATTACGACCCTCTACACCCTCTCCACGGGCCTCTTTCCACACCACACGCTCAATCTTTTCGATCTCGTCATATGGTATCTCTGTCGTAGGCCTAGCCTTGGGGCGAAGAGGAGGACGGGCTTTCGGTCGGGGTGACGTATCCATTATTCGGCTTCCTTGATTACTTCGTCTCGCAAGGTAGAAAAGCGGCGTAGTTCAGTGATGGAACCTTGGATTTCCAAGACACGGTCCCGATCTTTCTGCTTTTCAAGTTGATTGCGGAGGGTTTCGATACGACTGTCGGCATAGGATGTGAGCCGATCCATCTGATCTTTGTCATTTACGAGGATCAGAAGGTTTCGATAGAATTGTTTCATTTACTGCGCTGGGCCTTGCTGTGGTGCTGGCTGTGCTGGCTGTCCGCCATTATCACCGCCACCAGAACCTGTGAATCCTGCCTCACCCGGCGTAGGAGCTGCTCCGGGGGCTATATTACCGTTACCTGTGCCCGTTGGGTCACTTGGGCTAGGTACGCCGCCGCCTGCTGCTGGAGCGGCCTGTGGGGGCTGCTGTGGCATCAGTGCTTGGATCTCAGCCATCATTTTAGCTTGAATGACTGCTTCCCGTGGATCGTTGAGGATTTTCTCTTCATCCAAGTCCATAGACGCTGCAAGTTCACGTAGGATGTAATCGTATTTCACCATCGGTGCGAGTTGTGGGTTTGCAGTCATCTGCATGAATTGAAGTAGACGCTGTGAGCGAACTTCGTTGCGCATGAGGCTTTCAGTGCCCCGTGCTTTAACTTCCAGATCGCCTTGCGAAAACTGTTTGTCGAAGTTGAACTGCATGTTGAATGCAAACAAAGACTTGCCCATAGGAGACAACAAGTAGTCATCCATATTACGAACAACCGCTTTAATAGACTGTGCGGCTGCACCCATAAGCATCGACATGCCCGATGCCGTACGCCCTACACCTGTAACGCCACCAATACCGTGTGAGTAGGATGGGATGCCTGTGCTTTCATCAGCAAGCTGACGTGCTTTATCAAACATCATAGTTAGTTCTTGTGAGACGTTCGGGAACTTGGTGCCAAAGATGGCCTGACCCGGTGCCCCGCTCTGACGGCGGAAGACTTTACCCGGATACACTTCAAGGTCTTGGCCGGGAACTAGGTTAGTCTCGTCCACCTCAATAAGTAGGTTGCCTGATAGGGCGGCATTGTCCACGCTCATACGCATGAAGCCGTTCATAAGAAGCTGCGTGTCTTCCATGTTCTCTGCCACGCCCACGCCGAAGAACGAATATGGGTTCATCTCGTAAGGGACGGCACAGTAAGGAATACGAATTGGTGTGAATGGGTTCATAACCAGACGTAGGATTTGTCCGTTACATACCCAGATGTTCACCTGAATCTGATCACGGTCTTCCATATCGGCTGGGATTTCAAAATCAGCTTCTTCGGCTAATTCTGCATCCATGACGCCCCAGTATTCCAGAACCTCGTAGCGTTCAATTTCTGTGGAGCCTGCGTTGTCTTCTAGGGTGGTCTCCCAATACTCACGTACGTAGGAAGCACCATAATCAATCGCCAGTTCAATGCTCTCTTCACGGAAATGTGGACGGCGCTTCAAGCCACGTAGCTGGCTACGGCTCAGGCGATGGCGCTGAATAGTAAATTCTGCCTCATCCATGTTACGAGCATCGGGGTCTGGGTACAAATCCCAGATAGAAACATACTCAATCTTTGGAATAGTCTGATAAAGAGGCTCGTATACGCCCTCATCGCTCCAGTTAGGATATTCTTTGTCGTATGCGAATGGACCTTTCATGGCCCCAGTACCAAACAACGCACATTCAAATGCAGCAGAGCGTAGATGCTTTTCAGCGGAACTTTCGTCCAACTGATCGTGCATTTTCTTCTCCATCTTACGAGCAGCCGCTTTTGCAGGCTCATATGTGATGGCAGACTGCGTAATACCTGCACCAGAGTTCAAACTGTCCTTAACAGGCTCCAGAATGTCTCCATAGATGCCTAAATCCCGCTCTAATTCAGGACGTGCCACTGAACGGGGGATTTTATAGTCCACATCCGCTTTTTCTTGCACTTTTTCGGTAGTTAACTGGTTAGGATCGTAATGTACGGCATCCGCAGCACCTTCTGGGTACAGACGGGCCTCAATACCAATCGGATATTTACTACCAGCGAACAAAACGTCCACAATCTGGGCATATGCAGCCAATACCTTGGTCTTAGTGACCTTGATGAACGCCTTAGACTTCTCAGAGGACGTAAACTGCACGTCTGGACCATACAAACCACGATAGTTGCGGTATGAACGTAGCCAACGCTCCTCATCAGACTGTCGAAAGTCCTTAGAGCGGCGATATTGGCCGTCTACAAAGGCAGAAATACCAGAATACTCTAGGTTTTCCTGTTCAACGTCACCTGTCTCATCCAATGCGATAACTGCATCAGCCTCGGTAGCTTCTTCAGGAGACATCCCTACGGGTTTGTCCATCAATGCCATGTAAATTGTCCTTATTTAGTAGCCTAGAATAGGGTCTGCGGGAGTGTAGGATTGAATCGGTACACCTCTGCCCCAATCAAAGGGGGATGCAGACCTAGGTCGGCTCATCACGCCGTATCTCACGCTGTCGTAGGCGTGGTCTGACGTATACCGTGGGTCAATATCGTCCGTGCCCTTGGGATCAGACGGAATTACAGGCAAATCTGCGATGATTTGGCGGCAATTGTTGAAAAATACGAGGCCAGATAGGCCAGTTTCTTCGTTAATCTTTAATCTCTGATGGAGTTGGTTCTTACCAGCAACCCTAGCACCTGCGGTACGATCACTAGGACGCCATCTGCATCCCATCGCAATCATTTCCTCGGCAATACTGGGGCCAATCTGTCCACGGTTATGCCAGCAGGAGCTGTCCAACACGCCGTAGTGTATATTGTCGCCACGTTCAGCTTCGAGGACAGCGGCTCCAAGGTCTTTACCAGTGTGTTTCGACACGTACAGTTCTCGGTACACGTAGAGAGTTTCGTAGCTAGGATCGATGGCAAACCAGTGAACAGCACTATAACTGCTATACCCATAATCGCATGACCTAAAACGACGCCACTCAGATGGAATTTCGAACGGTTCGCATACATGGGATGCCTGCTTAAATTCAGAGAAAGCTGCACCATCTGCTACGGCCCAATCACCTTCCAGTAGCTGGCGGCGTTGCATCTCAGGAAGTGCTAGAAGGTTGGCCTCGTATTGGCCGTCCCGCATCAAGTAAGGATTGTCTTTTAGACTAGCAGGAATGAAACGCCGCATGAAAAGATGCTGGCCTTCTTTTGCATGCCCTACAGGATAAACTAAGTCTTCACCTGTTTCGATATTTGTTGCAGCGAACCTTTTTCCTGCGGGGGAAGGATCAATGAACATCTGTTTAACCCACATGTGGCCGGGACCGCCGGGGTTGGTTGTAGCCCTCATAAACAAAGGCAGGTCTTGGTCCGTAGTACGCAAACGTGAGCGCATGTAGTTCCAAGCAAACGGTGTGGAATGCTGTGTAAGTTCGTCAAACGCAATGTAGGAAAAAGCCTGACCCTGATAGCGAAGAACATCTTCGTCTCGCTCTAGGTAGGTCATCCACAGTTTAGCCCCGCTAGGGAACACCCACTGTGACTTCTTCTCCTGCCACTTAGCACCCGGATATGCTTTCGGGTACATCTCCTGTGACTTCCAGATCAGTTCCCGCAATTCATCGTTGGTACGGCGCAGGATGATCCCGTTGAAATTCTTATTGCCAAAGTACCGCATAGGGTCTGCAAGCAGTCCGTAGGACTTACCGCCACCTGCGGACCCCCCGTACAGAACCTCACGCTCAGAAGCTGCAAGGAACTCTGTCTGGGGGCCGGGGTTTGGAGCAAAGATAACCTCTTGGTTCTGCTTATGCTCTTCAACAACATTGAAGTCTAAATTGTCAGACGCTTCCGTGGTCGGCTGCATCTCTTTAAGCTTTTTCTCTTCCATCGTCAGGACACGTTTAAGGTCCATAGTCTTGCGCTTAGTCTGCGCAATCTTCTTGTCTTTGGCAGTCTTGGGCTTACGCTTCTTAACACGCTTTTCTAGCATTTTAATCCGCTCGGAGGTTTCACCCCGATGCCTGCGCCAGATGTTGTTAATGCCTTGGTGAGAAATCTTCTTACCAGTTTTATCGGTAAGCCAATCACTAACACGGCGAGTACTAAACCCCTGATCCAGATAGTCCAAACCCTCTTCAATAAGGGTAACCATGTCAGGGTCAGGAATTAAAATGCAGGGGTCATCATCACTTGGGATATAACCATACGGCATCTTCGCATACGGGTTAGGCCTAGTCGTGTTATTCCACGTCATTATCTACCTGCTTAGGTGGCAGAATAAACATGGCACCGCCAGTGTTCGTAACCTCAACCTGTTCTTTTTTAACAAGGCCAGTACGGTCAAGTACTTCCTTAGCAGCATTGATCTGGTTCCGTGCGCCCAGCGCAGTAGGATCGTCCAGTACACCCAACATGCTGAAAGCAGCCTTGGGGGCATTCAATGCCAGAACCGTGCTTGCACGATCCACAATGTCTTGTTTGAGAGGACCAACGACTTCATTGATCTTGGTGCTGTCAGAATAACCCGCAATACGCATGGCCTCCCGAAGATTACCTTTGGCTTCGCCCATCAGGGCATCCAGAAAGGCTTCCTGCTTCTCAGTATACTTTTTAGGTTCATCAATCATTTGCTCATGAGCCTTTGCTCTAAGTGTTGAATAGTGGCTTCGGCACGGGCCAATGAGGCTTTCAGTTCAGCCATCTCACGCAACAACTGCTCCTTATCGGCAAGAACCCGATCTAATTTTTCAGATAGTTTATCCACTTGGTCTCTCAGTGTTTCTTGAAATTCTGCACGACTATTGCTGTCGTTTTTCATCGCTTCAAAAGACCATTGAGCCTTTTTGGATAAGTACGTCCAAAGACCACCAGCAGACACCAGAGCCACAAAGACAGGGATGATTTGTTCAGTGGTCATTCATGCATCTCTTATGTTCTAATATTTGTCGTTGAACGAGGTTAGCTAAGTAAAGGCTCCATAGTGCAAGCCATATAAGGGCCGCAGCATGGGCATACTGATCAACCATAGACATGCTCATCTCATGGGTAGGGCGCATAGCCTGTCGCATCCCATCAGACGCCATGATGTGGTAAACAGGTTCAGTAGAAACCACTTCGGGTTTCATCAGATACTGAAACAAAACAATGGTGCTGAGAAAGAAGTCGGCTAGTAGTACGTACTTCAGGATGAAACGAGGCATCCACACTGTGGCTAGAACCACAACAATACTCAAACCACCCCACGCCAATACCAAATAACCATTCACATGGTCGGCAAACATACCGGCCATAATGATGCCACAGATAGCACAGGCTAAATGTTGGGCTGGCCCATTTGCAGTACGTACCTTTTGGATTGTACCTCTGAGGCCATAGGCTTTCATTTCTTAGACTTCTTCTTCGGCCAACCAGCCTTCATGTCCTTATAAGCCTTGTCACTAACAGTAGACTTGCTTTTAGGACGGCTGGTTCCAGCCTTCTTACGCTTGTTCATGTTTTTGACTAGGGACATTACAGTGGTACGCCTATTTTAACTTCAATGCAGTTACCGTCAGCATACACGCCCTGTTGTATGTAATAGTTCGCAACCTGCGAAACTTCAGACAGACACTTATCAAGTGATGAAAAGCTGTTAGGATTTGCCTTCAAATCGCAGGTTATAGAAGCAGGAGAAAAGCAAACCAATATGATCGCAATATACGACATTAGCCCTTGTAGGACGCACCAGCCTTGCAGGGAGTGGCCTTGGTGGTCTTAGCACCCTTCTTCTGAGCAATACCGCCAGAAGAGTAGCCCTTGGCCTTAACAGGCATAGGCTTCTTAGATGTCTTGGTGTTGTAACCCATCTTTTAAGTCCTCGATGTACTCAACCTTAACAACGGCTGAATCTGATTTGAAATACTCATCATAACCACGGAAGATAAGATTTGAATCACTAGCACGAGACTGCGTGAGCAATCCCTCTTCGACTAACAATTTAAGGATTTCTTCCTGAGATAGGACCACTCCTGTGGCCTCTCGTATAGCAGCTCTAATGTAGAGAAGATTCATAGGATGTATTCTCCTATCATCACTTGATTAGTTATAGCATTAACTACAACACTAAGTCAAGCGGTAATAAGTTCCACAACTATGCATTTTTCTGTAGACAAATCTGAAAAGTACTGTATAATAAAGTAGTACGCCCCCCCCTATATACCCTACCAACTACTCTTCCTATTACCATGAAGAGCATACTCTCGTATCTGACCACGGGTCATACCGATATCCTTCAACTCCTTATCAGATAACCGACTCAACTCAGCAATAGCCAAACTAGCTGTACGATAACGAGCATAGCCTTCAAACCAAGCTTCTAACTTCTTCCACATAATACCATTCCTTGTTAGGTGTTTATAGTTATATTATAACACCAATTAACAAAGATAAGTATATACAAGTAAGTATACCCGCTATGCGGCTACAACAGGCTACGGCCTGTCTTTTTGTATGTAGGATATAGCTTTTATAAGCAGATCAGGATCATCATAGAACTTACCTAACCCGATATTACAGTTAGCACATAACCAACCACGAAACTCTCCCGTCTCATGGCAATGGTCTAATCTCCAAACTGTTATTGGATTACCAGTCTTACTGTAACTAACAGTAAGTTCATCCTCACCCTTACCACAACACTCACATGCATGATCGACGGGTTTAGGATGCCCCTTCTTTAAGTCGTTTAAAATCTTTTTATACGAAGAAAGACAGCTAGGGCAGTAAGGTCTAGCCCCATGGTTACCATCTGGTACAACATAACCCTCACCGCACTTAGGACATGTCTTCCTATGGCCCTCAACGGCCTCAGAGTTAACACTCCTCTCAACAGAGAAGAGAGATAACTGATCAGTCATCTACACCAAACAACTCATGAACTACGTCATCAGAGTTCTCAAACCGTGAGGCACAGTCCCGTAAACGGTCAGCATGGCGGGATAACTCATGGGCAATAACATAGAGCTTCTGATAGCCCTGCAAATCACTGTAGTACTCAACAAGGTTCTCAATAACCCCGTCTAAGTCTACCCTAGCCTCGCAAGGATCATCATCCTCACTCGTGTACACCAAATTAACAATGTAACACCGACCATCCTCATCAATCTCAATATCATTATCAACGAAGGCTTTAAGAACAAGATCAATATCCTGCATGTAATCACTCATAGTGATATACCGTCTATAACCATGGCTACCTAGTGATAGGCTCCATAGGTGGTATCATACTACCACCACCTAACTAACGCAATAGTTAGTTGCCAGTTTACGCACCCAACTCCCAAAACTGGCTATAAGGGTGTTGACGTTTACATTCCTATGACCACCACGGGGAGCCTGTTTACGGTTTGAAAAACCACATCTCTGGGCAGGTCTGTATACGCTACCCCTAGGGGGGGTGGTGGCGCTCGCCCCCCCGTGATCGATGGGTGGTATATAGATACCTCCTAGCCCTAATAGCCTTAGAAATAAGGGGTTTAAGCGTATAATAAACAAGGCTCAAACCTAGGGGATATGGGAAGCCACAGCGCAAAGGCCTTGTTTGTATACCCCTACCCCCTATCTGCTGCGGTCCATGCTAAGTTAGGGCTAAGTAAAAGCGTACGTAATAGCGTACCAAAGCCCCACGATCAGGCACGGCTAGGCCTTGCGTGTTATTGTAAGCGGTAGGGCGGGGCAGCGTGGTGTACGATATCGGCTAGGGGCAGGCATAGGCTAGGGATCAGGGCGGGGCAGGCATAGGGCAGGTATAGGAACCGGCAAGGCTATGGCGGGGCTATCGGGGCTAGGCTATGGCACGGCATTGCTAGTGATCGCCCTAGGGCAGGCGCAGGGATCTCCATCAGGTACGCCCTAGGGAAGGCCTAGGAACCGCCATCAGATAGCCCTAGGGATAGCCCCGCAATTAAATAGGTACTGGTAATGGAATAGCGCCCTACCCTTTGCGATAGGACAAACAAAAACCCCCGCCGGTTAGGGCAGGGGCTAGGGTTAGGATATGGTGGTGGGTTATGCTTTTTCTATTTCAATTATTTCGTATTCGTGGTGGGGGTCGCTTTCTACTTTATACATAACCTCGTCATGGCTGTTCGCTGCTATTGTTAGAGTTTGGACAATGCCGGTGTTTTCATCAAGTACTGTTACTTCAAATTTCATTTGGTCGGTTCCTTTTCTTTTTAGATATGTTCCGCCATCGGGGTGTTTTAATAATTCAAAATGCATTTGGTCGGTTCCTTTTCAGTTTTAAATCAGGCCTAAGCCATATGCGACCCAAAGGCCTACGAAAGGGGTGGCAAATATTGCCAGCCCCCCGATGATATCGCCAACAAGATCTTGCCAGCGCATCACGCCGCTACCTTTTCTGCAAGATCCCACAAGCTTCTGTTGATCCGGATGCTTTCTGGTAAGCTAGAAACAGCCCGTGCCTTGCGGATTGTGGGGTAACCCCGGCGGCGTGTTACTTTGGTGTGAGATAGAACCCGTGCCCCGCCCCTGATTAGTTTTTCTTGTGCCGTATTAAACAAGGTCCAAAGATCCTGCCCCCGATCTTCAAAACGGTTTGGTCGCATGATATCGGTTATTGTTTCAACGCTACCATAAGAACCTTGCAGGTTTTCTTTTGTTTGGTCCTCATATTCCCACCGCAAGGCGGATGCATTGTGTGCAAGATCCAGTGCCTGTTCATATTCAAGCGGCGTTTCTTTCATCCGCTCAATTCGTTCCATCATTGCTGGTAAGCTTTCAGCCTGATCCGCAACCATATCTGCAAAACCTTGCGCCGTTAGTTTGCTATGTCGTGCCTTGGCTTCAAAGCCTTCACCGGCAACAAGGCCATTGCTGCAGATCATCCGAAAATTACCGGCATAAAGCTTCAACGCCGATCGACCATTGTGTGAATTATACAAAACAATTTCAGCCCGATCAGGTGCGCCGATATCTGCAAGGCCTGTTGGTGCAAATGTTATCATATGATCGGCAAACGGTAATTGTTCCGCCTTGCGAACGGGCTTTTGTATAGCACGAACGGGGGCAAAACCGTGATCCGCTAGAATATCAATTGCGTTTGATGTTGAAACAAAACCATATCGGTTTGATGTTTCAGGGCTAGCGTGTTCCGTAAATGCTGCAGGGCAGGATTGCGCCACCTGCTCCAATGTTAGGGCGTGGGCGTTTGGGTTGTGTGTGTGGATAAGGTCAAACATTTGGTCGGTTCCTTTTCAAGTTTGGGGCAGGATTGCCCCCGCCCTTAGTTAGTGCCCTAGTTAATGGCGCAAGTAAAGTGTTTATTTAATGGCTTAAACTTGCATCAATTAACCACGACCAAATAACAATGAAGCCGGTGAGGGTGTACACTATCCGCATTATTCTGCCCCCTTACTACTGCAGCTATTAAATGGCCCCTTTTGATTTAAGGGTTGGCCATCGTGCAATTCACAAATGATCCAATCAGTTCGCTTGTGCCATTTGTGTTGGAATATCCCGCAATCAATTAGGG